>Ga0206886_1036_pt1 | contig 32056 bp, 24 predicted proteins | sample Alteio_BWOrgHeat_92_FD_152952 | JGI IMG/M metagenome (GOLD analysis project Ga0206886, IMG submission 152952) | Enriched cells from forest soil in Barre Woods Harvard Forest LTER site, Petersham, Massachusetts, United States - Alteio_BWOrgHeat_Nextera2 ... | reverse complement strand
ATGTGGGAAGTTGTCCAGCAGTAATCTGCTCACCGCGATCTGCTTGATGTCCATCATTCCAGTGGACTTAGGCAGGTGCGCCAGCGCCGTATTCTCCGGATGGAACGACAGCGGGATAAATGTCTGAAACCCGCCAGTCTCGTCCTGCACCGCCCGCAGCTTCAGCAAGTGGTCCACGCGGTCCTCGTCATTCTCGATATGCCCGTAAAGCATTGTTGCATTGGACCTTAGCCCGGCCTTGTGCGCCATCGCCGCCGTCTCCAGCCACTCCGACCCATCGATCTTGTGGTCGCAGATGATGTGTCTTACACGGTCAGTAAATATCTCCGCTCCTCCGCCAGGGCAGGAATCGACACCAGCAGCCTTCATCCGCTCCAGCGTCTCCGGAATGCTCATCTTGCCTCGTTTGGCCAGAAACGCGACCTCGACCATCGTGAAGGCCTTGATATGCACCTTGGGATAGCGCTCCTTCAGCCCCCGCACCAAGTCCATAAAATATTCGAACGGCAGATCCGGATGCAGTCCGCCCACAATGTGGAACTCGGTCACCGCCTCTGTCAGGCCCTTCCCTGCAGTCTCCCACGCCTCTTCCAGGGCCATCGTGTACGTCCCGGCAGTGTCCTTCTTCCGCCCAAAGGCACACAGCCTGCACGACGCTACGCAAACGTTGGTCGGGTTGATGTGCCGGTTGACGTTGAAGTAGGCAATATCACCGTGCAGCTTCTCCCGCACCGAGTTGGCCATCCAGCCCACGGCCAGAATGTCGCCGCTGCGGTATAGAGCCAGGCCGTCCTCGAACGTCAATCGGTCGCCGGCCTGCACCTTGGCGGCGATCGGAATCAGCGCCAGATCGTCGGTCTGGAAGCCATGTCGCGCACGCGGGATAGGAGAAGTAGCCATCGACTCTATTCTACTGCCCATTACTTCCGGGCAGGTAACGTCGCCGAATCTACCCAGACCGGAGACTGCACGATGATGCCGTCGATCCTGCTCACCCCCACCAGAAAGTTTCCCCCCGGATTCTCTACCGGACGCAGCATCTGCACATGCCAGCCGGTATCCGACGGCGTCACCACCTTGTCCCCCGCGCCGATGACAAATGCCCACGTAGGTGAGCTGTCGGCCGTTAGTAGGATGCGGTTACCGCCCGCATCGTAGAACAGACTGGTCACCTCATTGACCTCAAGGTACTTCACCGTGCGCCAGTTTATGCCGCCATCGGCGGAGTAGAACACTCCTTGCCGACCGCTCACCCAAAGCTCGCCCGCGCCATCCACAGCCAGAGCTGCGATCTGCTTCAGCTCCTGCGGCATAACAATGCTCTTCCAGGTGCTTCCATCATCTGTCGAGAGTGTCAGTGCTTTGAGCTGCCCGGCCAGCACCGTGGACTTGTTGGTCGCCACAAATCGCCACTCCCCCGCCGGAACGTCGGAAATGTGCCTCCAGCTCTCCCCCGCACTGCCGCTCCAAAGCAGCCCTGTGGAAGTTGCCGCATACATCGAGTTCCCTGCCGTCGCCAGTGCGAATATCCGGTCATCCAGCTCCTGGCTTACAGGGGCCTTCGGCGTCGCAACCGCTGCGCGTGCAGCCATGACTCTGCGTCGCGCAGCCGCGGTCTTCGGCACAGCTTTAGACGGCGGCGCGGCCGCGGACCCCTGCAACGTCGAGACGTCGCTGCGCCCCGACGGCACCCATACAGCCCCCGCCAACCGGAAGATGCCATGCTCCGTCCCGGCCACCATCGTCCCATCCGGCGCACCTGCCAGGCTCAGTACGTCGCGTCCGGCTAACCCGTCGCTCATCTGCGTCCAATTGCGTCCGCCATCCGGACTCTTGAACACCCCACCATCCTGCTTGTCGTTCACCACGCCGAGGTAAATAGTCGCCTGGTGGTGCGGATCGGACGCGTATGCCACGATCTGCCTCTGCGTAAAGCCGTTGTTGGAATGGCGGAAGAGTATCCCGCCATCATCACTCACCAGCACTCCGCCATGGTCGGTCGCCAGCAGCACATGCCGTGGGTTCGTGGGATCCACGTAGACATCGTTGACGATCAACGTGGAGTCGCCCATCATCAGCTGCCAGTGCGAGCCTGCATCCGTGCTGCGGTAGAGTCCCAGGGTCGTCCCGGCAAAAACCGTATCCAAGTCCTGCGGGTCTTGGTGCAGCACTCGCGTACGCCGCGCGTCCGATGGAATTCCTTGCGCCTTCACGAACGAGGTCCCCGTGTTCTCGCTTTTATAGATGCCGGAGCAGGCGCTCAGATAAACGGTCGAAGGCTTCTTTGGGTCCACGATGATGGAGAATACGTCCGAATCGTCGATAATGCCCTGCTTCATGTTCTCCCAGGTCTTCCCGCCATCGACGGTCTTCCAGGGCAGATGCCAGGTTCCGGCGTAGATGATATTCGGATCATGGGGGTCCACCGCCAGCGACTGAACATTATGGATCTCGTTGCTCAGCGGTGGCTCAGTAGGACTAATACGCATCCAGTGGTCGCCGCCATCGGTGGAGCGATAGACACCCTGCAGCGAACCAGCAAGCACAACCCTCCAGCTGGAGGGCGTCGCCGTCATTGACCGGATGGATTGTCCTTGCATCTGCACGACGGTGGCCCAGGTGCTACCGCCATCATGGCTTACAAAGATACCTCCATCGTTCCGGCTTGGATCCGGAGATACAGAATGAGCACCCACGAGCAGATGCCTACTGTCCGCAGGGTCTACCAGAATATGGTCCAGTACCAGGTCATCGCGCTGGGCAATCTTCGTTACGCGGATCCACGTAACCCCATTGTCATGGGTCTGATAGAGCCAGCCATTGGTGGTTCCGAGGTAAAGATGGGTATGGTCGCTCGGGTCTTGAGCAAAAGCACGTGCATCGCCTCCATCCGGCCCGAAAGGGTACCAGGGAAGGGCAGAAACAACCCTACTGCCAGCCACATAGAGCAGGGCAAACAGGAGAAATCGGCAGGTTTTAGGCATTCCAAAGTTCATCAAGTCGATCAATTTCCTATGCAAGCAGGGTGCACTCTAATTTTAGATGCAGCGCACCTGCAGGAAACACGCCCAGCGACAGAAAAGGCTGACTGGAGGATACCCAGTCAGCCCTTCTGGCTTTAGCGGTTAATGGCTACTTTGTGGCAGCCTTCTTTCTTGCTATGACGGCCTTGCGCGGCTGTACCTTGATCGCGCTCTCGTCCACTGGGGAAAGACCGGCGGTGTTCAGCGTGGCGCCTGCCGGGACAAGTGTCGTGCTGACATTGTCCGTATCGGCAGATCCAGTGAATACCATGACGCGAGAGGGGTCGACACCCTTCTCCTTCACGAGGTAGTCCTTCGCGTTGACAGCACGCTCGGCCGCATAATTGGCCTCACGGCGCTGTGCAGCCTTGGTCTTCGGCGTAGAGTTGTTACCCACGACCGCAAGCTTCGCGTCGGAGGAACGCTGCAGTGCAAGGGCAACATCGTCCATGCAAGCCTTCGCCTCGTTATCAACCCGTGTCGGACGAGCCTTATCGCGATCAAAGGTCATCGAGCACAGGCTGGAGGTCTGCGGAATCGCACGTACGGGCGGCGGCGGCGGCGGCGCGATGACCGAAACGCTGGTTCGTGCCGAAGCCGACTGGCCCTTGCTGTCTACGACGTTGCAGGTAATGCTGATCGTGCCCGGCGAAGCGCCCGAGGTCGACAGCGTTGCGCTGGTTCCGCTTCCACTTACGGAGCCGGAGGTGGCGCTATAGCTGTAGGTCAGGGGCAGGTTCTGTGGGCTGTTGCCACGCGCTGTAATTGTCGACGACTCACCCGGACGAACTGACGTCGGGTTTGCCGAGCAAGCAATGGTCGGCGGCTCGTATGCGCGCACGGTGAACTGTGCGGAGCAGTCAGCCGACTGACCAGGCTTCGGACCCTCCGAAACATGCCCCTTCACGGTGTACGTGCCAGGCTGTAGCGTCGCGGTGCTGATGGTCACTGTGGTGGAGCTGCCGGTGACAGGACCGGAATCGGAGGTCCAGGAGTAGGTCGCCGTCATCTTGGGGTTCAGGGCGCCTGCCGAGATCGAAGCAGACTCCGGATCGCCCGGGAAGATGGCTGCAGCCGAGATCGAGCAGCTTGCCGTAACCGGAGGAGGAGGAACCAGACTGCCGAAATGAAGCAGGAGTCCCGTGCTCAGCGTGATTGCACGCATATTAGTGCGTCCGCCGATATCGCCCGCCGTGGGCGGAGGGTTAACCGGGCCGTAGTTGAAGTGGCCATAACGATAATCCACCTGCATCAAGCGAAAGCCGAGGCGTCCGTTCATCAGCGGTGAGGTATAGTCCACGCCGCCGCCGCCATTGATCACAGGACCCCAGACATAGCGGTTATGCTCAAAGAACGAGGGGCTGCTGTTGTTCGGACCACCCAGCCTTCCCACGCCGATCTGGCCATGGGCAAACAGCGTCAGCTCTTGCGTCTGCTTGCGGAACTCCGGACCTACCTGGATGGAAGAGTATCCATCATTCAAGCCGTCCGGACTGTTGGTATAAGAAACTTCGCCGCCAAAGTTCCGGTTCATCCAATACGACACACTTCCGATCGCGCCGAGATGAATGTCCGAATAGCGGAGCGTTGAGGGCTGATTGATCATGTGCATGCCCATGTAGGTATAGCCCATGAATACATCCCAACGAGACGCATTTGGGGTACCAGGGGCGGCCGGTGCCGCGGTCTGGGCACTCAGGCTAGTAACGCCAAGGCTGACCATACAAGCAGCCAGCAGAATTCTGCCTATGCTGCGAAACGAGTGAGATTGCATTCTTAAAACCTCCGCTGATTGCTTTGTTAAGGTTCTATTACTGCGAGCTCCTGTGTACTGGGCACGCTCTACTGCTTGTTTTGAAATCCTCAAAATTTTACCGCATATACACATGATGTCGAGAACAAAATCTCATGTTTCCATAACGTTAGACCCAATTTACGGCTAAATCACCAGAAATCCGTTGTTGAAACACCTAATGTGCCATCCCAGTAACGTCAGCCGGGCTTTCCCCCTGCTTTGCTACCCCATATTCAATGTTTTCCTTACCGTACCACGTTCCTGTTGGATTTTCTCCTGCAATAACGTAATGGCGTATAAAAGCTGCTCCGGCCTGGGCGGGCATCCGGGGACATATATATCTACCGGGATAATCTGATTCACCCCCTGCAGCAAGGCATAGTTATTAAAGACTCCTCCGGAAGTCGCACACGCTCCCATGGAGATTACCCACTTCGGCTCAGGCATCTGCTCGTACAGCCGCCGAATGACGGGAGCCATCTTCTGCGATACCCGCCCCGCAATAATCATAAGGTCGCTCTGCCGGGGCGATGGACGGAAGACCTCCGCTCCAAACCGCGCAATGTCATATCGCGAGCCCCCCATGGACATCATCTCGATGGCACAGCAGGCCAATCCAAACGTCATAGGCCAAACCGAATTCTTACGCACCCAGTTGATCGCCGCATCCAGCGAAGCCAGCACCACACCTTCCGGCTGGTCGTACCCCCAGTTCACTTCTTCCAGTTTTGATTGGTTTTTGCCGAAGCTGTCCAGGGAACCGAAAAAATAACGGTCTCCCTGCTGGGGCACGGTGGCAGGCCGTCCGTTGCTGCTCGATTCCGTGGAAAGAGTGTTCATGAGAACCAGTATAAATCGCCAGCTTGTTGGTGAATCCCCCAACGCAGGAGCTTGGCAAACAATTACGGTAAAATATCACCCAAAACCGGAGAGCACCCGGAAATTTACAAGCTTATAAGACTGGGATGCCCGCGCGGCAGTAGAGGTTGGCTTTTGTAACACAGGACAGACATTACCGAAGCTCACCTCGCCCTCAAAAACCGCGCGCCGTCAAGATCGTCATTCCCATACTTTTTAATGCATAGCCCTCTGCGCCGCAGCACTTATGGCCAGCAGCACGACCGCAAAGGATCTAACTGACATTCTCCTCAATTGCTTCCACCAGCGAACGGCGCAGCGCATGCTCTGTCTGCTCACTCAACTTCATCCCATTCTTCGTCAGATAAAACACGTCAATCGCCGTCTCACCCTCGGTGTCGATCAGTGCGACCTCGATGTTGCAGCCGTGCTCGGCCAGCGTCAGACTGATGGAACGCAGCAGGCCTGGGACATCCTGAGCAATCACCTCCAGTAGCGTGCTGTGCGAGGACGACTCATCGTCGAAGTCGATTTTCGTCTCCACCGTTACCATCCGCCGCCGCGCACCGCCGCGCCGCCCGCTCAGCAGCTTTTCCAGTGAGGCCGTCCCGCTCAGCGTCTCATGCACGCTCTTCAGAAAGCGCTCATGCTCGGAGACGTTCAGCTCCAGCGTGCGAAAGGTGTCGGTAAACCGGAAGCTGTCCACTACTGTCCCGCGATCATTGGCGAACGCATCTGCCGTCACGATATTCATGCCCCACGCCGCCAGCACGCCCGCAATCGTCGCGAACAGCAACCCACGATCCGGCGTCACCAAGGTCAGATCACTCACGCTCGGATCATGCCTTAACTCCACCTGCACTGGGTCTTCTGCTAACCGCGACGACATCTGGTAATGCCGCCGCATCTGCTCCGCGGATCGAGTCCTCAGGTAACGTTCCGGCAGACCCTCCAGGAACGCACGTACCGTCTCAGACTCCCCCGGCAGTAGCGCCATCAGCCGGTCGATCTGCGCATTCTGCTCATCGCCAGTGACGCGTTCTTCGTCCAGGCTCCGGTCCAGGTAATTGCAGGTCGCAATCGCCAGCCGCCACAGGTTCTCTGCCTTCCACGGCGTCAGCGCATCGGGATGCACGGCATTAATGTCGGCATAGGTAAACAGCGCCAGCATCTTCACCGCCTCGGTCGTCTTAACCTTCGCCGCAAAAGCACGCACTGTCTCGTGGTCGAAGATATCCCGCCGTAGCGCAGCCGACATCTCCATATGAATCTCGATCAGTTGGAGCACCAACGCCGTCTCCATCTCATCCAGCTCCAGCCGCGCCAAAACGCCTACCGCCATGCGCATGCTCTCCATCGCATGTTCACCTGCATTGGCTTTGCCTGTGTCATGCAGCAGAGCCGCTAAGTACAGCAGTTCGGGATGATGCAGCTCCTTTAGCAGGACGCCGAACTTCTCCGCCATCTCGGCCATCTTGCCGTCCTGCTTTACCTCCAGGCCATGTAGCGTGTCGATAAAGACAAAGGTGTGCTCATCCACCGTGTAGCGGTGATAAGCATCGCGGATCGCCAGCGCATCAATGCCATGGAACTCAGGGATCAGCAACTCCAGGAAGCCCAGCACATGCATCGCACGCAACGCATCGCCGGCATAGCGTCCCTTCAGGATGGTCTCTAGCCTGTTCCAAAGCGCGCGCCCCTCGACGATCTGTGTGCTCAGTGCCGGCAGCGCCTCGACCAGCCGCTCCTCGGTGGCTCCGGCCAGTTTGCAGCCCGTGCGCGCAATCGCAGCAAATATCTGCAGCACGATGTCCGGATCGCGCGCCGGATCTCCCTCGGCTCCCAGCGGATCCAGTACCGCTCTTCCCTTTTCAATCCGGTAGCCCTCGGCCGGCGTCTCCTGCCAGATGCGAAACGCGCGGTGCAATCCTGACCGCGTCGGCGCCGCTACACCCGGCTCCTCCAGCATCTGGGTCATACGGCGCTCCACGCTTCGCGCATGGCGGAAGTAGATGCGCATCCAATACGCCGATACATCCATGCCTTCCATGATCTTCTGTCCGCCCAACCCGATGCCCATCTCCGCCGCGCTGTCCTGCGCCTGCCAGTCCAGCGTGTTGTCGTCGCGCTCATGCCGGTAGTGCAGGAAGGCGCGTACGCTACTCAGAAATTCAATCGCCGCGAAGAAGCTGGGGTGCTCCGGCGGAGGCGGCAGGATTCCCTTCTTCTGCGCATCCGGATCGGCGGCGCGCAGCGTCTCCAGCCAGCGGCAGACATGCACATCGCGCAGGCCTCCCGGCGTGTCCTTGATGTTCGGCTCCAGGTGGAACAGCGTATTGCCGTATTTCGCATGCCGAGTACGCGTAATCTCAACCAGGCGCGCGATGATCTCTTTATTCTGGCTAGCCAGCAGCTTGGGCAGCACCTTCTCCGCCAGCGCCTCGAAGACCTTTATGTCCCCGGCCACGAAGCGCCGGTCGAGGATTGCCAGCATGAACTCTGTATTTTCCGGGTCGAACTTTTCGCATTCGCTCAGGCGCCGCACGATCGGCGATACACGCACGCCGGAATCCCACAGCTCTTGGCTCACCCGCCGTATAGCGCTTTTGAGCTCCGTCTCTGTTGCCGACCGGTCACTCAGGAACATCAGATCCAGGTCGGAAAAGGGATAGAGCTTGCGACGCCCGTATCCGCCGATGGCGATCACGGCGCTACCCACTCCCAGTTTTGGTTCTTTTTCTACCTCGGAGGCCCACAGCGCATGCACTACCTCATCCAGCAGATGAGCTCGCGCCGTACTCGCCTTCAATCCGGAGCCGTCCACATCGAACGTGTGACGGATATTCTCCATCCCACGTTGATACTGTTCCCGAGTCCGGTCTTCCAGCTCCCGCATAGGTCTCTCTGGCGCCAGCCCGCGCCCGGCGGCAACTATAACGCAATCTCGCCGCGCTCGTCATTGCGGATGCGAATGGCCTCATCGATCTTCGAGACGAATATCTTCCCGTCCCCGATCTTGCCCGTACGCGCCGCACCGATAATGGCCTGCACGGTCTTCTCGACCATGTCGTCCGACACCACCATCTCCAGCTTGATCTTCGGCAACAGGTCCACCGAGTACTCGCGTCCGCGATAGAACTCCGTGTGGCCCTTCTGCCTTCCATGGCCGCGCGCCTCCAGGATGGTGATCCCGGCTACGCCCGCCTCCACCAGTGCATCCTTCACCGCGTCCAGCTTCTGCGGTTGAATCACCGCTTCAATCTTCTGCATTGGATACTATCCTCCCCGTTACTGTGCAACCTGTTAGTGGGCTTCCAGCTCGTAGCCCGATTCTCCATGCTGCGACAGGTCCAGTCCCATCTGTTCGTCTTCCTCGCTTACGCGAAGACCCATAAGCTTATCAACAACAAACAAGATTAGCAGCGTGCCGACGATAGAAAGCCCCCAGGCAATCGCAACTCCCAGCGCCTGGTTGAGCAGCTGCCTATGGTTGCCCTCCAGGAAGCCGGTCGCCTTGCCTGCGCCGAAGATGGGATTGATGAAGCTCTTCGCGAACAGACCTGTCAGCAGCGCGCCCAGAGTTCCGCCCGCGCCATGTACGCCAAAGGCATCCAGCGAGTCGTCATATCCGAAGATCGCCTTCACCTTCACTACCATGTAGAAGCAGAACACGCCCGCAATCAACCCGATCGCCAGCGCCGCCATCGGCGAAACAAATCCAGACGCCGGTGTAATCGCCACCAGCCCGGCCACCGAACCCGAAATCGCTCCAAGCGCCGAAGGCTTACCGTTGCGTATCCACTCCGCTGCACTCCAGCCAATCGCCGCCGCAGCCGCGCCAAAGTGCGTCGCCACAAAGGCCGAAGTCGCCAGAGTCCCTGCTGCCAGCGCCGAGCCGGCGTTGAAACCGAACCAGCCTACCCACAGCATGCAGGCGCCGATAAAGCTCAGTACTACCGAATGCGGCATCATCGGCTGCTTCGGATAACCGACGCGCTTGCCCAGGTACAGCGCCGTCACCAGCGCCGAAACGCCCGACGTCACATGCACCACGGTTCCACCGGCAAAGTCCAGGCACGGAATCTTTCCGCCCAGCGAAGCATTCAGCAGGCCGTTCTTGCCCCATACCATGTGTGCCATCGGGCTGTACACCACCAGCGCCCACAACACCATGAACACCAGCATCGAGGAGAACTTCATCCGCTCAGCAAACGCCCCCGTAATCAGCGCTGGAGTAATGATGGCAAACATAAGTTGATAGACCATGAATGTCTGCAGCGGAATCGTCGCCGCATACGCCGGATCCGGGTCCAGCCCTACGCCATGTAGAAAGACGTTATGCAATCCGCCGATAAAGTGCCCGCCATCGCCAAAGGCCAGCGAGTAGCTCACCAGCGCCCACAGCACTGTAATGACGGCCATCATGGCGAAGGTCTGCATCATCGTGCCCAGGATGTTCTTCTGCCGCACCAGGCCGCCATAGAACAGCGCCAGCCCCGGCCCGCTCATCATCAGCACCAGCGCTGCCGACACCAGCATCCATGCGTTATCGCCATTATTCACCGCGGACACCGCGCCTTGCGCATGCGCCGGAGTCACTGCGCTCCCCAGCAAAACCGCGCCGACCAGAACTGCAAACACCTTTACCCTCGAAAGCCGCATGTGCTTGTCACCTGCTCCCAGAAATCATTTCAAATAAGTGAATACCGCGAAGTAGACTTCGGCCGTCACCCTCGTTGGGTGTTGTTTTAGGTTTTTTCGCGTCGCGTTGAGCGTCAGCGAAGACCGAACATGAACGTTATGTCCCTACTTTATACAAAAACTCTTCTCCCGCAAATACCATATTTCCCACAGGCTCCCGCGCCTATCTCATTGGGTATTGTCAAAACCTTTCTCCAGCCACGTCTGGAATGCATCGGCTAAACTAAACTTCCGTGCCTCGGAGACATCGAAACCACCATGAAAGATCTCGTCCGCAAACAGCTTCAGCAATCCATTGACACCATGCAGAAGGTGCTCGCCGACGACAGCATCCATGAGGCCGTCGTCCGCGCCGGCGAGCTCACCGCCAAAGCCATGCGCGAAGGCCGCAAACTCATGGTCTGCGGCAACGGCGGCTCCGCCGCCGACTCCCAGCATCTCGTCGCCGAATTCGTCTCCCGCCTAACCGTCGATCGCCCCGCTCTCCGCGCCATCGCCCTCACCACCGACAGCTCCATCCTCACCGCCATCGGCAACGACTACAGCTATGACAATGTCTTCGAGCGTCAGGTCGAAGCCCTCGGCCTCCCCGGCGATGTCCTGCTCGCTATCTCCACCAGCGGCAACTCCAAAAACTGCATCAAGGCCCTCAAGCTCGCCCGGGAGCGCAAGATCCACACCATCGCCTACACCGGCAACAACGGCGGCCAGATGGCCGCCCTCGCCGACATCAACGTCATCATCCCCTCCAGCATCACAATGAACATCCAGGAATCCCACCTCGCCCTCGAACACACCCTCTGCATGATCGTGGAGCGCTGCTACTTCGGCCCCGGCTTCGGCGAGCAACCCCAAAAGCTGTCAGAATAAAAGCGTGCCTATCTCCTACAGAGCCGCTCAAAACATCATCAAGCGCGGAGACGACGACGCGCTGCGTAAAGCCCTCAACGAGCGCCTCGACCCCACCCTCACCAACCCCAATGGTTGGACGCTCCTCATGCTCGCCGCCGTCGAAGGCAACGTCCTCCTCGGGCGCACGCTACTGGAAAAAGGTGCCTCCGCTACCCCAGCCAATAGCAAGGGCGAAACCGCGCAGAGCATCGCTGCCAGTCGTGGCCATCAACCCTTCCTCGATCTCCTGAACGAGCAGAAAGTGCTCATGACAGCACCCAATAAATAGACCCGCCAAAGCCGCTGGCCACCTCGACCTCGCCCACACTCACGAGGCCTGGCATCAACAATAGCGATTCACCGCGCCTCCGCCACCATCGGCTTCGTCAGGTCCATCGTCCGCATCTTCTGGTCCGCCGTTAGCAGCATCAGCTGCGTCCCATGCTCGGTGAATCTTGCAAACCGCAACGGGCTTCCCATATGGAAGTGCGCCGTCTCGTTCCCCTGCTCGTCGTAGACCACCGTCTCATCCTCACGGTTCACTGTACAGACGCGCTTTGCCTCTCCATCCACTGCGACCACATGGCCAAAGAGCTGGCGAAGTTGCTTCCCTGTCTCAAACGAATACACCATCGTCCGATTGTCCGCCCCATCCACAAACAGCAGATTTCCCATCCGGTTCAGCCCATTGGTCCCGCTGAAGTTCAATGGCAACTCCAGCACCATCTCGCTCAGCGTCTTGCCATTGCTCGCATCCACCACCTCAATCATGCGCGCCAGCTCTTTATGCTTCAGCGCAGCAAGCTGGGCCGCTAGATTCGGGTTCGATTTCAGGAATTCCTTCGCCATCCCCGAATTCATTTGGTAATTGAAGATCAGGTCTCCCCATCCCACACTGGCCGTATACGATCCCCGTCCGTCGGAAAAGTTCTTTGTCCATAGCACCGCGTTGTCGGCCGGGTTGTGCCGGATCAGGTCTGCCGCCTTCTTTCCATTTGTCTTCCACTCATAAAGTCCTCCAAACCGGATACGAATGTTGTCATCCACCTTGTAGGTCACAGGCGTACCCTTCACTGGTGAAAGCTCTATCTGCATGATCTGTCGCGGATTGGAACCCTGCTTGGGAATATCCACGAATAGCTCACTCTCCTTGCCCCAATGGACGGACTGAAATCCCTTGGTCGCCAGCACCTGCTTCCCTGCGCCAAGGTCCCAGATGCCGCCGTGGTAGCGGGTCGAAATGGCCAAGTACTTACCCTCCGGCGACATGCTCATCGACTGTGAATCAGCCAGCGGGCTCAACGGCAGGTCCATCCGCTTCTGCTGTGCCTTCGGATCGCTCAGGTTCATCAGCGTGATAGAACCATCGCCGATCTGTCCGATCAGGTTGCTGTTCCACACGTCCACAGCCTGCGACCGTAGCCCGTTGATCTGTCCGGTAGAAAAATTGATTAGTCCTGCCTCGTAGTCAGGAATGCCGGAGATGATGGCGTAGTTGTCTGATGCCGAAACCGACGTAAGCCACCCCTGCGGTAATCCCATGCTCTTTAGCAACTGTCCTTCCGGAAAACTGTAAAGCCCGGACTTCTTGTGGTCCTCGAGGCTGACTCCCGCGATTCTGTTGCTGCCCACAAAGGCATAGCCTCCGCTAACGGTATCTATCAAGCTCCACGGAAGCTTAATGACAGTACGAGTCCTCAAATCGATCGCGATCTTCTCATTGGCCAATCCCGTCATCACCACATTGCCGTCAGCAGAGAACTTCACCGGCAGCACCTCTCTGCCCTCACCCTCCTCATATGCCGTCAGCATCAGGCTAACAATCCACCCCGTAGGCTCAAAGAACGGTTTCTTTTGCCAGACCACAGCCCCCGTCGCCACATCGAGCAGGTAGAGGTTCGTCTGCCAGAACTCCGGATCCAGCGTGATGCATACCAGCGTCTTTCCGTCCGGTGAAAGCTGCGACTGCAGACAGGTCTCCTTCGCCACTACCTCCTGCGCCGTTTTCAGGCTCTTGTCGGTGATGCTCCACTCCTCGGTATGCAGCCCTTCCGTCGTAAACACCACGCGTTGTGAATCCGGGCTGAACTGCGCCGGAAATGCCCTCCGTGCGTCCATGCGGAACTCCACCTTCAGCGTATCGCCCGCAATCACAAAGATTGAGCTCTGATCTTGTGCCAGGATTGTCTTCCCGTCTGGGCTAAAGCGCAGCCGGTCCAGATCCATGTGCAGCGGCGGCGTCAGCACCACCTCCTTCATCGACGGCGATGTGGCCGCAGCTACTACTGCCTGGTCGGCCACCACTGCGCGATGCCACATCGCAAACTCCGTTGTAACCTCGCTCTTCTCCGCGCCACAGCCCTTCGGCAAGGCAACGATCAGTGCCTGCATCCCACGCAACCGCTTCTCATTCGGCTTGGTCAGGCGGAAGAAATCCGAAATCTTATTTCCTGTCTTTCCACCAACAAAAAATACTCGGTTCCAAAAATCCGCCTCCGCCTGTGGACGATAGCCTGCTGCCGCCGCTGCATATACACCAATCTTGTCCGCCTCATCCTGCCCGGTGTCGTCATCACCGCTCGGCTGCGGATGCTTATCCCGCATCTCCGCGTCCATCAGGGCCTGAAACTTCGCATACACATCCGCCCTGTCGCCTACGCTGGTAATGTTCAGCAGCCGCTTCAGGTCCCGCGTTGCCTCAAATGTGAATTGGTGTGAAGCAATATGTCCCATCTCATGCCCCAGCACCGCTGCCAGCTCATCATCGTTCTGCGCTAGCGCCGCCAACTTCCGCGTCAGATAAATGCGTCCGCCCGCCAGGCTGAAGCCGTTGATATCCGCGGAGTCCACCAGCACGACGCGAAACTTGATCTGCGTCGGCGGCAAGTGCATCGCCAGCTTATCCACAATCATCTGCAGATGTGCATTTAGGGACGCATCGCTCACCAGCCTGTATTCGCTCTCTACCCGGTCCGCCATCGCCTCGCCCAGCCACTCCTCCTGCTGCGCGCTGAAGATGTTGGCCTGTGCATGCTCATCCGCCACCGGTGCAATGCCACATACCTGAGAAGGCCCTTGCGCAAGGCTAGGTATACAAAGACAACCTCCAAGAAATGCCACGGAAAGACACCCTGCGCGAGAGATCATATGGGCCTCAGAAATAGAAATTTGCCCAACAGCATATCATCGCGCGCAAATAATCTTTCTAATCACAGCGCGTTTGCATCACCAAATCCTGTCAAGCCCCAAATCCATCGAACCAACACATTGCAAAGCAGATAGCTGCTGGCATATCTTATCCGTGCCAGCAGCTATACTTAACTTATAGAAGCAGTAGAGGTCGACATGCGGGGGGCAACCCATCTGAGACATTTATACTAGTCCAGACCTAAGTCCTTATTCCGCCGCACTTTACATACTTTGGGGGGAGGGGGACCCTACCCCACAACCTTCAGCCCAGCCTTCGCCGTCTCCACAAACCCAATGGCAGTCTCGGCAATATAATCCAGCATCGCCTCGGTTAGCCCCGGGAACACCCCGATCCAGAACACCCGGTTCATCACGAAATCGGAGTTCTTCAGATCGCCCACCACGCGGAACTCCCAGCCCTCATACGCCGGCTGCCGCGTCAGGTTCCCGGCAAACATCAGCCGCGTCCCGATCTTCGCCGTCTCCAGCGCATGGGTCAGCTGGTCACGCGTAAATGGAGCAGACTCCTTAACTCCAATCGGGAACCCGAACCAGCTCGGGTCGCTCTCCGGCGTGGCCTCCGGTAACACCAAAAACTCGCTCAGCGGCGCAAGCACTTCGTTCAGATAAGCAAAATTGGCCTTGCGCCGCGCGATGAACTCCGGCAGCTTGTCCATCTGGGTCACGCCCAGCGCAGCCTGCATGTCGGTCGCCTTCAGGTTGTAGCCCACATGCGAATATGTGTACTTGTGGTCGTATCCGCACGGCAGCGTACCCAACTGCCAGTCGAACCGCTTGCCGCAGGTATCGTCCTTGCCCGGTTCGCACCAGCAGTCCCGTCCCCAGTCGCGGAAGCTGTCGATCAGTGTCTGCAACAGCGGCTTGTCCGTCAACACCGCGCCACCCTCACCCATGGTGATGTGGTGCGCCGGATAAAAACTAACGGTAGCGATATCGCCGAACGTCCCGACCTTCTGCCCCTTGTAGGTGGACCCCAGCGCGTCGCAGCAATCTTCAATCAGCCAGAGCTTGTGCTTCCGGCAGAACGCCATCACGGCACCCAAATCAAATACGTTTCCTAACGTATGCGCAATCATTACCGCACGCGTCTTCGAGCTCAACGCCGCCTCAAGCTGCGTCACGTCCACCTCGTACGTCGGTAGCGTGACATCAATAAACACTGGTACCAGCCGGTTCTGCAGGATCGGATTCACCGTAGTCGGAAATCCCGCAGCAACTGTGATGACCTCATCGCCCTGCCTCAGCCGCCTCTCGCCCAACTTCGGCGAGGTCAACGCGCTCAAAGCCACGAGGTTCGCGCTCGACCCGGAGTTAACCAGTGAAGCCGACCGCACACCCACAAACCGCGCCAGCTTCCGCTCAAACTCCTTCGCCCAATGTCCGGCAGTAAACCACCCATCCAGCGCCGCATCCACGCAAGCCGCCATGTCATCCGCGCGAATCACCTTGCCCGACACGGGCACGGAAGACTGCCCGGGCACAAACTCCAGCACTGCAAACGCCTCCGCGTGGAACTCCGCTGTCAATGCCAGTATCTGCTCGCGAAGCTTTGCTGCCTTTTCTGTCATAAATTCCGCTATCTTCATTAGGATACATGCGCAACCGCCTCATCTTCGCCGCGCTGCTCGCCGCCGCACGCATCACCTTCGCCGCTGCGTCCGTTCCACTTCCCACGCCCATGGAACTCAACGCCAACTGGCGCCTCGAAGAACTAGCCAAGGCTCCCCAACAAGGCCGAATAATCTCCTCGCCCCACTTCGATGACCACTCCTGGCACAACGCCACTGTCCCCGGAACCGTCCTCACCAGTCTCGTCAACGATGGCGTCTATCCCGAACCGCTCTACGGCGAGAACAACCGCACCATTCCCGATGCCCTCGCCCGCACCAGCTACTGGTATCGCACCACCATTCGCATCCCCGCCGATTACTCACACCACCGCATCTGGCTCCACTTCGACGGCATCAACTACTCTGCCGTCGTCTGGGTCAACGGCTACCAGCTCGGCATCATCCGCGGCGCCTTCATCCGCGGCCTCTTCGACGTCACCTCCGTCGTCCGTCCCGGCCAGGAAGCAGCCATCGCCGTCCTCATCACTCCCGAGCCCAATCCTGGAACGCCGCACGAACACACCATCGCCAACGGCCTTGGCAAGAACGGCGGCATCACCGCCAGTGACGGCCCTACCTTCCTCAGCACTATCGGCTGGGACTGGCTTCCCGCTATCCGCGACCGCGACAGCGGCATCTGGCAGAAGGTCTGGCTCTCGGCCAACGGTCCCGTCCGCATCAAGGACCCTCTCGTCACCACTGATCTCCCGCTCCCGAAGACCGACGCCGCCGACGTCACCATCGCCGCCACACTGGTCAATACGGACCCTGCCGCTCAGCGTGGCATCCTGGATATCACCCTCGGTGACATCCACGTCCAGTGGCCTACTACGCTCAACCCGCATAGCTCCCAGCGCATCAGCCTCTCTCCCAAAACCACCCCGTCCCTCCACATGCTCAATCCAAAACTTTGGTGGCCCAACGGTTACGGCCCGCAGAATCTCTACGCGCTCCACATCGCCTTCCTCCAATCTCAATCCATCTCCGACGAAACCACCTTCAACGTCGGCATTCGCAAGATCACTTACTCCGTCCCCGGCTCGGACAACCTCACCATCTCTGCCAACGGAGTTCCCATCTTCATCCGCGGCGGCGATTGGGGACTCGACGAAGCGCTCAAGCGCATCCCTCGCAGCCGCCTCGAAGCCGAGATCCGCATGCACGCTCTCGCCCACATGAACATGATCCGCAACTGGGTCGGTCAAAGCACCGGCGAAGACTTCTACCAGCTCTGCGATCAGTACGGCATTCTCCTCTGGGACGAGTTCTTCCAACCCAATCCCAGCGATGGCCCCAATCCCAATAACCTCGCCATCTATCTCGCTAATGTCCGCGACAAGATTCTGCGCTACCGCAACCATCCATCCATCGCTGTCTGGTGCGCCCGCAATGAGGGGCTCCCTCCGCCCAATATCGAAGTCGCTCTGCGCGCATTGATGAGGGAACTTGAACCCACACGTCTCTACCAATCGAGTTCCACCGAAGGTCACGGCGTTCGCTCCAACGGCCCCTATCGCTGGCGTACGCCGCGGGAGTATTACGTCTACAAGGACGAGCCCTTCAAGACCGAGATCGGTTCGGTCTCCATCCCCACACTCGAATCCATCCAAGGCATGATGCCGGAAAAGGACTGGTCCAGCATCAACGACGACTGGGCCGAGCACGACTTGGCCCGCGGCGCACAATCCGGTGACACCTTCCCTGCGACGCTCGCCAATCGTTACGGCGAGATCACCAACCTCGCCGACTTCGCCCGCAAAGGCCAGCTCGCCACCTACGAGGCCTTCCGCGCCATGTACGAAGGCCGCAATGCACAACTGTTCGCTCCCGAAACCGCCATCCTCACATGGATGAGCAATCCCGCACAGCCCAGCTTCGTTTGGCAGCTCTATCACTACGATCTTGAGCCCAACGCCGCTCTCTTCGCCGTGCAATCCGCTGCGGAGCCGCTACACATCCAGCTCAACGAGAGTACCGGCCACATCGAAGCCATCAACAATCTCCCCACGGCACTCACCGGAGCTCATGCACAGCTCACGCTTTATGACCTCGATGGCCATCGCGAACTCAACCGCACTCTCCCCGTAGATGCTCCGGCCGACAAAGCCACCGACCTCGGCGCAATCGAGCTTCCAGCCACACTTTCGCCCGTCTACTTCGTCCACCTGGCACTCGAAGATGCCGCTAACAAACCCATCTCCACCAGCTTCTACTGGCGCGCTCTTCTCTCGCACCCCGACGACCTGCAACCACTGAACATGCTGCCCATGGTCACGCTGCAATCCCAAATCTCCCGCCAGGATGCCAATGGAAAACTCCAGCTCACCGTAACTCTGCGCAATCCGGCCACTACTATCGCTCTCATGGCCCATCTCCAGCTTCGCCGCCAGCATACCGGCGACCGAATCCTTCCTGTCTTCTACTCGAGCAATTACATCTCGCTAGCCCCCGGCGAATCCCGCACCATCACCATCGAAGCCGCACTCTCAGATCTTCACGGCGAAACCCCACTCCTCGTCGTCGATGGCTGGAATATAGACGTGACGCCCACCGCTACCGCCGAAGCTGCCATCGCCCTAAACGCCAACGCGCAGGTATCGCACTGGCCCGCTACCGGCCTTCCTATCATCAGGACCACCACCCACTAGCCTCCATATAAAATAGCCAAAGATGTATTCCACACAGAGAAGAGGCATTCGCATATGAAAGCAGTCATTCTCGCAGGCGGCCTGGGCACGCGTATCTCTGAGGAAACTTCTCTCCGTTCCAAGCCTATGATGGAGATCGGCGGCGCTAGAATGGCTGGTTGACTGGTACAAAACATGGCAGTCTGTGCCTAATGATCCAAAGGGCATCCAGAAACTCACACTGGAACAGATCCACAACTACGAATCTCTTCATTAGCGTTTCTTCCCATCGCTGAACAGCACCATGGACCGTCCGCCGGCAATTACCTTTGCTCCAATGTCCTGCTGCGCAAAAGGGTCGTCGACATTTTCCGTGTCCATCACCATTCGCCATGGGTTTCCATTCGGCGGCGGCGGCAGTGTGAACTCCACTCCCTGGTCCGCCGCATTCACCAGCATCAGAAAGCTATCATCTTCAACAGGCCTTCCATCTTCATCCTCCACGCCTAGCGTCTTGCCGTTCAGCATCATTGCCAAGGAACGATTCCACTCCGTCGTCCAGTTTTCGTCAGTAGCCTCTTGCCCATCGGCGCGGTACCACGCGATATCACGCACTACCGAGCCGCGAATCTGCCGGTCCTGAAAGAACTTTCTCCGCCGTAGATTGGGATGCGCCTTACGCAGTGCAATCAGCTCCCCCGCAAACTTCATCAGCCGCTCTCTCGGAGCATCCAATGCCCAATCAAACCAGGTCAATTCGTTGTCCTGGCAATAGCAGTTGTTATTGCCGCACTGCGACCGCGCAAACTCATCACCACCGTTGATCATCGGCACACCTTGGCTCAGCAGAAGCGTCGCCAGGAAATTCCTGGTCTGCCGTTCACGCAGCTTGTTAATGTCCGGATTGTCCGTGGGCCCTTCCGCGCCCATGTTCCAGCTCTGGTTATTGTTTTCTCCGTCCTGATTGTTGTCCCCATTTTTTTCATTGTGCTTGTCGTTGTAGCTCATCAGGTCACACAGCGTAAATCCATCATGCGCCGTCACAAAGTTGATGCTCGCGTACGGACGCCGCCCATCGCTCTGATATAAGTCGCTGGAACCCGTCAGCCGATACGCAAAATCTCCCAGCGTTCCACCGTCACCCTTCCAGAATCGCCGCACCGTATCGCGATATCTCCCATTCCACTCCGTCCAAAGCACGGGGAACTGCCCCACCTGGTATCCACCCTCGCCCACGTCCCACGGCTCAGCAATCAGTTTCACATTCGCCAGCACTGGGTCCTGGTGGATCGTATCGAAGAAGGCGCTCAGTTTGTTCACATCGTGCAGCTCACGTGCCAGCGTCGCCGCCAGGTCGAACCGGAATCCGTCGACATGCATCACGGACACCCAATACCGCAAAGAATCCATCAGCAGCTTCAAAACCTGCGGATGATAAACATTCAGCGTATTTCCAGTACCCGTGTAGTCCATGTAGTACCGCGGCTGGTCCTGCACCGTCCGGTAGTACGTGGTGTTGCATACACCTTTCAGGCTTAGCATCGGACCTTTTTCGTTGCCTTCGCACGTGTGGTTATAAACCACGTCGAGAATCACTTCAATCTCCGCCTCGTGCAGGCGCTTTACCATGTTCTTGAACTCCACTACCTGCTGTCCCTGGTCCCCGCTCGAGCTGTACCGCGACATCGGCGCAAAGAATCCCAGCGTGTCGTAACCCCAATAGTTACGCAATCCCCTGTCGACCAAATATTTCTGGTCGACAAAGTGATGCACCGGCAGCAGCTCCACGGCCGTCACGCCTAACTTCTTTAGGTAGGCGATGCTGGCCTCGTGCGCCAGTCCCGCATAAGTCCCGCGCAGCTTCTCTGGCACGGCTGGATTGCGCTTGGAAAATCCGCGCACATGCATCTCGTAGATGATGGAGTCGGCTACTGCCCGCTGCATGGGCTGCTCATCTCCCCAATCGAATGCGTGGTCCACGACCACGCTCTTCGGCATAAATGCGGCGCTGTCCTGTTCGTCTTTCTTCAGATCATCTCCGCTACCCACGTCATAAGGGAAGACCGGCCCCTTCCAGTCCACATCTCCTGAGATTCCCTCCGCATACGGGTCCACCAGCAGTTTCGACGCATTAAACCGAAGTCCCTTCTCCGGCTCCCATGGTCCCTCCACCCGATATCCATACAGCTGTCCCGGCTTGATGCCTTTCACCAACCCATGCCAGACAAACGCCGTTCGCTCGCGGAGCGCTATGCAATCCGTCTGCTTTCCCGCTTGATCGAAAAAGCAGAGGCTCACTCCCGTAGCTTGTTCGGAATACAAAGCAAAGTTCGTGCCCTCCGGCCGGCACTTTGCTCCCAGTGGATATGGCCTTCCGGGCAAAACCGTCTTTCCCATGCACGCTCCGTTCGGGAGGCACAGGACAAGCCAAATCGCTCAACCTGGAATATCGCTGTGTCCCAGAAAAGTAGATGCAACTCTGCCGGTTACGGGTGCCCGCCTAGCCTCGGGTCCACAGCCATGCCGCGCCGCGCACGCCGCTGGCATCGCCGTGCATCGCTCGCAGCACCGGCGTCTCCGCCCCACCACCGAAGCAGTAATTCCCCAGCTTGGCGCGTACGCCCGCATAGATCCGTCCCACCTTCGACATCCCTCCGCCGATCACCACCGCATCCGGGTCCAGGATATCGACGATCATCGCCAGCCCCCGCGCCATCCTGTCCTCAAACCGGTCGAACGCCGCCATCGCGTCCGCATCGCCCGCGGCCGCCGCCAACTCAATCTGTTCCGACGATGCCTTGCGCTTCGTCACTTCCTCAAAGTCCCGCTGCAGCCCCGTTCCTGAAATCCACATCTCCAGGCAGCCGCGCTTGCCGCAGTAGCACTCCGGCCCGGGATACTCATATCCCTCCGCCCACGGCAGCGGAGTATGTCCCCACTCGCCTGCCAGCCCATTCTGTCCGCTGTATACGCGTCCGCCCACCGCCACGCCGCCGCCGCATCCTGTCCCCGCAATCACGCCGAAGACCACATTCAGCCCCGCCGCTGCGCCGTCGGTCGCCTCGCTCACGGTGAAGCAGTTCGCATCATTCGCGCAACGCACCTCACGCTCCAATATCCTCGATAGATCGATCTCCAGAGGCTTGCCGTTCAGCCACGTCGAGTTCGCATTCTTCACCAAGCCCTGTTTCGGTCCCGGCACGCGGATGATCGTCCCCGGAATGCCAACTCCAACGCTGGCCTTGCCGCTCGTCGCATGCTCTATCTCATGCACCAAGCGAATAATCGCCTCCAGCGTCTCGTCGTAGCTTCCCTTCGGTGTCGGTACGCGCACGCGCCGCAACTCTTTGCCGTCCTGATCCAGCGCGACCGCCTCGATCTTCGTTCCACCTACATCGACGCCAATCCTCATCCGTTCCTAACTCCATCCAAGTCCTATGCTGCTCTGAGTACCTCGCCATTCTAGCCTTTAATCAAACCGGCGTACCACCTGCCGCATGTACTCTGGAACCTGTCCTTCATGCCGCATGCCAAACCTAAACTCGGCCAGAACTTTCTTATCGACGAGGGCGCCCGCCGCCATATCGCCGCCGCCCTCGGCGACCTCATCCAGCGCACGGTGATCGAAATCGGCCCAGGTCAGGGCGCCATCACCGATCTCATCGCGCCCCGCTGCCGCCACCTCATCGCCATCGAACTCGACCGCGACCTCGCCCCTGCACTCGCCGCTCGTTACCGCGACCGATTCAACGTCACCATCCTCGAAGCCGACGTCCTGCGCACCGACCTCGTCGCTCTCATTCCTCCGGGCGAAGCCGCTGACGTCATCGGCAACATCCCCTACTACATCACCTCAGACATCCTGCTTCACCTCTTCGCTGCCGCTACGCACCTCCACCGCGCCGTGCTCATGATGCAGCGCGAGGTAGCCGAGCGCGTCGCCGCAACCCCCGGCACCCGTGACTATGGCCTGCTCTCCGCCACCACGCAACTCCATGCCCGCGTCGAAACCCTCTTTACACTGCCGCCCTCCGCCTTCCGGCCCTCACCGAAAGTAGACTCCACCGTCCTCCGCCTCACCTTCGCTCCGCGGTTCACTGAGCTGAACGTCGACCCCGCAGGCTTCGACCGTCTCCTCAAGCAATCCTTCGCCCAGAAGCGCAAAACGCTGCACAATAATCTTCGCGCTGCCGGTCACTCGCCGGAAAGCCTCGCCGCCGCATGGCCCACAATGATCCCGCGCGCGGCCCGCGCCGAATCTCTTACCCTCGATCAGATGTCCTTGCTTTACCACGCGCTCAACGCGTGATTAATGCGCCGTCGGCGATGCGCTCAGAGCCATGTCCAGCAACTCCCTCGCCTTGGCCCGCGCACGCTGAATCACATTCGCATCATTGATAATGGCCCGCAGCACCGGCGCAATGTTCTCCAACTCCGCCGCGCGTCCGTCCTTCACTCGCTCAGCCAGCATCGTCATCTCTGCGTCTAGGCTCAACCGGTCAAAGCGATGATCGAACTCCAGCACTCGTCCTTCGTCCATCGTGTACGCCATGGCGATGAAATACGCTGATATCGCCGTCACATCTTTATTCTCGGAGTAGTCGTACGCGCACGTCCCCGCGCCGTCCGCTCCCGCATAACTCAAGGTCTTCGCCCCCGAGCTGGCGATCCCCTTCATCGGCGTCGCACACATAAACCGGAACTGGTTCAATCCCCGCGCCGCGCGAAAGACCTCCGCCGTCTTCGCCGCTGACATCACCACGTCCTGCGCCACTGGATGCGGATCGCCCTTCACGCCGTGCATTGTTACTTCGGTTGCCGAGTAGCGCCCATGCCCGTCCTCGTCGATCGTCAGCGAGAACTTCGGCACATTCAGGCCCTCGCGCTCATAGGTAAAGGTGATCACCGCCGGCCTGGTAGCCACAGCAGCAGGAGCAGGAGCATCCTGGCCCTGCGCGCTTCCCATCATCAGCAGCATAGCTGTTGCTGTGCTGAAAAGCCTCATTGCGCTCCCTGCAGCGCCAACGTCTGCGCTGTATGGAGGTGGCAGATCGCAATCGCCAGAGCATCGGCCGCATCTGGAGAATCCGGTGCCGCCTCCAGCTCCAGCAGCCGTGTCACCATGAACTGCACCTGCTCCTTGGCCGCCAGCCCATAGCCCACCACCGCGCTCTTGATAGTCAGCGGTGCATATTCCACCACCGGTAGCCCGCATCCCGCCGCCGCCAGCATCGCCACCCCGCGTACTTGCCCCAGCTTCAGCGCGCTCTTCGCATTCGCGGAGAAGAATACCTCTTCGATCGCCACCACGTCCGGCGTATGCAGCATCATCAGGGCGGTCAGCTCTGCATGGACCTGCACCAGCCGCTGCGGCGTAGTCTCCTTTTTGATCAACCGGATGGCTCCCGCCGCGCAATGCGTAAGACGGCCTGAATCGGCGCCCATCTCTACCACGCCGTAGCCGGTAAACTCCGTCCCGCAATCGATTCCGAACACCCGCATGGCCTGAGTGTAGCCCACTCCCCCGCCTCTGAACAGGTAACGCCCGCGGCACATTAAATGTGCTAAATTGTCCGCATGAAGTTGGCAAACCTGCTCCATCTCGGCCACAAAGAGGACACCGAAAAGACCTTCCGTGGAACCTGGTTGAAGGCCGAAGCCACCGTCCTCTGCGCCGAATGGCGCGAGGGCGATCAGAGCGATTTTTGTCACTACTGCGTCAGCTACTCCTACACCGTCGACGGCGCCGAATACACCGGTGAATCTTGCGACTACATCGACCAGCAGCAGACCTACCTTGAACCCGGCGAGACCATCACCATTCACTATTGCCAGGAAAACCCCTCCACGAGCTACTACCCGGAAGCAGCCGGCTCCATGAACCAGCGTCTGCTTAACTGCGGCCTCGGCGCAGGTACAGGCCTCATCTAGCTCTTCACCGAAATTCCGTCCAGCGGCGAGCTCGCTGTCGCATACAGCTTCCGCGACATCCGCCCAGCCAGAAACGCCTCGCGCCCGGCCTCCACGGCCAGCTTCATCGCCTTCGCCATCCGCACCGGCTCCTTCGCTCCAGCAATCGCTGTATTCAACAGCACCGCATCGAAGCCCATCTCCATCGCCAGCGCCGCATCGCTCGCCGTGCCCAGCCCCGCATCTACCACCAGTGGGACCTCAGTAATCAGCTCCCGCATCATGCGCAATGTATAGCTGTTTGCGATTCCCAGTCCCGTCCCGATCGGCGCGCCCAGAGGCATCACCGCGGCAGCCCCTACATCGATCAGCCGCTTCGCGAATACGATATCGTCCGTCGTATACGGCAGCACGGTAAACCCATCCTTCACCAGCACCCTCGTCGCCTCCACCGTCGCCTGCACATCCGGATAGAGCGTCGCCTGGTCGCCAATCACCTCAATCTTTACCCAGGACGACAATCCCACCGCGCGTCCCAGCCGGGCCGCGCGGATCGCCTCCTCCGCGGTGTAGCATCCCGCCGTATTCGGCAGCAGAAAATACCTCTTCGGATCAATAAAATCCAGCAGGCTTTCTTTCGTCCGATCCAGCTCCACCCGCCGCACCGCCACCGTAACTACCTCGGAGCCCGAGGCCTCTAGCGCCGCACACGTCTCCGCCCCATCCTTATACTTCCCCGTCCCGACAATCAGTCGCGACCCAAACGACTTCCCAGCAATCACCAACGCATCCGAATTCATGCCCTCCATTCTATCGCCCACTCGTTTGACTCCTGACTGCCCCTCTGCGAGACTCCCGCCATGGCCTACCAGGGCAAAGTAGACCGGGTTCACCCGCGCAAGATTCGCACCCGCAACACTCGCATCTACCGTCTCGCGCACTGGCCCATCTGGGTCTTCGTCTTCTTCCTCGCCCCCGGCCCGCTTATCTTCACGCTCTTCGCCCACGGTTTCAGCCGCGCTAATGCCGCCTGGCTCGTTGTCATCCTCACCGCCACCGGCATCGCTGCTCTGCGTGGCAGCCTGCCTGGCTCCGAGCCCGGCCCCTACATCCTCCACTTCAACGAAGACAAACCCAACCCGCTCTACCGCCGCGTCTGCTACACCTTTGCCTGGAACGCTGTTCTCAACTTCGCCTGCATCAATCTCTTCGGTCTCGCCATTGCCTCCACCACCGGCGTCTGGTACATGCAGCAGCTCTACCGCTTCGCTTATCCGGTCATTCTCGTTCTTGTCCTTATCCTCGGCATCGCAGGTCTTCTTCCGCGCGTCGGCCACTCCACAAAAAGCGAAGGCACCGAACGCCGCTACTTCTACGGAGCGGTCTGGGCAACCGTCATCGCGCAGACCATTCTGCTCCTGCTCTGGAAGCTCCTCCCGCAGACCCGCACCACCAGCCTGGTCAAGCTCGCCGTTTACGCCGCCACTCTGGTCACCATTGGCATCGCGTCGTATCGCGGTAGACTCCCGCGCACGCGTCCCATCCTTCCCGGCGAAGTCCTCATCGCCGACTGACCGCGGCCCGCGGCGTATGATGCTCCTACACGCAGCTATTTAGGAGAGATTATGCCTTTGCTTCGCCACGCAGACGACCGCCGTTCCTTTCTCAAGCTCATCGCCGCCGCTCCGCTCCTCGCCACCATCCGCGGACGCAGCCTCGCCGCCGCAGTTACCTCCGCCGCCAAGCCCGCAGCCGCCGCGCATGACCTCTCCAACAATCTCTATACCCAGCTCGGCGTCCGCCCCTTCATCAACGCGCGCGGCACCTGGACCTACCTCTCAGGCTCGCTCGAGCTCCCCGAAGTCCGCACCGCCGTCGAAGGCGCCTCGCACTACTTCGTCGACATCTTCGAGCTTCAGGCCGCCGCCGGCCGCCACCTCGCCAAGCTCTCCGGCGCTGAATCCGGCATGGTTACCGGTGGCTCCGCGGCCGCCATCTCCGCCGCCACCGCCGGCTGCATGGCCGGCACCGACAAGAAAAAGGTCTACCAGCTCCCCGACACCACCGGCATGAAGAACGAAGTCGTCATGCTCGGCGGCCGCACCGCCTTCGACTCCGCCATCCGTCTTACCGGCGCCAAAGTCGTCTCCGCTCCCACCGTCAACGACCTCCGCGCCGCTATCACACCGCGCACTGCCATGGTCTACGCCCTCTGGCGCGACGAGCGCCTCGACGCCGCGCTCAAGATCACCAAGGCCGCAGGCGTCCCGCTCATGCTCGACGACGCCGCCGGCATTCCTCCCTTCGAATACTTCACTCGCCCCGCCAAGATGGGCGTCGATCTCTACTGCTTCTCCGGCGGCAAGGGCCTGCGCGGCCCGCAGTCCTCCGGCGTCCTCCTCGGCCGCAAAGACCTCATCGACGCCGCCCTCGCCAACACCAGCCCCTGGGAAGGCGCCATCTGCCGCTCCATGAAGGTCGGCAAAGAAGAAGTCATGGGCGTCCTCGCCGCCCTCGACCATTGGTCGCACACCGACATCGCCCCGCAGATGAAGGTCTGGCAGGCCGCCGTCGAGCGCATCAAGAAACTCATCGAGACCGTCCCCGGCATCACCGGCACCATCACCGTCCCCACCGCCGGCAACAGCTACCCCACCCTCACCGTCGACTGGGATGAGCAGAAGTTCGGCCTCACCGTCGAGCAGTGCGACGACCAGCTCCGCTCCGGCACCCCGCGCATCGAAGCCCTCACCGACTCCAACCCCAGCGGCGTGCTCCCCGAGATCAGCAACACCAACCCCAACCGCCAGGGCGCCCACAAAAACCAGCTCCAGATCATCTCCATGAACCTCCAGCCCGGCGAAGACCTCATCATCGGCGACCGCCTCCGTCAAATCTTCACCGCCGCCCGCAAAAAAGCCGCAGCCTAATCCACACCCAGCGCGGGGGTATGATGGCTCCTACCCAAAGGAGCCATCATGCCCCATCTTCGTCACAACCGCCGCTCTGCTCTCAAGCTCATCGCCGCCGCCCCGCTCTTCGCCTCGCTCCACGCGCGCAACGCCGTCGCCGCCGTCGTAGCAGCCGCCGCGCCCGCCAACCCCGCCGCCCGCTTCTCCAGCAACATCTTCACCAAGCTAGGAGTCCGCCCCTTCATCAACGCCCGCGGCACCTGGACCTACCTCACCGGCTCGCTCGAACTCCCCGAAGTACGTCGAGCCGCCGAAGAAGCCTCGCACTTCTTCGTCGACATGTTCGAGCTTCAGCAGGCCGCCGGCCTCCACCTCGCCAAGCTCTCCGGTGCCGAATCCGGCATGGTCTGCGACGGCTCCGCCGCCTGCATCGCCTCCGCAACCGCCGGCTGCATGGCAGGTACCGACCCCAAAAACGTCTGGCAGCTCCCCGACACCACCGGCCTCAAAGGTGAAGTTGTCATCACCGGTGGCCGCAGCGCCTTCGACTCCGCCATCCGCCTCACCGGCGCCAAGCTCGTCGTCGCCCGCACTGCTGCCGATGTCGCCGGCGCACTCACCTCGCAGACCGCCATGGTCTACACCACCTGGCGCGATGACCGCCTCGCCCAAATCCTCAAAGTCACCAAGCCCGCGGGCGTCCCCGTCCTCCTCGACGACGCCGCCGGCATTCCGCCATTCGAAAACTTCACCAGCTACGCCAAGACCGGCGTCGATCTCTTCTGCTTCTCTGGCGGCAAGGGCCTCTGCGGCCCGCAGGCCTCCGGCCTTCTCCTCGGCCGCAAAGACCTCATCACCGCTGCCCTCGCCAACTCCGCCCCCTGGGAAGGCTCCATCTGCCGCGCCATGAAGGTCGGCAAGGAGGAGATCATGGGCGTCCTCGCCGCCGTCGACTACTGGTCGAAGGCCGACCTCAACGCTCTCAATAAAGAATGGGCCGCTCGCGTCGAGCGCATCAAGAAGCTCATCGAAACCGTCCCCGGCGTCACCGGCACCATCGCCATCCCTACCGGCGGCAACAGCTACCCCACGCTCACCGCACATTGGGACGAAGCAAAATTCAATCTCACGGTAGTTCAGTGCGACGCCGCCCTCCGCGCCGGCTCACCGCGCATCGAGGTCCTCACCAACTCCAACCCCAGCCTCGTCCCCGCCACCCATAACTCCAATCAGCTCATGCCCAACCCAAACCGCCCCGCCACGCCGCGCCCCAACTCGCTGCAGATCATCTCCATGACCCTCCAGCCCGGCGAAGACCTCATCGTCGGCAACCGCCTCCGCCAAATCCTCAACGACGCCCGCAAAAAATCGGCCTGATAGCAAAAGTTCCTATGCGCAATACGCTTCGCATCTTGGTGCTCATGCCATCTCTGTCCCTGGCGCTCTTTGCGCAACAGCCTTCCAGCAAGATTCAGGATTGGATCGGTTGGTACCGCACGCCCATTCAGACGCCCGGCAAGAAGAACGACCGTCTGCTGCTCACACGCGGCAAAGAACCCGGGACCATCCATGTCAGTGGCAGGGCCTACTGGTATGGCATAAACGACGTGGTCCATTTTGGAAGTGTCAATGCCGACGGCATACCCTCTGGCAGCTCCTTGCATGTAGTGGAAGGGGACGATCGAGACGATCCAGCAGCCTGTAGGATCGACTTCGTCCTCAATCCGCTGGATCACACCCTATCTGCCGAGGACAACTCACACTGCGGAGGCATGAATGTTACCTTTCGCGGTAAATGGGTTCGCTTCACCCCTGCCACGCGCCCAGCCAAATAACCGGCTCACAGCGCCTTGCGGAAGTGGACGCACCGGTCCACTACCTCAAACCCCAGTCCGGCATGCGCCTGCTGCGAAAGCTCGTGGTCGATCCACGTATCGGATCCCATCTCGCGGCAACCCTGCCGCCGGGCCCACTCCTCTGCTCCGCGCATCAACGCGCCGCCCACCCCACACCGCCGTGCCGCCTCACGCACAAACCATCCCTCGATAAAACCCACCGCCTGCGCCATGTCGCATCCATCCGCATGCGACCGCAGCCCCACCGTCAGAAACCCGACCAGTTCCCCCGCATACTCCGCCACCAGCACCACACCTGGCAAAGTCCCATATCTCCCGGTCCGCAGCACCGCCTCCACATCCGGCAGATTCTCCAGCACCGTGGCCTCTGGCCAGAGCAGCGAACACATCTCCGCCACCCCTGCTGCATCCTCCATCCGCCCCTCGCGCACCACAACCATGGCCCTCACCCTTCTTTACAAAGTCCAATCTCGCCCATGCTATCGTGAAGAGCAGTCCTCAGGGCCCGCCATGCGCCACCGCAGCCTCCGCTCCGCGCCTCACCTCTGCCTGCAAGCTCTGGCACTCGCTCTCGCACTCCTCCCCATCGCCGCCCGCGCCCAAACCACCATCCACGTCCCCGCCGACCAGCCCACCATCCAGGCCGGCATCAACGCCGCACATAACGGAGACACCGTCCTCGTCGCCCCCGGCACTTATACCGAAAACGTCGACTTCAAAGGCAAAGCCATCACCGTCACCAGTTCAGCAGGGCCGGTTACTACGATTCTTGATGGCAATTCCAATGGCCCAACCGTCACGTTCCAAACAAATGAACTTCCTACAAGCGTGTTCAGCGGCTTTACCGTTCGCAACGGCGGAGGCTATAACTCCCCTTCATACCAAGCAGAGAATGGCGCCCTTCAGATACATCAGGCGGCTCCCACGATCGCGAATAACATCATCACGCAAAGCAACTGTCGCGGGATCTTCATCGATTCAGGCTCTGCAGTCATTGAGAATAATGAGATTGACCATACCCTTTGCCCCGGCGGCGGCAGCATAGCTATTTCCATTGCCAGCAATACAGGGACATACCCTCCAACAACAACCCCCCTGATCATCGGGAATATCATCCAGGACAATATTCAGGCAGGCCAGACCGGAAACAATGGCGCGCCTGCCATCAACGTCTCCTACGGCACAGTTGGAAATGTAGTGATCGAAAACAACATCATTCGTAACAATGTCAGTGGTGGCTTCATCGGCCCTGTAAGCATCTACGGGCAGGTAGAGGGAGTATTCACGCAAAATCTCGTTTACGGCAATCAATCTACGGCCAATGTTGCCAGCATTGGAACTTACGGAGGTTGCGCTTCCCTCTGCGTATACCTCAACTTGGCCGCTGCGCCAATCAATGCTTTTGTCGTTGCCAACAATACCTTTGCCGACAATACCCAATCCGCTTGCACCGCATCGAACTGTGCCATAAACAGTCAGATCGAGATTGTAGGTGGCGGCTTCAATGGCTTCAATAGTCGCAATGCTTTCGTTAACAACATCGTCTCCGGCGATGCTGCGCTTCCTTTTACTCTGTGCGACGGCGTCCAGGCTTATAACTACGATGTCTTTGACCACAACCTTTTCTTCAACACAGGTGGCCAGATCTTTCAAAGTTCTTGCGCAAATGAAATCGGACAGTATGGCAATCTGAACGCAGATCCAATATTCGTCAATCCATCCGCTGGCGACTATCACCTGCAATCCGGCTCCCCGGCTATCGATGCCGGCAACAATGGAGCGCTTGCCATCCTCGCTCTTCCAGGAATCAATCACCCTCTCACGAAAGATTTTGACAACAATTCGCGCGCGCAAGATGCCACGGGCAAGGGCTACTCCATCGTCGATATGGGTGCCTATGAGTACCCTGGTGCCGCGAGTCCCACCGAAACAACGATCTGGCTCGATGCGTCCTCTTACGACCCGTCTGCCGGCGAGAATGTAACCCTTCTGGGATATATGCTCTCGCCACTTGGCATACCTTCCGGCACCATGACTTTTTATGAAAACGGGGCACAAATAGGCACTGCAACGATCGCTTCTGGTGGCGCTACAGGAATTTCTAACGCTATCGCCACTCTAACGGTCAATGACATCTCTCCAGGATTCCACGATTATCTTGCCGTATATCCCGGAAATGGTGCTTTCTCACCCGCAACCTCGGTCAAGCTCATCGTTTTTGTAAACCCCGAACAGACCACCTCAACTCTCACCTCTACACCCAATCCATCCATCCTCGGTCAATCCGTTGCATTTACAGCAACGGTCGTAGCTCCCTATGGGGGTCCTGTCACTGGCACAGTCACCTTCTCCGAAGGATCGGCCACTCTTGGCACACAACCAATAAGCGGAAACACAGCGGCCTTCTCTACGAGTGCTCTCTCTCTTGGCTCTCACACCATCACGGCAACCTATAATCCACCCAATACCGATGCCTTCTTTACAAGCAGCGCCCAAACAATTCAAGTTGTCACTACCGGGCCGCCCACAACCACAACCTTGGCGTCTTCTTTAAACCCGTCCGCCGCGGGCCAGCCAATCACCTTTACAGCTACGGTCTCTGCCTCCAGCGGATCTCCGGTTGGCTCCGTCACCTTTGCCGATGGTTCCACCATTCTCGCGAC
>Ga0206886_1035_pt1 | contig 32204 bp, 29 predicted proteins | sample Alteio_BWOrgHeat_92_FD_152952 | JGI IMG/M metagenome (GOLD analysis project Ga0206886, IMG submission 152952) | Enriched cells from forest soil in Barre Woods Harvard Forest LTER site, Petersham, Massachusetts, United States - Alteio_BWOrgHeat_Nextera2 ... | reverse complement strand
CCCATCGCATTTTGATCGACCACTATTGTCAATGTTTTTGGCCGACGGTCATCGCCCTGATTTTGAGTATTATACCTGAATCAATTGCGCAGCCGACTTGCAATTGAATTTAAACGTGCGATGTTGGATGCAAAGGCTTTACTGCTATTCCTTATGATTGTGCGCATCTTCTCGTTTCCTCGTTTTGCTCGTTTTTTTGTGCTGTCCGGTGCCTTGATTGGCGCACTCGCACTGGCTGCATGCGGACAAAAGGCCGCGCCCTCGGCCGATCATCCTACCGCTCCTGCCCCCGGCAAAAAAATCCACCTCGCCTATATCGCCAAGGGCATGCAGGACGTTTATTGGAAATCTGTCGAGGCAGGGCTGCGCGAGGCGGAAAAAGAAGTGAATGCCTCGGGGCAAAATCTGGAAGTCACCTGGGACGCCCCCACCACCGACGGCGATCGCCCCGCGCAAATTTCCATGGTCGAGAATTACGTCAGCCAGCATGTGGACGGCATCATCCTGTGCCCGCTGGATGATAATGCCCTGGTCGCTCCTGCCGAAAAAGCCCACCGCGCCGGCATCCCACTGGTGATCGTGGATTCCACGTTGAATTATCCTGAGACCGTGACCTTTGTCGGCACCGACAATCACCATGGCGGCGAATTGGCGGGCGAAGAACTGGCGCGTTTGTTAAATGACAAAGGCAACGTCATCATGATGCGTTACAACCCCGGTTCCGCCAGTTGCGCCGACCGCGAGCAAGGCTTTCTCGACGCGATGAAAAAGCATCCCGGCATTAAAATTCTTTCCTCTGATAACTACGCCGGCAATTCGCGCGAAACCGCACTGGATAATGGCCAAAGGTTGCTCGCCACTTACACCGGCCAAATTGACGGTGTGTTCACGCCCAACGAGTCGAGTACCAATGGCATGTTTCTCGCCCTCCAAACTGCGGGTCTGGCCGGGAAAGTGAAATTCGTTGGCTTCGATGGCGGCACGCAAAACATGGCGGCCCTTCAAGTCGGCCTGATCAACGCCCTCGTCCTGCAAAACCCTTTCCAGATGGGCTACCTCGGCGTCAAAGTGATGCTCGACCATCTTGACGGCAAACCGGTCCCCGCGAACATCGATACCGGTGCCACCCTCGTCACCAAAGACAACCTCGACAGCCCCGCCGTCAAAGCACTGCTTGACCATACTGTGCAGTAAGGAAATGCATTATTGGCCCGTTGAGGACACTGGGCAACGCTTCTCAGGCAATTTTGCCGCTGCCCGTATCTGTGCTCCACATTGCCCAGCACACTTTACCTGAAGGCAAGCGTAACCGCTTTTACGTCTAAGGCCTTATTTATCCAAGGCCTTTCCAATATACACTAGAAGAATCCATAACACTATCAGCACCGATTCAGCCAAAAAATGGTCACTTTCGTGCGCAAAGCAAAATAAGGAAATGAGCAAACCCATTCCGAGCAATGCTGCCATAATGTAGCCGGTCGTTTGCCGCCACCCTTCGCGATTGTTGAATGCGTGAGTCAAGGGAGCTGCATATATCAAGATGAGCAGAGCCCAGAATGAGTCAACCCAGTGTGCGATCGTACCAGCTAAATACCAACCCAATGCACTCGACAAACATAACACCAATGCAATGGCTGCATAACGCTGGCGTGGCAAAAGAGCAAAACGCCCCCGGCGATCCGCCATGAGGACCGCGTTGTAGAATGCCGGACTGAGCCCGACAAACATTACAAATGTCACCCAGAGAAGACCTATGATGGACGTCCAAATCTCCATGTCGGGTTTAGTATCCAAGATGTTGTAGCCAATAACGCCGCCGATAATTATTATACGCCGCTCCCCGCCGGACATCTTGCCAATCGCTAACAATCCCCGATAGATGGGACTTTGCGCTTTCATGGCCGCAACTAAACCTGATCGCGCAGATTCATTATTTGGATCTAATCGCAGTGCTTCAGAAAAATGTTCCAGCGCCGAACGGTGGTCATTTGCTTTTAATTTCGCCCATCCGGCCATCAATTGGCTTCTGGCATTCTCAGGATTTTGTTCCAGTGCGGAATCAGCCGCCTTCACGCTCTCTGCCTGGTCCCCAATATTGATGAGTGCCAACGACCGGATGTTGGCGCAACCAGGATTGGTCGGACTTAGGGCCAGTCCCGCCTCAGCCTCGACCAACGCTGAATGCCAAAACTCCTGCCGTGCATAACACACGGCCAAATTCTGTCGGGGGGTGACTGAATATGGTGCCAGTCGCCGTGCTTCCTGAGCGGCCCGCTCGGCCAGCTTGTAATGCTTTGCCTCTAGCTCAATGACACATGTCATTAGATGGGCGTCTTCCCAATTCGGGGCCAAAGTCACTAAAAACTCTGCTGCCTCACGCGCTTCATTAATTTTTTCTTGCTGAACGAGTGCGCTGCACAATGTATGGAGCAATTCCCGGTCTTCCGGGCTTTGCTCGAGGCCCAGGCGCACTTCCTTTTCCGCCTCGGCGGCCCGGTGCGTATCCAGCAACAATTTCGCGCGCTCAAGATGGGCGGCCATCGTAGTCAGTGCGTCCGATGATTATTCCTATCGGTTACTTTTCAAATATGTCAGAACGTCGTCGTAGTGGCCGCCTTGGTTGGCGTACATCGCATAATTTTTCGCCGTGGAAAACCACTCGAGCGTGGTGGGCTTCGTCCGCTTGCACGCGGCCAATAACTCCTTGGTCGTCAAAGGCTCAATCCGTCCGGTTTTCATGGCAGCGGTGAGTTTCGTCTCGACTGCCTGGTCAATCAACCCCTTCAAGTCGGCACCGGAAAAACCGTGGGCCTGTTCCGCCACTCGCGCCAAATCAACGACCTCAGCCGGTTTTCCACGCAACAGCACACGCAAAATTTCCGTGCGGGCCGGGGCATCCGGCGGGGGGACAAAGACCAAGTGGTCAAAACGCCCAGGACGGCGGAAGGCCGGGTCGAGGTGCCAGGGCGCATTCGTGGCCGCCAGCACCAAAAGACCGTCGTTGGAGGCGTCCAGCCCGTCCATTTCCGCCAAAAATTGATTGATTAAGTTGCGGGTCGAACTGTGGCGAAGGTCCGCCCGATTGGCACCCAGTGCGTCAACTTCATCCACAAATAGAACGGCCGGCCGATTACGACGTGCTTGCTGAAAAATTTCGTGCAGCTTTTTCTCCGACTGGCCCAGCCACATATCAAGCACATCATGGAGGCCAATGGACAGAAACGACGCGCGCACTTCACCCGCCGTGGCCCGCGCCAGGTGTGTCTTGCCGCAACCCGGCGGCCCGTACAACAGCACGCCGCCGCCCACCTTTTTCCCATAAGCCTTAAAGAGCTCCGCATGGGCGACAGGGTGGATGATTTTCATCCGGATTTGTTCCTTCACTGGCTCCATTCCCCCTACATCGCTAAAATTGGTGCTGGGGCGCTCCACCTCTGTTTCAAATTCTCCGGCGGCGCTGGCAGCCTGCGCCCGCACCCGCCCTTCGGCATCCACTTCGGCATTCTCCATTCCTTTTGGCGTATTACTGGCCACTTCGCCCAGTGGCTTCAAAAACAATTCCAGGCGCGCCTCTAAATCCGGGTCTACGATTGTCTTGTCGAGTGCTCGTGCCCGACTGAGATGCTGTGCCGCTTTTTGCAGTTCCGCGCCTTCACATAAGACGCGGGCAAACAATAAATGAGCCGCCGCGGGGCCTTGACCCACCGCCAGCAAATCCTCCAACAATACCGATGCCTCGGAGCTTTTGCCTTCGCCGTGGAATGCGCGCGCCAGACCAAATTTGATCTGCGGGTTGCATGGATCCTGGCGCAATCCTTCCCGCAATTCCAATGCGGCCGCAGGAAAAAAACCGCACTTCAAAAGCGCTTCCGCCAGTAACAACCGCAAAGGCACATTGTCTGGGGAAATTGCGATCGCTGCGCGCAAGGCGGTTGCTTCCGGGGGTTCAGGGGTAGCTGACATGCGGAGTGATAATCAAGTAGCGCCCTCTGCTGTTGCAAATATAAAATTAACTCGGATCATTCCCAGCAAATACAATCCTGATCCGATAAACATTAACTGATCCATGCACGATGCCATCTGTATAATGTGAACGGCACAATCAAAATTGCCCAAAAAATAAGCCAGATCATAAATGTGTCCTTATCATAAAATGAAAGTCCCAGCATTGCCCCAATCGAGCCAACCGGAACGAGGACACGAAAGAATGCCTTGAGGATTCCTAGTGGTCGGTGACGCTCCCGCCAGCCCTGACCGACCCATTGGCCAATGCACCGGGCCGTATCAATTATGGCCACTACAAGCATTAATAAGGCGACCCCCAGCATAATTTCAACATGCCATATCGAAAGTCCGACGAGAGTCCATGGCAATGCAAATAATAACGCCATGGTTAGATAACGCCAATATTGCGGCCAGCGGCTCCAACTCCATCCAGGCTGATCACCTGGCATTAGGCTGATGGATTGCGCTCGAAATTCTGCCAGCGTTAAACGGGCGTATATCATTACCGGCAGTGTAAAAAAGATCAAAAACAACACGATACATGTCAACCAAAGCAAAAACATCGGTATGGCCAGAATACCAAATAGTGTTTCCTCCCGCTTCGAAGTGTGCTTGCGATGAATTAATCGATCAAAAAATTGCGCCCAAAGATAAGGTGTTAATAATGCCTTTATGAACGGATCCGTCCTGCGCAATGCCCGTAAATATGCTTGTTGATAAGTCTTGTTGGTCGCATCACTTCGGAGTGCTACGGTCAAACTTTGCAATGCGCCGACAAAATCATCCTCCAAATTCAGCAAATGCTTACCCAATTTATAGTGTAAGTTGGCGTTGTCGGGATCGAGCATGAGTGCCTCCTTATATTGCTGTGTCGTCTTCCGCACCTCGCTGGGCAGGTAACGTCCGGTTGACTCCAATTGCACCAATTCCCCAGAAATATCGGCGTTTCCCGGAGCCAATTGTTTCGCGAGGCGCAAAGATTCCAGCGCTTTGTCCCTTTGTTGTGCAACCAAATAAAAATGCGCCTGCAATTGGTGGAGAGGTGCCCACGTCGGGTTCAATGCGAGAGCGGCTTTCAAATGCTTGTTTGCCAGTCGTGTATTCGTGGCAAATGCCGCCAAGTAGCGAGCTTCGACGTTATTGGGCCCAAGACGAACGCATTCCTGCGACAATCGCTGTGCCATGCGGTGGTTGCCGGCGTTGATGTGCGCCCGAGCCGCAAGCAAGTAGGCCTCCAGCACTTCCGGGTTTTCTGCCAGCAACTTCGGTATTAATTCCACCACTCTGTCCCAACGCTTTTGGTCAGTCCAAGCCCGCGCCTGCACAAGGGCGACCGAGCGGGGAACGGAGGAGGCGTCCATGTTCTACGCCAGTTTTATATTTTTTGGTGATGCGGACAAGCCAATCTACGGCAACCACCGTTTGACATCGTGAGTTTTCGCGCGCACTGTGTTCTCTCATGCTGCGACGTGTGCAACCGGAAATTCTCGACGGACTGCCACCCGACCATCCCGATGCGAAGCACAACCGGCGAGATTTGCGTTTCTTTAACGCAATCATGGGCAACTTCCGCTGGTTCGCCCATACTTTGCGCAACCACCTGCGCCCCGACGACCATTTGCTCGAGCTCGGCGCTGGCGAGGGCGACTTGGGCCGCTATTTGCAACGCTGCCTGAAGGAAGCACCGCGCTTCTACGCCGGACTGGATCTATGGCCACGCCCCGCCGTGTGGCCCGCAACCTGGGATTGGCACCGCGCCGATCTGACCACCTTTCCCGACTATGCGGCGTCCAACGTCATTTTGGGCAATCTCATTTTGCACCAATTCGAAAATCCCGTGCTCGCCAGCCTCGGCCAGCGCTGGCGGCACGCCCGTCTGCTCGTTTTTTGCGAACCCGCGCGCCGCACCCTTCATCTGCGCCAACTACCGCTGGCCCGCCTGGCCGGGATCAATTATGTCAGCCGCCACGATGCGCGCGTCAGCATCGAAGGAGGCTTTCTCGACGGCGAATTGCCGCGTCTACTAGACCTCGACGAACGCATCTGGCAGATCAGCGTGAGCCAGACTTTTTGGGGTGCCTATCGCTTAATCGCCATTCGCAAAGATAAATAATTTTTTACGAAATTCCTCCTTTCGCGTTTTCACTGACTTCACGTCGACCATCTTCGATGCCCTCTGCAAATCCACTCACTATCGTCGGCGGCGGCCTCGCCGGCTTGGCCCTGGCCGCAGCGGCGGCACGCAGCGGCGCCACGGTGACATTGTGCGAAGCGGGCCTACTTCCACGCCCGCGCGTTTGCGGCGAATTTATCAGTGGATTAAAACCAGACGTCATTAATAAACTTGGCCTTGCGCCGCATCTACGTGACGCGGTTGTGAACCGCACGACCGGCTGGCACGCGGGCGGCAACTTGCGCTGGGCCGCTGATCTTCCGGAGCCCGCGCTCGGGCTCTCGCGGCCAGTTTTGGAAGAACGCCTGCTCGACGATTTTACTACCGCGGGAGGCGAACTACGTCTCAATACACGAATCCCCCCGCCCACTGGCTCAAATAATCCGCCTGGAATTATTTGGTCGGCGGGCCGCCGGGCCGATGCCACGAGCCCGTGGATTGGGCTGAAAATCCATTGTCGCAATCTACACCTGCGGCATGACTTGGAAGTACACTTCAGCGTGGGCGGCTATGTTGGAGCGACGCGGATCGAAGGTGGGCGCGTGAATGTTTGCGGCCTGTTTCGGGTGCAACCGGAATTGCGCGGGCCCAAGGAGGCGTTGCTACTTTCCTACCTCACGGCCTGCCGCCTGAAAAGTTTTGCCGAACGCTTCGCCAATGGCGACCCCGATCCCGCGAGCGTCGCTGCGGTTTCCGGACTCGATTTCACGCGCACCTGGCGCGAACCGCATCGTCTTTCTCTTGGCGATCATTTTGGCGCGATCCCCCCTTATACTGGTCACGGCATGGCCTTGGCCTTGGAAAACGCCGCCGCCGCCCTCGATCCTCTGCTCGCCTATTCATGCGGCGACCTGGCTTGGAACGAAGCCGTTCGCACCATCCGCCGTGCTGTCGCCGCCCAGCAATCCGCACGCCTGCGCTACGCCCGCTGGCTGCACCCCTTCCTGCTACAACCCGCTGGACAGAAAATTCTGCTGACGCTGGCCGACCGACACCTGCTGCCCTTCCAGTTTTTTTACCGCCTTACCCACGGCGGAGCAGCCTTCGACACAAAAACGTCACCAGCTGCTCTCGCCGCCAGGTGATTTTATCTTCCGTTTCATCTCATTTCCGGTTTCCATTTTACCTTCGCGCTCATATGTATCTGCATTCTCTGGCCAATGTTGTGCCCACTCAACGTCTAACCCAGCGCGAGTGTTGGGAGATTTTACGCCACTCTCCGGCCGCGCAAAAACTGCGCCCTGGTTCGCGGGCATTGTTGGAAAAAATCCTCACCCGCGACAACGGCATCGAAACCCGGCACTTCGCCGTCGGAGACTTGGATAAAATTTTCGATTTGGACGCCGAGGCCCTCAACCATGCCTTTGAGCGCGAAGCCCCCGCCCTTGGCGAGCGCGCCTTGCGCGCCGCACTGGCCGACGCTCATCTGACACCCGGCGATTTGGACGACCTCGTCATATGCACCTGCACTGGCTACCTCTGCCCGGGGCTGTCCAGTTTTGTGGCCGAGCGCTTAGGTTTGCGTACCGATGTCTTTTTGCAGGATATTGTCGGTCAGGGTTGCGGCGCTTCCATCCCGTCGCTGCGCAGTGTGAGCCATCTGCTGGCTGCGCGGCCCTCCGCACGGGTGGCCTGCCTCGCCATTGAAATCTGCTCGGCTGCTTTCTACCTCGATGATGATCCCGGCGTGCTTGTTTCCCTGTGCCTGTTTGGCGATGGCGCGTCCGCCAGTATTTGGAGCGGCCAGCCCGGGCCGACCGGGTTGCGCTGCGACAACTTCGACACTCTGCACCTACCTGCTGATCGCGAATGCCTGCGCTTTGAAAATCGTGATGGTAAACTGCGCAACAAGCTCGACAAAACCGTCCCCGAGCTGGCTGGCCGCGCGGTGCGCACACTTTTCGACAAACAAAATGGCCATGCGAAGAAAATTGACCGCGTGCTCGCCCATGCTGGCGGGAAAAATGTCATTCAAGCCGTCGGTGTCGCACTGGAAAATCGTTTCCCGCTCGCTGAAAGTACCGCCATCCTCCGTCGTTATGGGAATATGAGCAGCCCGTCGGTGCTCTTCGCGCTTGGGGAATACTTGAGTAATCAAAAGACAGCTGGCCATCCTGCCTCTGTGGAAGAACTGTGGCTGACCTCCTTTGGCGCAGGATTTTCTGCGCACTCGTGCCGCCTCACCCGCGATACGCGATGACGAATAGGCGGCGGAATGGAAAGAGCACGCGGCCGTTGCGCTGAGGAGGAAAGGCTGGCTCGAGCGCGGCCTGATACTCTTCCAGAAACTGCGCGCGTTCAGCGTCACTCGCTAGGGCGTCGAGCCAAGGGCGCAGCCCCGTCCCGCGATACCACTCGACGATTGCCGCCACATCAGGCAGCACATGCAGGTATTCCGTTTCCCAAATTTCCAATCGCATGGCCAACGGCGCCAGCGTGTCGTAATAAAATGCCGCCGTCTCCGGCCGCCATTCACGCGGGGATGTATGAAATTTATTGCTCCACGCTGGCGACGCAGCGAGCTCGCGGATGAGCCGGTGCGGCGCGGCCGATAAATTGGCGGGAATCTGCATCGCCAGCGCCCCGCCGGGCGCCACCTGGGCTAATAAATTTGGCAACACTCGTCCGTGATCCGGTACCCATTGCAACGCGGCATTGGAAAATACAACATCGAACGCCGCTTCGGCGCGCCACGCAGCGATGTCCCCCTCGACCCATGTCCAATTGGGAAAATCACGCTTGGCGGTGGTCAGCATGGCGGGCGAACTGTCGAGCCCGGTCAATTCCGAGTTCGGCCAGCGCCGAGCGAGCACTGCGGTGCTATTGCCTGGACCGCAACCGAGATCGATTATCCGTCGTGGATTTTCCAGCGCAATTCTCGCCGCCAGATCTACCGCAGGCTGGGTTCGTTCGTTGGCGAACTTCAGGTATTGATCGGAATTCCAAGTTGGCATGCGATGGAAGGCAGGTGCGGTTTTTCAGGTCGCTTAATTGGCAGCTAATGCGCGTCGAGAAACAGCGCCGATTGCAAATTGTTGATGAGGTAGCGATAAGTCACCATCCCGTAACCGTGGTCGCCCCATCTTTCGCCGTAGGAATTTCTGAAGAAAAATTCCGCGTCCTCAATTTTTCCCGTTTTGCAACGGTAGCCCACCAACAGCACTGCGTGCGAAAATTCATCGCGACCGGGTTGATCATCAAACTGCGCCGTTTCCAGCACGGTTTTTTCCTCTGGCCATTTCATCCCGATGACGACCGGCACCCCAGCATTAATCACCTGGATAATGTTGGGAATTTGCACCTTGGGCTCGCGGCCCAAAATTAAATAACCGCCGATGGCGTTGCGTTTTTTCGCCCGCTCGATCACATCGGGCGCAGGCTCCATGATATGCGGATCGGAGAGAATAAAGTGGTAGGGCAGTTCATCCGACAAAGCGATGCCGTACGCATGGAACGCCTCCGAAACTTCGTTTAGGGAAAAACCCATATCCAAAGTGGCCGACTGCTCCGTCGGTACCGCGAGTACATTTTTCCCGAGGCTTTTGAGCGTGGCCCAAATCAGGTACTCTTCCGAATAGTCGGGCGCCTGGCGGCCCACTGGCGCCATTTGATATTCCAAGGCACCCACCAAGGCGAAAATCGCGCAACTCGGGCGCACGCCCTGGTCTTTCGCGCCGATGCCCAACTCTTCGAAGCGGGGCAGCATGTTCACCTCGGCGTAGACTTTCGGCGGCTGGCCAAAACGCTGGATGATCTCCTGCGCGTCGAGTACCGGTGGTCCCTTGTCCCCCGGGGCGGTGTCCGCCTCTTTTTTATGCACCGCAATTTCCTCCTGTCGGCGGGCTTCTTCCGCGGCGACTTTCGCCGGGTCGTAGCCAAAACGTTTTTGCAAGTCCGGCGGCAGCTCGGCCAGGGGAATGGAGCCGATCCCATGGCGATGCGTGATGAAAATACTGGTTGGCGTGACTTGCTTGATGTGCACGTCGTAATACACGTCTTTCCCCACCTGGAGCTCGGGGATAACATTGGCGTCAGGCGCGGGCACAGCGACTGGCAGCGTGGGCGGCAGACTTGGCGAAGGTGTGGCCGGCTGCGCGAAAGCTAAGGTCCACAGACTAACGCCCAGCCCGAGGAGCCATCCTAATTGTTTTTTTGAGGGGGCGAGCTTCATGTCCACGCAGCAATTCGGTCACAGCCTATCAAAAAACTTTGGCCACGAAAACCTTTTAGTCGAGCGTTCGCCGGAAGCGCACTACAGCCAGCGTCATCGCCCCGAGGAAGAAAATCGCCATGGGCCAGACGTTCGGCCACACCTCGGTAAACCCGTTCCCTTTCAAGAGTATCCCGCGCACGATCCGCAGGAAGTGGGAAAGAGGCAGCAGCGACCCGAGGTATTGCGCCCAAAGCGGCATGCCGCGGAATGGGAAAAAGAACCCGGACAACAGCATGGATGGCAGAAAAAAGAAAAAAGCCATCTGCATCGCCTGGAGCTGGCTTTGCGCGAGGGTGGAAAGCGTGATGCCCATACCCAAATTCGCCATGACAAAGAGCAAAATGCACCCGCCAAGCAGCAAAAAGCTCCCTTCCTCCGGCACATCGAAGAGCCATCTCGCCGCCCCGAGGATCACGCAGGCCTGCACGTAGCCAACCGCAATGTAGGGCAGTATTTTTCCGAGCATCACCTCCAGTGGTCGCGCGGGGGTGGATAAAAGATTTTCCATCGTACCCCGCTCCTTTTCCCGGACAATGGCCATCGCCGTGATGTTGACCATCGTCATCGTCAGCACAATGCCCAGCAACGCCGGGACAATGTTCACTTGCGAACGCCTCTCTGGGTTATACATCAGGTGCAGTCGAAAATCCACCGGCGCATCCGCGCTCGCGATGGACGCCAGCGGCCCCTGCAATTCACGGGTGGCCGCCTGCTCGATCACCCCTTGCACAGCCCCCACCGCATTACCGACAGCCACCGGATCCGTTGCATCCGCCTGCACGAGCAGTTGCGGATGCTGATTGCGCATCAGGTCGCGCGTGAAATTGGGTGGAAACGTGATCACAAACTGCGCGTCGCCCATTGCCAGCATCTCCTGCGCATCGCCTTCGCTGACCGGCTCGGGCGCGATGTCGAAATACTCCGTTGTGCGCAGCGCCTGGATGATCGATCGCGGCACTGGCCCGCTATCGCCGGATACCACCACCGTCGGCAAATGCTTGGGGTCGGTATTGATCGCATACCCAAACATCGTGAGCTGCAAAAGTGGAATGCCGAACATCATGCCAAATGTCAGCCGATCGCGACGCATCTGGATAAACTCCTTGAGCGCCAGCGCGTAAAACCGCCGAAATGAAAACCGGTTGAACATTTGAGGCTAGGTAATGTTGTCTTTCGAAACACCCATCAAGTGAATGAAGACATCCTCAAGCGAAGGTTGCGAAGGCGTGGCAGTTACCCCAGGCCGCGTGATTGATTGCACCGCCGCCTGCACCGTCTCGGCATCTGCACCGCACACATGCAATGCTGTTCCAAACGGCACCACGGAAACACCGGGGCGCCCGTGCAACGCCACCATCAACTCGCTCGGATTTTCGCTCTCTAATCGCCAGACCGTGAGCCCTGCCCGCTCGATGACTTCGTGCACGGTTCCCTGCGTCAACAACTTGCCGTAGGCGAGATACGCCACGCGGTGGCAGCGCTCGGCCTCGTCCATATAGTGGGTGGCAATCATCACGCTGATGCCGCCGGCTGCCAGGCGATGAATTTCTTCCCAAAAATCCCGTCGCGCCTTGGGGTCTACTCCGGCCGTTGGTTCGTCGAGCAGGAGCAAGCGGGGGCGATGAATCATGCACGCCGCCAGCGCCAGCCGCTGCTTCCACCCGCCGGAAAGCGTGCCCGCCAATTGGCGCCGCCGGGCGGTGAGTCCCAATTGCTCCAGCGACTTCGCCACGGCCTGCTTTCGATCCGCCAATGCGTAAATGCGCGCTACAAAATCCAGATTCTCCTCGATGGTGAGGTCTTCATAATAACTAAATTTCTGCGTCATGTAGCCCACTTCGAGTCGGATGCGGTCGGCCTCGGTGCGCAAGTTGTAGCCCAGGCAGGTGCCTTCGCCGTCATCGGGCGTGAGCAATCCGCACAGCATACGCATAAACGTCGTCTTGCCACTGCCATTGGGGCCGAGAAATCCGCAGACTTCGCCCCGCTGCACCTGAAAATCGAGATGGTCCACGACCGACCGACCACTGTAGCGCTTCGTCAAGCCGTGCACATCAATCACTGGGCCCGAGTCAGTTGACGCGGGAGCGCCGGGAGATGACGCAGCGTCGGCAACGGCGGCACTCATGGCTGTAAGCTTACTTCCGCGGGCTGGCCCACATGGAGTCCCTTCGCCACAGCCGGATCAAAATCGGCCTCGACCAGGAAAACATACTTGTAGTTCTGGCTCTCGCTGTAAATCACCGGTGGGGTGAACTCCACCTCCGTCGAGACGAAGCTGACATGCGCCTTCACCGGAGCCAGCCCGTCCAACCGCACGGTGACTTCCTGCCCGAGTTTGACGCGGTTGATTTCTGTTTCCGGAACGTAAAAACGAGCGCGCAATTCCGCCACCGGCAGGAGCATTACTACTGCCTGTCCGGGCTCCGCCCGCTCGCCGACCCGAAACAAAGTGTCCTGCACAAAACCCGCCTGCGGCGCGAGCTGGGTTTTTTGATCCAACTCCCATTGCAACTGGTCGCGCTCCGCCTCTGCCGTGGCGAGATCGGCCACCGCCTGCTTGATTTGGTCTTCCCGCGAGCCCAGTTTGCCCGTGTCGAGCTGGTTCGTATCGCGGGCAACTTCCGCGGTGTGTTGATCGACCAGCCCACGCAGGCGATCCACATCGTTTTCCGAAACGTATTTGTCCGCCAGCAGCTTCTGGTTGCGCTGCCAGTCGAGGTTGGCCTGCGCCAGCACCGCCTGGTCGGCCTTCAATTGGTTCTCCAGCGCGGCCAATTCAGTGTCGCGCAATCCCTTGCGCAAGTCGTCCACCTTTGCCTGCGCTGAGGTCACTCGCTGCACTTGCTGGCGCAATTCGTCCACCTCGGGTTTGGGATCCAAGATAAATAGCGGCGCACCCGCCTCCACCCAGTCGCCTCGGCGTACTTTTAATTCCTGCAATTGCCCTTCCTGCGGCGAAGCCACACTCAGGAAGCGACCCTCCAAATATCCCTGATAAACACCATCCTTGTGTTTCTGGTCATTGCATCCCGCCAGCAGGGCCAAAAATAATGCAACCAACCAGCCTCGTTGCAGAGATTTCATACGCTCGTTTATTCCATCTCCGGGCCCCAAAGGCAAGCGCAGCTAGAATGTGGCCAAATTTTCTGTCGTTAAGTTCCGACGTAAACCGGCCTATTCCCCATACTCTTTCTGCAATTGCTCCCACAATTTTTTTTGGGCCAGTGTTTCCGCTGCGGGCACGCGCACCGTCAAAACGGCGTATAAATCCCCACGGCCACCATCCTTTTGGGTCAGACCAAGCCCCTTGAGACGCAATTGCTGTCCCGTGCTCGCACCTTCGGGAATTTTTACGGACACGGGCTGCTTCAAGGTGGGCACCGTTTTCTTGGTGCCCAGCGCCGCTTCCCAAGGGGCCAGTTCCAAATCGTAATACAAGTCCGCCCCCTCAACCCGAAAATCCGGGTGTTTTTGCAGGCGCACATTCAGGAATAAATCGCCCGCCGCGCCGCCCGAGGGCGCTGATTCGCCCTTGCCTGGCACGCGGATACGCTGGCCATCGTTCACGCCGGGCGGGATGCGCACCTTGAGCGTCTCCGTGGCATTTTTCCCCTTCCCAGGGCGGCGCAGGGTCAATATCCGCTCGGCACCGTTGTTCGCCTCCTCAAGTGTAACAAGCAGGTCCGATTCCCAGTCCTGCCCACGCGCCGGCCCAGCGTCTTCCCCGCCCCACCCCATATTGCCCGGGAACCTTCCGCCACCGCCAACGCCTTGTCGCCCTTGCGACCCGAAAAAGTGCTCGAAGAAATCGCTGAATCCCGTGCCGTCGAATTCCGCGCTCTCAGCTCCTTGGCCCGGGGACCATTGTCCCGCGCCCCGCGCGCCGGGTGGCGGGCGGAATTGCCCGCTCTGCTCCCAATCGGGCCCCAGTTCGTCATAGCGCTTTCGTTTGTCTTTGTCGCCCAGCACTTCGTAGGCTTCGTTGATCTCCTTGAACTTTTCCTCGGCCCGCTTTTTGTCCTTGGCCGTGTCCGGATGATATTGGCGCGCCAGTTTGCGAAATGCCTTTTTGAGGTCGGCTTCCCCGGCTTCGCGGGGAACGCCCAACACCTTGTAGTAGTCTTTAAATTCCAGCGCCATGAACAAAATGTGCCGGGAAAGTGCCGACCTGGCAAGACACCAGCAATACCGACTTAAAAATCGCCTCTTGGCCGCCTCCGATTGGCACGAATTATTGTTTTTCCCCGGCCGGAAATATCGTTATGGTCGCAGGCAGACCGACTTTGATCCCCGCCTGAACCCCAAGCCTGCCCTTCCAGTTCTGACCATGCTCGCCTCCGAACTTTTTACCTTACCTCCGTCGTTGGCCAGCTTCGCCACGTTCTTTGCGCCGGATGTTGCGCCCTGGGTATGGGTCGAGCGCATTGCCGCCGCGCTGGAAAGTGTGTCCTGGAAAGATTTCCCCCTGCGTAAAGATCTGCCACCCGGCCTTCACATCGAAGGCCGCGTCTACCTGCACCCCACAGTGAAACTGCCGCCCTACGGAGTTATCCAAGGTCCCGTCTGGATCGGTGCCCAGTGCGACCTGCGGCCCGGCGTTTTCATTCGCGGCAACGTCATTGTAGGCGAGCGCGTGGTGATGGGCAACAGCTGCGAATATAAAAACTGCCTGTTGCTCAATGGCGCGCAAACTCCACACTACAATTACGTGGGCGATTCCGTGCTCGGTCAGCGGGCGCACCTCGGCGCGGGTGCCATCTGCGCCAATCTCCGCCTTGATCGGAAAAACGTGCCCGTGCAAACGCCCGCCGGGCGTGTCGCCACTCCTTTGCGCAAGCTCGGCGCGCTCATGGGCGATGATTCCGAAGCCGGTTGCAACAGCGTTCTCCAACCTGGGGTAATTCTAGGTCGGCGCGCCGCCATTTTACCGGGCATCGCCTTCAATGGCTATCTCCCGCCCAATACCCTCGCCGCCGTCCGTACCGAAATTCGCCACTTACCCCGGCCCGAATAGATTTGGCGTTTTCGATGGCACTCCCCCATGATCCGTCGCGCATTTAGCCACGCTTTGCTTATTCCCTTGGCGCTGGCGCCGCCTGTTTTTGGCGCGGCCATATCGAGCACAAACCTGCCGCCCATACCCGCAACTGAATTATCAAACAGCTTCGGCATCAGCACACCGGAAGTGGAAGGGATGGACAGCGCAAAATTGGCCGACCTCGCCGACTGGATTCGTGAAAAAAAGCTGCCTATTTTCTCCCTTCTCATTTCCCGCCACGGCAAACTGGTTTACGAACTCTACACCTCCAACCTCGACCGGGACGAAGCGCATTACCTGATGTCGGTCACCAAGAGCTTCACTTCGGCCCTCATTGGTGAGGCGATTGACCAACACCTTATTGCCGGAGTAGATACGCCGCTGAACAAAGTCCTGCCTCGCTCCGTTTTTGCCGACGACTCCCAATTCCGGCGCTTCTCCAATTTAAGTGTAAAAGACATCCTCGGCATGTCTGCCCTCGATGCGCTGGAGCCACCGCATGGGACAACCCCGGATGCCGTGGATCGTGCTAACCAATTCGCGGCCAGCCGGGACCACCTCGCCCTTGCGCTCACCCAAAAGCTGCTTCCCTCCCCCGGCGTAACTTTTCAATACAACGACATCACCCCGTTGCTTGCGGTCGGCATGATCGAATACACGACTGGTCAGAGTGCCCTTCAATACGCCGAGAAAACTTTCTTCAAACCCCTCGGTTTCAAAAACGAAGAGTGGACGGATCAGGATCCTTCCGGCCTCGACAATGGTGCGTATGGTCTGCGCCTGCGGCCCATCGACATGCAGAAATTTGGGAATTTGTACCTTGATGGAGGTAAATGGAATGGTCATCAACTCATCTCCAAGGCCTGGGTGGATCAATCGTTTCAGCCGTGGATTCGCGACCTGCCCACTGTCCGCATGAATGACTATGGCTGGTATTGGTGGCAGGGTAAATACGGCAACGGCTGGGTCTCCCATGAAGCCCGCGGCTGGAAAGGCCAGAGGATCGTCGTCATTCCTGACCAACAAATGGTCGTCACCTGGACGAGCGATATTGAAGACGATTCGGAGAATGCTGTTTTCGACCAGATGATGCGGCAATTCATCGTGCCCGCAAGCAACCACGCCGCCAACGTCCCACCCGATCCTAAAGCGGCCGCCCACTTGACCGATGTCCTCACAAAAATTCACGCCGTAAATTTAATCCCACCCCAGGCCGAGAAGCGCATGATCCCATCCGTCAGGTTGAAAGAATACCATCGTGATTTTGCCAGCCCCATTCCCCCGGTCTTGCCGACCGATAAATCCAAGCCCACAAATTAGCGCGCTACGTCAGCAGTAAATCCAGCGCCATGCGGTGTAATCGCGGGTTGGCGGCAATGCAGGATTTTTGATCGCCAATTTCGCCTCCATGCCAGTCTGTGATCAAGCCACCCGCCCCGCGGATGATCGGCACCAACGGCAGGACATCCCAGATGTTCATGACCGCATCGCACATAATGTCGGCCTGGCCGGTGGCCACCAGTAGGTAGCCATAGCAATCGCCCCACGTGCGCACCAGCCCGGCCGTAGTGGTCAGCCGCTTCCAAGCCGCAATATCGTACCGTTGCGGCGGATCCATCATGCAAGTGGTCAAAAGCGTTGCCTCGGCAATAGAACGCGTGTCGCGCATGCGCACGGGTTTGCCATTGAGGGTGGTGACCTCGCCATCGCCAACACACATCAAATTTAAAATTGGCTGATGGATCGCCCCCAGCACCGGCGTCCCCTCGTGCAATAAACCGATAAGGGTGCCAAACAACGGTACGCCGTGGACAAATGCCTTGGTGCCGTCAATCGGATCGAGCACCCAGGTCCATTCCGCCTCGGGTCGTTCGGGCCCGTATTCTTCCGCGAGAATACCGTGTTCGGGAAACCGCGCATTGATAATCCGGCGCATGGCCGCCTCGGCGTCGCGGTCCGCCACGGTCACGGGAGTCTGATCGACCTTTTGCTCCACGACCAGATCAGGATTCCAAAAATGCTGCCGCAAAATCGGTCCGCTGGCCGCGGTCAATTCGGCCAGTAATGCATGGTAGGGAGCGATGTCTACAGACGGCATTAAATCCAGCCTAAGGCAAAAAACTCTCGGATGCAAATAAGGATGAGTAGGCCGTTTAAAAAAATATTTTCCGGCCTGCGGTTCCCTCATTCCAGTCATCTTGATGCGATGCTGCGCATTTTTGCTTCATCCGGCGTTCCTCTTCCTTCATCTTCTTGGCCATGTCCTGGACAATGGCGAACATTCACGTGATCGATTTTGAAGGCAGTCGCCGCAGCGGAGTTGTCGAATATGGTGTCGCCACCATCACCGGCGGGCGCGTGGTCGCCGCCCATACCCGTCTATGTGCGCCGACCGGCTCCGTCACCGCCGCCGAATCCGCCGTGCACGGCATTTCCGAAAACGACATCGCCGCAGCAGCTCCCTTTGCCGCCGAGCAAGCGCTATTTGCCGACCTGCGCCAAAGCGGGCCGTTTGCCGCGCATCATGCCACCATTGAACAATCGCTACTGCGTCGCGCGTGGCCCGTTCCGCCTGCTGCGCCGGACTTTGCGGCATCAGCTCCCGCCGCCGCTGCACGCGTGGCTGATTGGGGCCCGTGGCTTGATACCCGCCGGATTTACGAAAATCTTTATCCCGCGCAATCAAGCTATCAATTGATGGACTTGATCCAGGCATTCGTACTTTCCGAAGAGCTGACCAACCTCGCCGCCGAACATTGCCCCGCCCACCGCCGCCGGGCCCATTGCGCGCTCTACGACGCGCTGGCCGCGGCGTTGCTTCTCTTGCGATTGACGCGGGAGCCGACACTCGGGGCGGCTCCGCTCACGTGGCTGGTTACCCAATCCCGCACTCCAGCCGCCGATGCCCTCTCCCGCCAGAGTAAATTCTCGCTAGACGAGTGAGCGTTTATTTTCCGTTGGAGATGCAACTGCCCATCGCGTCCAGCAATTCCTGGTTGCGGTATGGCTTGAGCAGAAAATGCTGCACCCCCAACCGGCGCAAAGCCTCCACGCGCGAATCGTGGTTCACGCCGGAAGTCGCAATCACCCGCAAATCCGGGCGCAACTCGCGCAATGCCTTTAACGTCGCGACCCCGTCCAGCCGCGGCATCATCACGTCGAGGAGAACCACTTCGATTTCCGGGCCCCGGCTGCGAACCATTTCGATGGCCTGAATGCCGTCCCCTGCTTCGAGCACACTGTAGCCGCTTTGTCCGAGAATGAACGCCACCGCCTGACGCAAGGGCGATTCATCATCCACCACCAGCACGGTGTGCCCGCGCCCTGGCTTGCTATCCGCGGGATTTGCGGTCGGTTTTTTAGTTGCTGCCGTGGAAACGGGCGCCGTCGGCACATCCGAAGTCACCGGCAAATAAAGCACAAATACCGTTCCCTGCGGACCGGTTGACTCCAACTCGATGATGCCGTTGTGCTCCTGCACGATGCCCAAGGCGGTGGACAAGCCCAACCCGGTGCCTTTACCCACGTCCTTGGTGGTGAAAAACGGCTCAAATATTTTCTCGCGCACCTCGGCAGGAATGCCGGTGCCGGAATCCGAAACCCGGATACGCACATGCTTCCCCGGTTGGGCTCCAGGAAAGCTGGCTGTCTGCGCGGCTCCCAGCGTGACGTTGTCCGCAACCAGAGAAATAATCCCACCCGCCGGCATCGCGTCGCGGCTATTGACGCATAGATTCATCAGTACTTGCAATATCTGCGTGGCATCGGCTTTCACAGGCGCCAAATCATTCGTCAAGCGGATGTCCAGGCGCACATCACGGGGGAAACTTTCGCGGACGAGGCGTTCGAGCTCGCTGATAATTTGATTGAGCCACAGTGGCTCGCGCTGACTGCGCCGACCGCGCGAGAAGGCCAGAACCTGCTGCACCAGCTCGGTAGCGCGGTGGATGGAGATATCCATCACCTCGATAATTTCGCGCTCCTGTCCCTTGAACGGAAGCGTCTTCAAAAATTCCGCGCCCAACCGCACCGGCGCGAGAATGTTATTCAAGTCATGCGCAATGCCGCCAGCCAGATTGCCGATGCTTTCCAAACGCTGAGCGCGGGCCAGACGTTCCTCGAGGGTGCGCTGGCTCGTGATGTCCTCCATAATCTCAACGCAATGGGTGACGGTTCCACCTTCATCAAAAATCGGAAATAGCACTGCACGCACGGTGAATTGCCGGCCGTCTTTCGCGCGGTTGACGTACTCGCCTTCCCATTTTTTGCCGATTTGCAACCGCCCCCACAAATCGGTGTAAAAACGCTCCGGTGTCTGGCTGGATTGGAGTATTTGCGGCAACTGCCCCAGCAATTCCTCCTGCGGGTAGGCGGACACCTCGCAGAACTTGCGGTTCACGTACTCGATTACCCCGTCTGGGTTCGTAATCAGAATTGCCACCGGACTCTGCTCGACCACCTGCGAGAGGCGCCGCGAAGTCTGCTCTTGCGCGAAGCGATGCGATACGTCCATCACCAATCCTAAAATGGCCGGCTCGCCTTCGTGTTCGGATGCGATGCCATGCCCCTGCACCACCACTCCCGCCCCCTGAGGTCCATATAGACGGAAAAGCAATGCCGCCTCCTGACTGGAGCCCGCATAAAGCGGCCTCATCCGCTCCGCCGTCATCGCCCGATCTTCCGGATGCATCAGCTCCAAAAATTCCGGACGCAACGGCGGACGGGCGCCACCGGAACGCACAATCGCCCAAAACTTCGGGTTGGCGTAAACGACCCGGTTCTCCTGTAAAATAAAGATGCCAGCAAGCGACTGCTCCACCAGACCGCGGAATTTATCCTCGGCCAATTTGAGGCGCATGATGTCTGTTGCCGTTCCCACGATCCGCCCACCAGCCTTGGTCGCATTCGGCTCATAAGCAAAATCCAGCCGGAACCAACGGTAGGCCCCTTCGCGATGGTGCAGCCGCACTTCGATAATCTCTCGAGTGTCCGGCTGTTGCGCGCGCGCTTGAAGTACTTGGACAAAGCGCAGCCGATCCTCGGGGTGGAATAATTCCAGCCATTGGCTCTGCCGGGTGGGGAAATCCGCCCCGCCATACCCAAGAGTCGCCGCCAACTCTTCTTCCCAGATCAAATCGCCCTGCTGCGGATCCAGCGACCAAATCCCGCTGCCGCAGGCGCGCGCCGTCATGTTATAACGATCGTGCTGTTCGCGCAGAGTCGTCGCAGTCGCCTCGCGCTCCGTTACATCTAACCCCAAGGCCAGAATGCTGCCAACCGCTTCACCGTCATTCGGCAATTCCGAGACATGCCACTCGACGAGGCGGCTCTCCTTATTTTGCGTTAGATGCCGCATGGTCACAATGTGGCCGGATTTTTCCGCGCCAGTGGCCGCTGAAAACGCCTCCCGCAGTGACGCGACCCCATCCGGTTCAATCCAAGGCAATTCTTCATACGAACGCCCCAGCACCTCCATCGCCCGCCAGCCAAACACCGCTTCCGCGCGCCCCGTCCATTCCTTGAACTGTCGGCGGGCATCGAACTCCACCACCACCAATGGGGTGTTTTCAAAATGGATGTGCTGCTTGCGGGAAAACTCCTTTTGGTGTTTTTCGGCATCAAATTTTAAATCCTCAGAGTGCTTTTGCAGTCTCTTGAGATTGCGAAATTGCTGGCGCGACTGCCAGAGCATGCCCACCAGCACGGAAAACATGAACGCCAGCTTGATGCCGTTGTAAAACGCTTCCGATTGTCCCTGCGACAAATCCGGCAAGTAATCCGCCACCGAAGTGTTGGTTGTCTCTGTCGTCGCGGGAACTGGCGTCGGCATTTGCGCCCGGACCGTTACTGCCATAGCGACCGCCACCGCCATGGCCACGAAAGCCCGGCGGGTCGCAACCATCAAATAAGGGAAAGCCCTCGCAACCATGTAAGCGGGAACGATATCGTTTCTAGGCTATTTCGGAAAGGATAAACCACGGGTGCTCGGCCGGAAATCGCCCGATTTTACTGAAATTTTACGAGTGAAATCACGGAAAACGCCCTTCTCCCTCATCGGCCAAAATTGTCCGTATTTGTTTGGCTGCCTGCGTTAGCTCTCCCGATTCTCCTTCCTGCCCGCACCAATAGATAGTTTCCCCCGGAGCTCCGTACAAAGGGTACAACCAGTATCCTGGCGGCAATGCCACGGAAAAGTAATGGAAATATACTGGCAATCCCACCTGAAAAACAACCCCCACGCGCCCATGCAATAAGTGTTCGATGGAAGCAGGATCAGCGTCCGCCAATACTTGTCCAAAAGTAACGTATTTATTCGCTCCCATGTCTAATCCCACAAATCCCGGATAGAGTCGCGCCAGTTGAACCGCATAACGATTTCCCGCGTAGACATTGCCCAGGTATCCGGCATAGGCCGGCGAGGAAGACCACGTGCAGCGCACCACCAGGTATTTTCCCGACAAAACTTCGACTATATGCGCCACTTGGAATTCGTGCTCCTTCGTCGTTTGCTGTTTCTGGCAAAACTGCGGCATAGCGAAAAACAACTGCCAGGCGAAGAATGCCGCCGCCATTACCCACCCCGCCCGCTGCACCAACAATGGCAGCGCCACCAGCTTTTCCCGCCGCAACAGATCCACCGCCACCAAGCCTGTCAGCCCAATCAGACCAAACGAGGGCACCATGTAACGATCGTCTGGATGGAGGGACACCATCAGCATCATCGCGATGTGAAAGGCCAGCATGGCCAGCAACGCGCGGGCACGCCCTGGTGGTGATTGCTCCATCAGTTCTTTCCGCCCTTCGAGCCAACGCAGCGCCATCACCCCTGCCACCGCCAATAGCATTAAGAAATAAACCGGGTAGGCATTAAAAAAATCCAGCGTCCATGTTGCCAACGGCCCCGCTGTCGGCAATGCCGTCGGACCGTTGCCATATTTTCCCCGGTGTGCGGCCAGCCCCCAAACCCAGCGGGCCGCCTCACCCCAATGGCTTGCAATTGGCAACGTGAGTAGCACAAAAAAGCCTGCCGCCGCAGCCAGAAACTGGGCTCGTTGTCTCCATGTCTCAAATAAAAGCACCCCAAGCAATAATACGGGTGCGAAGGTCAATTTCGTCACCATTGCTGTAGCTGCCACCGCGCCAAAACCCATCGGAGCCTTCCAGCCCGTCCGCGACCCGGGAGATCCATAAGCCAGGCTCAACCATGCCGTCCCCAGCCACACGCTCGCGATGAGGCTCGCACTCTCGCTATTCACCCTCGGCACACAGGCCAAAATGGTTGGAAACACCAATCCCATGCTTTGTGCTAAAAGCGCAAAACCCCAACTGTCAAAAACTCGCCGCGCTACCCAACCTAAAAAAAACAAACTCACCGCGTACACGGTCATCAGGGAGAACGAAATTTGCCTGAGGTAAAACTCCGCGTGCGCGACTACATCGTCCGCCAAATTTCCCTGCCCGGCAAACATATGCACCACGCGTAAGACGACTGCGCCCCATATTTGCAAGGTCGTCCCGGGATGATCGGTGTGGCCGGGCGCGACTCCCGTCGCCAAATTTAACGAACTGTAAAGGTACACATAATCCGGGTCGGAATTGCTGCACAAATAAAACGGACCGTTGATTTTTTGCAGGTACGCGGCCAGACCAAAAATCAACGCTGGCACCGCGCATAAGATAAGCGTCCGCCACCCCCATATTGAGGCCAGACGCCGTGCCGAGGATGCAACCATACCCTACATCAGGGGCGTGCCTTTCACCTGTCAAGCCGTTCAGTCCGCCAGCAACTGCTGCACATCCGCCAAGGAGACTTTCTCCAAGGCCGCGCCGCTCTCGGCAAAAAAGTCCTCCAAGAGCCCGGCTTTCGATTGTTGCAGGGCGAGAACTCGCTCTTCAATGGTTCCGGCGGCAATCAATTTATATACCGTGACGACGCGTCGCTGACCGATGCGGTGCGCGCGGTCGCTCGCCTGCGCTTCCACGGCGGGATTCCACCACGGGTCGAAATGAATGACCGTATCTGCTCCGGTGAGGTTCAGCCCCGTCCCGCCGGCTTTGAGCGAAATGAGGAACACTGGCAAAGAGGCATCACCATTAAACCGGTCGCACAGCGCAAGCCGGTCGGCTGGCGGAGTTGAACCGTCGAGCCGCAGGCAGGGCAGCCCCGCTTCGACCAACGCGGGCTCAATCAAGTCCAACACCGAGACAAATTGGGAAAACACCAATGCCCGGTGCCCGCCATCCACCGCTTCGTCGAGCAACTCGCGCAACGCGCGCAGTTTGGCCGAATCGCTGGCCGCGCACTTGTCGTCCAATATTCGCGGATCGGCGCAAGCTTGGCGCAGCCGCAGCAATTCTTCGAATGCGGCGAACCGCAAGCGTCCATCGCTGGCGCCTTTCATGGCGAGTTGGAAAAACGCCTCGCGCGCTTTGTCGCGCACTCGTATGTAAACTTCCGCCTGGCGCGGTTCGAGCTCGCAGTAAATTGTCTGCTCGATCTTGGGAGGCAATTCCGGTGCCACCTGCACTTTGGTGCGGCGTAAAACGTAAGGCGCGGCCCGACGGCGCGCGGCTGCCTCACTCGCTGCACGATCCGCACTGGCGGCGTTTTCGCCGGCTCGTGCCAGGTAACCGGGCAGCAGAAATTCAAACAAGGCGCGCAGGTCTTCAAAACTATTTTCCAGCGGTGTGCCTGTGAGCGCAAAACGCGCGCGCGCGGGCAACGTCCGCAAGGCCCGAGCTGCATTTGTGCGGCGGTTCTTCACATGCTGCGCTTCATCGGCGATCACCACCGACCACTCACCATCGCAGAGTGCATCCGCATCGCGCGCCAGCGTGGCATAGGAGGTCAGCACGACATCGTATTGCACCGCGTCCTCGTATCCGGCGAGACGGCTCGCCCCATGGTTAACAAAACACTTTAACTCCGGCGCCCACATCGCCGCCTCCCGCCGCCAATTGCCAAGCAAGCCAGCCGGTGCCACGACGAGTGAGGGCATGGAGCGCTTGCCCCCGGCTTGGTGAATACAACCTAGCAACGCAAGCGCCTGCGCGGTTTTGCCCAGACCCATCTCGTCCGCCAGTACGCCGCCCAATTTATTTTTCCACAAGTGCCAGAGCCAGGCCACCCCCACCCGCTGGTATTCGCGCAAACGAGTGGAAATCGCCGCCGCCATCGGCGCAGGCTCCAGCCGGTCGAGATTTCGCAAGGCCTCGCTGCGGTTGCGCCAGGTGTCCGGCGTTTCAAATGGCACTGCCAGCGATTCGAGCAAAGATTCAATGGCTGTTAATTCCGCCGTACCCACGCTGCGCCGAAAACGCGCCAAGGGAGCGCCTCCTCCCGCCGGACCGCCGAGTGCTCGTTGCGCGTCCGCCAGTTTTTTCGTCGCTGCCGGATCCACCAAGACCAATCCCTGCGGCGTCTCGAGATAAGGCAGACCGCGAGCCACCGCTCCACGCAATGCCTCTTCATCCACACCCTTCGCACGGACTTCGATGCTCACCTCAAACTCCCCGGCCTTCCCGACTGCGTTCGCCGCCAACTCGGCAAATTTGACATTGCCAGTGCGCTCGAGAAATCCCGGGGTGAATTGCGCGCGATATTTTTTTCGCAAATCCGGCCAGTGCCGCGCCAAAAAACTTAATACACGATGCCGATCACGCAGCCACCATTTGCGGTTCGATGGTTCGATCTGAAATCCCGCATCTTTCAACATTTCCACCAATTCGGCATACACCGCGCTCGAACGCGGCGGCAGGGAAATCACCAGATACTGCGTCGAGCCGTCCACCACCAACCCACCGGACGTTTCCGGCTGGGCGGGCGAGGCAGAATCGCGAAAAAAGGCCATGGTGTTATTTAAAGCTTAACCGTAGATCGCAGCAAGGAGCGCAAATTCAAAAAATCCGTTCACTTCCACTCTGACGTGAAAATAACTTTACCGCCCCGCCCCGCGCGAAAGGCGTGCTCCAAGGCAACCCGCCAATCGGTCAATTTGTAACGCGCCGCCACCGGCTGCTCCAATACACCTTCGCGCAGCAGGTTAAAAAGCTTTTTCCACAACAAATTTATCTCCGCGGGCGACTGTGTCCGCATCCAACCATCGAGCCAAAATCCACGCAGGCTGATATTGTTGAAAATTAAAAAGCGAGTGGGAAAACGCATGAGCTCCGCCGTCACCCCGCCATACGTCACGACCACGCCGTCGGTTCCAACAGCCCGGCATAAACGCCCCACGCTCTCTCCGCCAACCGCGTTGAGCGCGAGTTTGATGGGTGCACCGCCAGTCAATGCTCCGGGCTTTTTTTCATAACCCGAATCTTCCGTCACAACTTTGGCCGCACCGTTCTCTAATAATTGCGCCGTCGTCGCGGTATCGCGCACGACACTCACACAATTAAGCCCCAAATGTCGCGCCAGTTGCGCCACTAACACACCGACCGCAGATGTCCCCGCGTTTTGAATCAGCCAGTCGCCGCGCTTCAATTCAGTAAAATCATGGAGCATCCGCCAGGCGGTGGGAGGATTGATGAACGCCAGTGCCGCCTGCTCCACCGGCACTCCAGCGGGAATTGGGAACAGCTCTGACGCTTCTGTCACGACTGCCTCCCGCCAAACCCCTGCTTCCTCTGGCATCCGCACCAACGTACCCACCGCTGGCTCTGACGTGCCCGGCCCCAACGCCATAACCTCGCCGACTCCTTCGCGCCCGGCTATCGCCGGGAGTGGTTTTAAATTTCCGTAAGATCCGTTGATCAGACCCAGATCCGAATAATGAATCGCCCCCGCCCTTAGCGCCACCAATGCCTCGCCCGGGCCCGGTGCGGCCAGCTTCAATTTAACGGACTCCAGTACTTCCGCCGGCAAGCCATGCCGCTCGTAACGGAGCGCTTCGACTAGGTATGTATTGTCCACGGGTGAGCTGATTTCCCCCCATAATAATCGCTCCGCGCAGCTAAACCAACTTTTTCCGCCGTCGTGTTGCCTCGCCGCAAGTCATGGAATTACTACACTTCGTCTAAATTCTTTGCTTTCCGCCCGGGTCGGCTCAGCTTAAAACTAAGCCATGGCGAAAGCATCCCCCAAGTCTAAGAAACGTCCGGCCTCCTCGTCCAGCGGCACCGGCCAACACGTCACCTGGGGCGGCCGCTTCGGCGCAGGCCCGGCGGCTTTGATGCTGCAATTCAGCGAATCCGTGTCGTTTGACCAACGGCTGGCGCCGTTCGACATCCTCGGCTCGCAGGCCCACGCCCGCATGCTCGCCCACGTCAAACTTATCTCCAAGGCGGAGTGCGACGCCATCGTGCACGGGCTCGACGATATTTTGGCCGAAATCCAAAAGGGTGCCTTTAAGTGGGACACCTCGCTCGAAGACGTGCACATGAACATCGAGCACGCCTTGCGCAGCCGCACCCCTGCCGCCGCCAAACTGCACACCGCCCGCAGCCGCAACGACCAGGTGGCCACCGCCATGCGCCTCTGGTTCAAATGGGCCTGCGCTCAACTTTACATTGTCCTCGGCGATGTCCTGCAAACTCTCGTCGTGCAAGCCGAGGCCAATCAAAACGTTGTCCTCCCCGGCTATACTCATCTCCAACGCGCGCAACCCGTCTCCGTCGCCCATCACTTGCTGGCTTACGTGGAAATGTTTGGGCGCGACCGTCTGCGCTTTATCGACGTTGCTGATCATGCCAATTGGTGTCCCCTTGGTTCTGGCGCGATTGCCGGCACCACGCTGCCGATTGACCGCGAATTTACCGCCCGCCAGTTGGGCTTTGTGGATACGCATGGAAACGTGCGGGTCACCCCCAATAGCATGGACGCAGTGGCGGACCGCGATGTCTTTGTCGAGTTTCTCGCCGCCGCCGCGCTGTGCGGCGCGCACGCCTCGCGCGTGGCCGAAGACTTGATTTTGTGGAGCAGTGCCGAGTTCCGTTTCGCCGCCCTGCCCGAAGCCTTCACCACCGGCTCCAGCCTTATGCCGCAGAAAAAAAATCCCGACGCACTCGAACTGCTCCGGGGCAAGTCGGCGCGTCTGCAAGGTCATCTGCAAACTCTGCTCACCCTCATCAAAGGACTCCCTCTGACCTACAACCGCGATTTGCAGGAAGATAAGCCACCCGTGTTCGATGCCTTCGATCAACTTTCACTTGGGCTAACCGTTCTCGCCCGCGTCATCGAAGGGCTAGAAGTCAATACGGCCGCTTGTGCAGCCGCCGCCAGCGATCCCCTCCTGCTCGCCACCGATCTGGCTGACCACCTTGTGCTTCAGGGTCTACCGTTTCGCGATGCCCATCACGCGGTCGGCGCGCTTGTGGCCCGCGCGGAAAAACTGCAAATTCCGCTCGATAAACTGTCCGATGCCGATGCCCGCGCCCTGGCACCGAAACTCGGGAAAAACTGGCGCGAAGTCTTTAACACCACGCGGGCACTGGCCGCACGCGAACGCGCCGGCATGCCTGGGCCCAAACAAGTCGCCGCCCAAATCGCCCGCTGGAAAAAAGTCCTCGCGTAAAAATTGCTTAGCCAGAAAAAGTGCTGGCTCGGGCACCTGCGCTGCCTAGCAATTCATATATTTCCAATTACGTGGCTTGCCCTCGGCCAGCCATTTAATCGTCGTGGCGAGTCGCTTGACCCGCGTTTCGCTCTGTTTCGCCTCCGTAATCCACTCGATATATTCGCGGCGCTGGTACGGACTGAATTTTTTGAAATTCGTCGCTGCATTTTTGTTTTTGCGCAATGCCGCCATCAAATCTGCGGGTGGTTTTGCCGGAGGCCTGGGTTTCAGTGACGTCCGCACTGGCGCGCCTGCTTCGTTGAGTTTTACCGCCTCGCGAATATAACGCAGCAAGGTTTTGTCGTTCGGTAAATCCGCGAGGGAAGTAATGCGCCCGAAACTGCCCATCCCGTCACTAGACAGGCGACCGTCTTTCCGCAAAATTTCGTTCATTCCTTGGCGACGGAAGCCAAATGAACAATGCTGTTTGAAACCGCCCATATAGCATAACAATCCATGGTGGACGAAAAATGGGAAATTCCATTTGAGGGATTCTTCCGCCGTCGAACAGGCCCGGTGAACTAATTTACGCAAATGCCGCAAAATCGGCCGCGCGAATTCCGCCGACTTCTCAATGTAGGCATCCACCTTCGGGTCGCGAATACTTTTCATGCCCGTTATTTAATCCAAGCGGTCCAAAAATCCTGCCAGTCGTCAAAGTCGTTCAGCGTCGCCGCGTCAGGAATCCCCGCATCGGCGGAAATCGCACCTTTGGCGACCAGAGCCTTCTTCACTTCTTCCTTATGGTGGTAATGAAGAATCGCCGTGTTCAGTTTGTTTATCGTCAAGGAGTCCAGTTTCACCCCGGGTTGTTTTTGGATCCACGCTTCCAATTGCGGGTAACTGGGCTTTTTCTTCATGAACTTCAAGAAATCGGCCGCCCGCACGTTGATGGCTTCGAGTAGCATCGAGTCGAAACCTTTGCCGACCCAATAGCCGTCCGCCAGTTGCCCGCCGGCCTCTAATGAAGCCTTGAGCCACAAACGCGGCAGATGCAGGATGCCCAAAGGGCCGGCCAATCGCGAACTGATCAAAGGTACAATCTTTTTCATGGTGGAATCAGGCCTGAGCTATAACACATATTAAACAAAATACAAAAAAATCCACCATGGCCGCCTGCGGTCATCTTTGCGGTGGCTGCTTTCATGCCCTTCGCTTCCTTCCAGTCCATCCCTTCGCCCACCACCCCGCCGGACATCGCTTCGCGCGATATCGCCCGGCAGGCAGACCTGTCCGCCCTGCTCGCCACCATGTACCCGGAGCCGGTCTCGTTGGTTTACGAACTGGGCTGTGGGCACGGGCACCTTTTGAGCGCCTACGCCACTGCCCACCCCTCCACCCAATGCCTAGGCGTGGATTTGGTGACCAAGCGGATAGACCGCGCTCTGCGCAAACAGTCCCGCCTTGGGCTCAAAAACCTCGCCTTCCTGAAGGCCAACGCCATCGCCGTCCTCGCTGCCCTGCCTGAGCACGTCAAATTAGCCGGCATTTTCGTTCTTTTCCCCGATCCCTGGCCTAAAAAACGCCACCATCGCCGTCGATTGCTCCAAACTGAGCTGCTGGATGCCTTGGCAGCCCGAGCCTTATCGGACGCTTGGCTGGCCGTGCGTTCGGACGAACCCAGCTACTTCGACTGGGTAAGTGAACAAATAAACACCCATCCGTCCTGGCGTCTGACTCCACAAAAAGAGTGGGCGTTTGAGCACATTACCGTTTTTCAGGAAATGCAGGGGGCCCATCAATCGTTAATGGCGGTTAAAAAGTGAACACGTGTTCATTTTTTTATATCCAACCAGAACATCATACCCAGCTGCGCTAGAAGAAAAACCAGCAAAATCCCATAGGCGACCTGCTGAAAGCGGTCAATATATAGACCGCGCTCCCCGCGTACTGGCGGCCGAATGACACTTACGGTGCTCTGGGGCTGGGTTGACTGACTATCCATACCCTGATTTTGGCGGCAGTCGGGTCTCCGAGCAAGGGCGATTATAACTACTCTATCAGGCAGCCTTGACCCGTTCGTCTCGCGGATAAGGTTTCCTAATTTTAACCGAAAGGCCCCCAGAATCTTACTGGAAAGAGACAAAATCCGGTTGACGCCCTTGGGGCCTTTTCGCCATCCTCACCATTCCCCTTTTTCCCGGCGAGGTTTCCTCACCGGGATTTTAAATTTACCAGCTGCACCTTGTTTCGCTCATGACCTTGCGTTTTCCTCGCTGCAATAAGCTTCCCCTCCTCGCATCCGCGCTGGGAATGCTCGTGGCCACGCCTGCTTTTGCGGCGGAGAAAGGTGTCGATCCCTTTCCTTCGGAACTTTTCAATATCGCTGGCTTGCCCGTGACCAACTCGATGGTCACCACCTGGTTTTTTTCGATTATTTTGGTTTTGATCGTCCGCTGGGCGGTTGGTCGCCCGAAGCTTATCCCCAGCCGCGGTCAATCCGTGGTCGAAACCGTAGTCATCGGCCTGCGCGACGCGTTTGAGCCCATTGTCGGCAAGCACATGATCGGGCCGGTCTTCCCGCTGCTCATCAGCCTCTTTATCTTCATCCTGATCATGAATTGGAGCGGTTTGCTCCCAGGTGCTGGCTCGTTCGGTCTGGTCTACGATGATAATGGTGTCTCGAGCATCCATACCCTTTTTCGCCCGGCCGACTCGGATCTGAACACCACTTTGGCGCTGGCCATTATTTCATTCGTCGCCTGGCTTTACTTCGTGCTCCGCTATGCTGGCATAGGCGTGTTGCTGAAAGACATCTTCGGCAACAAGGCTAATAAGAAGGATGTGCACATCGTTCTTTATTTCCTCCTCGCTCCGGTGTTTTTCCTGGTCGGCTTTATTGAAATCATTTCCATCCTCTCCCGCCTGCTTTCCCTCTCCTTCCGTCTGTACGGCAACGTCTTCGGCGGAGAAAACTTGCTGGACAGCATGTACCACATTTTCCCCTTCCTGCTGCCGGTGCCCTTCTATGCGCTGGAGCTGCTCGTCGGCGTGGTGCAGGCCTTCGTCTTTACCGTGCTGACCGCCGTTTATATTGGCCTCATCTGTAATCATGAGGGCGGCGACCATGACCACGGCGACGCTCACGGCGAAACCCACTCCGCTCACTAAACCATCTTCACTTTTGCCCGCTCCGGGACCATGACCACGTGGACGGAAGGCAGAAAACCAACTACTACTACCATGACAAACGAAATCATTCACCTCGCCAGCCACGTCGCCCCGATGTTGGCCGCCGCGACGGACGTTGCTCCCTCCACTGGCGTCAGTGGCAATATTGCCTATGGCATCCAAGGCGGCCTCGGCTGCTTCGGCGCCGCTCTCGGCGTGGGTTTTGTCGGCAACAAAGCCGCTGAATCCGTCGGTCGCAATCCCGACGCTTTCGGTAAAATCCTCGTTATCGGCATTCTCGGCATGGCCTTCGCCGAAGCCGTGGCGTTCTACGCCTTGTACCTCGGACGTTAATCCGCCCGTTTCCGCTTCCGACCGTCGGGCTCGCGCCTCTCATTGAGTGCGCGGCCCGGCGGCCCGGAGCTCGGAAGCCACCCTCCCGCTCTCCCGCTTTTCTCCCGCCACCATGCATCACGAATTCATTTCCCTTCTGGCCGCTGCCGGAGATCCCGCCCCCTCGTTTTTCTCAAGCGGCGTGGATCAGGTCACTCACGTGGTCGGCCCCTTCGGCGTGAAGCTCACGCTGCTGATCGCCCAAATCATCGATTTCGGCGTCGTGGCCGCCATCGTCTATTACTTTGCCATCCGCCCGGTGCTGGCCACCGTTGACGAGCGAAACAAGAAAATCGCCGAGGGCCTGCAAAATGCCGACAACGTACAGAAAAAACTGGCCGAGACCGAGCGCCAGCAGGCCGAAGTGCTCAAGCAAGCTTCCCTCGAAGGTAAAAAAGTCATTGGCGAAGCTCGCGACACCGGCAAAGCCCTTGTCGATAAAGCCGCCCAGGAAGCCACCCGCACTGCAGAAGACATCGTCAAAAAAGGCCGCGAAGGCATCGTCATCGAACGCCAGCAAATGCTCGGCGAACTGCGTCGTGAAGTGGCCACCCTCGTCGTCGCCACCGCCAACCGCGTGTTGGGTCGCGACCTCAGTGCCGAAGAACGCTCGCGCTTCACTGCTTCCGCTTCACAAGATCTTTCCAAAAACTAGCCGTGCCCCTCGCTCGCCAGCATAAAGACTTCGCCAAGAAATTGGTCCGGCTCTCC
>Ga0206886_1034_pt1 | contig 32216 bp, 18 predicted proteins | sample Alteio_BWOrgHeat_92_FD_152952 | JGI IMG/M metagenome (GOLD analysis project Ga0206886, IMG submission 152952) | Enriched cells from forest soil in Barre Woods Harvard Forest LTER site, Petersham, Massachusetts, United States - Alteio_BWOrgHeat_Nextera2 ... | reverse complement strand
TGCAGACCCTCGACACGTCTTCATTTGATCAGCTCTTCAGCAACTACTCGACGGACTACAGCGGGGGCGGGAACACGATCGACACGAGCTATGACCCGAGCCTCGACAGCTACTCGTTTTCACCTCAGGACTTTTACAGCGATCCCGGTTCTCTCGACTTGGGCAGCGGCGACCCGGGAAACTTCGATCCTGGTTCTTATTGAAGGAGGAACGCAAATGCAAGGCGCACTCAAAACCATTCTGCGGATCGCGGTGCTCATCGCGGCGGTCTGGCTGCTCGCGGCCCTGGCCGGCGCTGCACCGGGTGCCTCCGTCACCATCGGCCGCAAGAAGCGCAAGGGCTGCTGGAAGCGGCCGCGCAACTATCGCCAGACGGTGACCGGGATGAGCTCGTATCTCGTCGCCTCGCCAGGCACCGACGTCGCGACCGTCGGTGTACCGCTACATTTCTACCCGTAGGAATTTCGATGGACCATTTGGACATCATCATCACGGTTATCGGCTCCGCGCTGGCCAACCTGGTTCTGTTCGCTTACTTCCTGGGCAGCGCAAAAATGCGGATGGACACCCACTCGCGCGAACTCAAGGAGCTGAAGACGGCGACCGACATCCGGCAGAGCAAGTTAGAAGACCGCACTCTCGAAATGGAAAAAGAGATTGCGCGCATTACCGGTTCCAATGAAGCGCAGCTGGGACTTTTGCAGGCGCTTCTACAAAGACGAAGAGAGGGAGACTGAACCATGAGCTTTATCACAGTGATCAAGAAAATTGGGGAGAAGGTCATCTCAGTTGTGGAGTGGCCATTCAAACACTCGGCGATGCTCGGCGAACTTCTCGTCGATCTGCAAAAAGACACGCCTGCTACCAAATCCGCGTTGGTGGGGTTTGTGCAGCACGTCGAAGCCATCGGGCCTGATGCCGTCGCGGCGATCGCGACTAAGGGCCTGGACGTTCCTGAGGATCTGAAGTGCGGCGAGGACGTAAAGGCGCTCTTCGGGTACATCCAAGGCACCCTGCTCCCGACGATCGAGAAAGACTACGCGGACGTGAAAGCAGCACAGAGCGCCAGCGACCCGCCGCCCGCAGCTGGCGCACCGCTTCCCGCGCCAGGTGTGCTCGCAGCAGGTCCGGCTGATGCTCCCGCAGCCGCGGCCGTCCTGCAGCCTGGCATCCACGATTTGACGCCTCAATAGATCAACCCGAGAGGGGCGGTCTGGGTCGCCGCCCTTTCCCTATCCATTCGGAGAATGCACTGTGAAGTTTAGAGAGTGTTTCTTTACTGCATGTGTGGTGCTGACCCTAATCCTTATCGCTTTGTTGGCTCACTGCGCGCACGCGCAGGAAATCGACTCCTCGATTCACATCAAGGCCTATCCGGGGAATGACATCGGGACGAAGATTACCAACGCAATGGTGAACTGCAGCGCGACGCTCCCGTGCATCCTGGTCATTGACCCGTCGTTGGCGAACTATCCGACTGGAACTATACCCGCGCTCTGTCCAACCTGCTCCATTGCGGACTTTCGCGGCGGGTCGATCAGTTCGCAGGGGATGATTTGCACGGGGACGGGCGCAACGCGCGTCTGTGGCAGCCCGCAACGAATCACTCTGAGCACGGGGAGCACTCCGCGCGCGGGTCTGGATACCGTGCTGACCACGTCGCCAACGACCAGAAACATCGTGGTGCTGAATTATTCTCCGGCAAGCCAAGCGCTCACCGTCACCTTCAATTCCACGCTCCCCGTCGGACCATACCCCTACGCCTTCTCGGGCCTCACTAATGTGACCGCACTCAACGGGCAGACTCTGACTCCGACGACGGTTTCAGGCAGCAACGCATTTTTCACCTTCAACACCGGCACCGGAGCCTTGCACGATGCCCCTGACACCGGCAATGCATCGATCGCTGTGCCCGGCTCTACCGGCTACATAGAGGTCGATGACGGATCCGGCACGAACTCGAATGGGCCTTTCCGCGCGCACGATCTGACATTGACTGCGCCGGGTTGCGGCGCCGGAACCTACGCGTTTGCCGATGGAACGGGCTGCGGATCTGGGGGCGGCGGCGGTAGCGGGTCAGTCTCGGGCCAGGCCACAGGCGTCATACCCCTCGCGACCGGGGCCACGGCCATTGGTGCTCAATCTCATCTGGATGACGGAGTAACCAGCGCTGGGAACCTGACAGCATCGGAACCTATCGTCACCCCGAGCATCGACGACAATCAGAGTACCCCGAAAGTCAGCGTCGATCCGGTGAACCACATTTTGAAGGATGGTTCGGGGAACGTCATTTTGCAGTGGGCAAACAAAGGGAACGTGTTGTGGGGCATCACCGCTGGCGCACGCCTAGGCACCTCTGCGGACCACAATGTGTTTCTCGGAGAGCTCGCTGGCGATTGCAGCGGTTACAATGGCCTGTACAACATCGCCATCGGTTACTTCTCCAACTTCGGTGGCTGTGTCACAAACGCCTCCAGTCAAAACGTGGCCTTGGGATACGAGACCTTGTATCACATGACCACATCGGTCGGTAACATCGCCATCGGTGATTCTGCTGGCTTCCAGGTGACCACGGGCGCGTTCAATGTGTTGCTCGGATACCAATCAGGCGAAGCCCTCACATCGGACGGCAACAACGTTTTCATCGGCAACGGATCGGGGGCATCGCAAGCAGGCGCCGCATCTGCAAACGTCTTTATCGGCTACAACTCCGGCGGCTCCAACAGCACCGGGGTATCGAACACCGCGGTTGGGGATGCCGCGATGTACGGCGTGCCGGGACAGTCCAACTCATCGATTCGGAATACCGCTTTTGGATCTGAAGCGCTGGCTTCTGTGACCACGGGGTACAACAACACGGCGGTTGGGAGTGAGTCCCTTTCCTGGAACACTCCTCTGACGGGCAACGACAACACGGCACTGGGTTCTTTCACCGGTGGAGCACGAAGCATCAGCCCTACTCCGAATGTCAGCTACATGGCTTGCCCCGTCACCGCAACGAACACGAATCAGACCTTCACAATTACCTGCGTGGTTCCAAAACCGCCGTCGATTTCCGGTGGCGTGGATGCGGCGAGCAATGTTTACTACCTGATGGATTGGACGAATCGATACACCTCTGGGAACACAAGTGGCGATCTGACCATCCCTCCCGTCACCTCGTATAACCCCAGCACCGGAGTCGTGGTGCTCTCAGCGGCGCTGACAAACACTGTTCATCTGAACGATGTCGTCTGGATTTTTGGTGGCGGCGGGGCACTCGGATATACGGTCGCCAAAGTGACCACGGCAAACACTGGCAGCACGTTCACCACGAACTTTTCAACCAACCTTCCCGCGGTGACGGCTGGAAGCCCATCGCTTTCCGTGGCCGATGTAAACACCAACTCGAACTACTTCCCTTACATCACGACTTATGTCCAAGGGACCGGTGTGATCACGTTGTCTTACGCCATCGTGCCGACTCCAGCGGTGGGTGACATTATTCAAGTCTTTTACCCGATGACCTACACAAACAGTGTCTTTGTTGGCAACGATTCGGGGGGGTCTTTGAACTCAGGGTCCGGAGATGTGTTCATCGGTTTTCGCGCTGGAAGTTGGTTGCAAAATGTGTCCAACCAGCTCGTGATCGACAATCAGGATCGGGGACCCGCAAATGATCTGACGAGCGCGCTCGTGGTGGGAACCTTTTCCTCGACTCCCCAAAATCAAAATCTCAGAGTTAACGGAACTTTGCAGGATGGGATCACCTATAGCGCTGCCGGCTTTCCGCTTCCCGCATGCAATTCGGGAAGCAAGAACACTAAAGCAGTCGTCAGCGATGCCACCTCACCGACCTATTTGGGCACATATTCTAGCGGAGGAACCGTCACCGCGCCTGTGATGTGCAACGGAACAAACTGGGTCACATATTGAAGGGGGAGCTGCAAAACCCATGAAACTAAGCGCCATCGCGAAGCTCGCCAAGGCAAAAGCAACGGGTGCAGTTGCCGACCAAATGGCCGAGCTGATGTCACTGGCCGGGCTCGAAGTCGACATGCAACTCCTTGCGAATGGTCAACAAGCGGTGGCCTTTCAGCACGCCGCGCTCGCCTCCATGCAGCCAGGCGCCCAAGTCATTGTGCTGAGGGTTGTTGCTAAGGATGGTACAAATTGCGAAGCACTCATTGTCATCCCGCCCGAACAATCTATTGTTGATGGGGACGGAAAAGTTGTGGTAAAAACGGGGAGTCAGGTGTATCTACCACCCGGCAAAGCCGCAACCGCTGTAGTGGGCAGCGATCGGACTCACCCGTTGAGCCGAGATTAACACTTCCCTTCTGCAGCGAAAACGATTCTTTTTTGAGCGCCTTCGCGCCAGGGCCTAAGCTCCAGAATGTCTGATAAGTTCTATTACAGGTATTCTGTACAGTCGAACCAGATAAGCATCAACCTCTGCCTTTCCATACGGTTTTCCCTGCTTCTTTCGAAAACGGATGAACTTCCCTGACTAGCAGACGTTCGCTAGGATTTGCGAGACTAAATGCTCGAACCGTTGATCCGGATTCCCCAACCAGATTCCAAATATGGCGCGCGATTCTCCTTGCGCGGGCTGGTGATCGGTCCATTCGGTGTGGAAGAATCGGAGGATGCAGGCCATGGTTCTCACAGAATACGGACACCTGGAGTTAAATGAGCGGCCCACTCCGTCGCCGGCTGCCGGCGAAGTGCTGATACGGGTCGCAGCATGCGGTATCTGCGGCAGCGACGTCCATGGGTACGACGGCTCCTCTGGACGGCGCATTCCCCCGATCGTTATGGGTCACGAGGCGGCCGGGACCGTGGTGTCGACCGGTTCGGGGGTTGGCCGGTTTCGGCCGGGCGATCGCGTTACATTCGATTCGACAGTGTGCTGCGGCGATTGCGCGTACTGTGAGCGCGGAGAGATCAACCTCTGCGACCGGCGCGAGGTGGTGGGCGTCTCCTGCGGCGAGTACCGGCGCGACGGCGCCTTCGCGGAATACATCAGTGTTCCGGAACGGATCGTCTACTCGATCCCGGAGAACCTGTCGTTTTCCGAAGCCGCCATGCTCGAGCCAGTCGCGGTGGCTTTGCATGCCGTTGCGGTAAGCAAGCTGCGTGGCGGCGAAACGGCGCTGGTAGTGGGCTCGGGAATGATCGGGCTGCTGACGATGCAGGCCGCCTTCGCGGGTGGTTGTAGCAGGGTCTTCGTCGCCGATATTGATGCCAGCCGGCTGGAACTGGCGCGATCAATGGGCGCCACAGACGTGATTCCCTGCTCCGGTAAGGAGCTTATACACGAGTGCCTGCGGCTAACCGGAGGTGCCGGCGTCGATGTTGCATTTGAGGCCGTCGGACGGAATGAGACAGTGAACGTTGCGATCGACTCTACGCGCAAAGGCGGGACCGTGACGCTGATAGGCAACGTGACTCCAGAGGTGAAACTGCCGTTGCAGAAAGTTGTGAGCCGCGAACTCCGTCTGCAAGGAACAGCGGCGTCTTCAGGAGAATATCCCGAGGCGATCAAACTGATCAGTTCGGGGCGCATCCAGGTGAAGCCCTTGATCACCCAGGTGGCGGGGTTAGCCGATGGTCCGAGGTGGTTCGAGCGACTGCATGCGCGTGAGCCCAATCTGATGAAGATCGTGCTCGTGCCGTCGGGCGAGGCTGCGTGATGAGCGCTTCCCTTTTCGATTTGACTGGACAGGTGGCGTTGGTAACGGGCACGAGCCGCGGGCTCGGCCAGTATTTTGCGCGCGCCCTCGCAAAAGCCGGCGCGGATCTTATCCTGACCAGCCGCAAACGGGAAACGCTGGCTGACTTCGAAGCGGAGATCCATTCGCTTGGAAAGCGCGCGGTAAGCCTGGAACTGGATGTGCGCGACGAAGCGAGCATCCAGCGCATGGCGGCGGAGGCTGAGAACGCGCTCGGTCCGATTCAGATCCTGGTAAACAATGCGGGGTGCAACGTACGGAAGCCTGCGCTTGATGTGACTTGGGACGACTGGAACCAGATCCTCGATACAAACCTGCGCGGCAGCTTCTTCGTGGCGCAGGCGATTGCACGCGGAATGATCGAGCGGCGTTACGGTCGGATCATCAACATTGGTTCGGTCACCAGCGTATTCGGTTATGGCGGCCTGGCTCCCTATGGTGCGAGCCGTGGCGGGATTCGCCAGCTAACCATGAGCTTGGCCGATGACTGGGGCCCATCTGGCATAACAGTGAACTGCCTTGCACCGGGATGGTTCAAGACGCGGCAGAACCAGGTGATGTACGAAAACCCCGAGTGGGTGGAGTATCTGATCGAGCGCATTCCCTTGAAAAGGCCGGGCTCGGCCGGCGATCTGGACGGCGCTGTGGTGTTTCTGGCGTCCGAGGCGAGTCGTTACATTACGGGGCAGATCCTTCTGGTGGACGGCGGGATTTCAGTGGGGCGCACGCAGGCGCTGGTTCAAAAGAAAGGCTAAACGTCGAGAGGCATGGGATACACATTGCGCAGCATGAAAAGGTATGCGCAAATGCCGATGACGAGGTATGCGCCGGCGACGGCGAACGCGGCCGTAAAGGAATGCAGCTTGTAAACGAGCAATCCGGTAATGACGGGTGCGGCGATGCCGGACAGCTGATTGGAGAAATTTAGAATTCCGCCGACGCGGCCCACGCTGCCCGGCGGCGCAATCAGCGACGGAATGGACCACCCCACAGGTGCTGCCGCCGACAGCCCCGCAATCGAGATGGTGATCCAGGCGATGGCGTGCGAAGGCGAATGCGCCCATCCCGCGCCCACAATGCCGAGGCCGAAGGTGGTGCCGGCTACGAGCACCGTCATGCGCACGCGATTGGAATTCCATCCCCTCCTGACCAGCACGTCGACGAGAATCCCGCCGATCAAAAGATCGGTACACGTGGCGACAATCCATGGGACTCCCGTAAAGAGGAACGAGTGCATGAGGTCGATGTGCAGCGACTCGGACAGATAACTGGGGAGCCATGTGAGTAAAAGGTAGAAGACGTAGTTGTACGAACCGAACCCGATGGCAAACCCCAGGACTCTGCGGCGCGACAGCAACTCGACGAGCGTAAACGGTGGACGTCCTGAGTGAGCGGCTTCGGGAGCGTGAGGAGAGATTAACCGCAGCTCTGCCTCAGTGATCTTTGGATCCTCGCGCGGCTCGCGGTAGACGGCCGAAAACAGCACAAAGTAAAGCAGGCTGATCACGCCGGTGGCGGCGAAGCTCAAGCGCCATCCGATGTGCAGCAGAAGAATGCCGATGGCTGGAACCCCGATCGCCGAACCGAGCTTTGCCGCGGAATCGAACAAGCTGGTGGCAAAGCTTCTCTCATGCTCCGGAAACCAGGCGCCGATTGCTTTGGCATTGGCCGGAAATGTGGGCGCTTCTCCCACACCGAGCAGGAAGCGCGCGCCGAACAGGCTGGCAAGGTTGGGGCTCGCTCCAGCGGCGAAGGAAGCGATGCTCCAGATGAGCGTGCTGATGCGGCCGACGAGGCGGACGCCGAGGCGATCGAGCACCACGCCGATGGGCAGTTGGCAGAGGGCGTAGGTCCAGTTGTAGGCGCCGAGGAGCAGTCCGAAGGTGAAATCCGAAACACCGAAGCTCTGCGTGAGAGCAGCGTGCGAAACCGATAGATTGACGCGATCGAAGTAGTTCACGAGAACACCGAGACCCAGCAGCCCGGCGATGCGCCAGCGACGGCTCGAGGCCGTTTGCTGCGACAATGTGTTCCGCATCGATTCCCCGGTGGTTGGATCGATCATGCAACTTCGACCATAGTGAACCAGATTTGAGCTTACAGGAGCGGGAGTTACTCGGTCTCGACAGACCGAGATCGAGCAGAATCTGACTTCCGCTTGATCCTTGGAGGACGGTCCCTCGTAGTCGTAAAATTCCCTTTTCAGCAGAATGGAGTCATGGTGAGACAAGCAGCGCGCTGCAAGCTCGTGGTCTTCGCATCCTACCTGTTGTTCGGCTTTTTTGCGCTGTCGACACGAGGCGTTGGGCAGACGTTGCGAACGCCTCCCGTGACAATTGAAGGCGATCACTTCCTGCGTGCAGGCAAGCCCTATCAGATTATCTCGGGCACCATTCATTATCCTCGCGTACCCCGAGAGTACTGGCGTGACCGGCTGCGCAAGGCACGCGCGATGGGACTGAACACGGTTGAGACCTACGTCTTCTGGAACCTGCATGAACCAAGGCCCGGTGTCTTCGATTTCAGCGGACAGCTTGATCTGGCCCGCTTTATTCGCATGGCCCAGGAAGAGGGGCTGAACGTGCTTTTACGGCCCGGCCCATACGTCTGTGCGGAGTGGGAAGCCGGTGGACTGCCATCGTGGCTGGTAGGAGATCAGGAAGTACAAGTGCGGACGCGGGATCTGAAGTTCCTGGCCGCCGCGCAGCGCTATCTCGACCGCGTCGGGAAAGAGGTAGCCAATCTGCAGGCCACACACGGTGGACCGATCATCGCAATCCAGGTGGAGAACGAGTACGGCTCCTACGGGCACGACAAGGAATACATAGAGGCCATTCGCAAAGAGGTGGTTCACGCCGGGCTCGGTGATTCCCTGCTCTACACCTCGGACGGCGCGGACCAATTGCCAAATGATGCCCTTCCCGATTTGCTGGCTGTAATCAATTTTGGCCCAGGAGACGCGAAACGTGATTTCGCCAAGCTCGCCGAGCTGCGGCCGCACCAGCCAATGACGACTGGCGAGTATTGGGATGGCTGGTTCGACGCATGGGGTAACAAGCAGCATGTGCACACGGATGCGGAGGCGCAGGCCGAAGAGATCGACTGGATATTGGGTCAGGGTTACTCGGTGAATCTCTATATGTTTCACGGCGGCACGACGCGTGGATTCATGAATGGAGCGAATATGGGATCTGGCTCCGATGCTCGCTACGAACCGCAGACTACAAGCTACGACTACGATGCCGCACTTGACGAAGCCGGCCGACCGACCAGGAAATTCTTCTTGCTGCGGGACGTGATCGAGCGGCGCACCGGGATCAAGCCCCCACCGCTGCCAGATCCATTGACCATCGGATCGCTGAAGGAATTCGCACTTACAGAATCAGCTTCCATTTGGGATAACCTGCCAGAGCCGGTCGAATCGGTCGCACCGAAAACGATGGAGCAGTTGGGACAAAGCTACGGTTACGTGCTGTACCGGACGAAATTGACGGGGTCGCGGAAAGGCACATTGAAGATCGAAGACCTGCGCGATTACGCCGCGGTGTATGTCGATGGAAAGCTTGCAGGCACACTGGATCGCCGGCTGAGACAGTCCTCCCTTCCTATTGAGATTCCCGCTGCAGGAGCAAGCCTGGACATTCTGGTGGAAAACACCGGCCGCATCAACTTTGGAACGCATCTTGCAGATGGCCGAGCAGGCATCGTCGGTCCAGTAAGTCTTGAGGGACGCGTGCTACAGGGATGGAAGAACTATTCCCTTCCCATGAATTCACCTGAGGGGATTCGCCACTGGACGAAAGATAAGGTCGTCGGGCCAGCGTTCCATCGCGGCACTTTCACCCTCAGCAAACCAACGGACACGAACCTTGACACTAGCACGCTGACCAAGGGCTTTGTTTGGTTGAACGGACACAATCTGGGGCGCACGTGGAATATAGGCCCGCAAGAGTCGATCTTTGTGCCAGCGCCATGGCTGCAGCAAGGGACGAATGATGTAGTCGTCTTCGATTACGCAGAGCTTCCGCCTATTTCGCTTCGCGGTCTCGCGGAACCGCTCTGGTCGAAATAGTGCACGCGGTTCAGGCTATCCATTCGTGTAAAGCCCGCGAGAGTTCATCGATAGTAAGATGGCTGGCCTTGAGCGGGAACTCAGGTGGGGCAACCAGATAGGTCTGCGACAGGCTTTCCGCGATGCAGACGCACGCCGTATTCCTTTGATATTCGTTGTAGCGGATGGCAGCAAGCCAGATGTAAGGCGCAAGGATCTGAGCATCGATTGCGCTTCCAGGCAAGTCGTCCACTGGAGGCAACGGGTTGACCTGGTCAGGATTATCGAACACAGCCACGCCGGTGAACGGCTTGGGTTTTGGTCGGACCCCAAACCTGGCGGCGAGAAAACGCGGCCGGGCGCGACGCAAGGCCTCTGCGGCTCCCCACTGCACAAATGAATTTCCGAAGATGACGGCTCCATTGCCGCTGAGATAGAGCGTGCGCAGATACTCGCGGACAGCCGGGTTCTGCGCCTCTGGCGGACACCAGGGACGAACGTCAACCTTGCGAAGGCGGTCGTAGACTGCGTCGGCATCCGTCAGATCTTTCCGCATGGTATTCATCTCGTGAGAAAAGCTCTCGCGATATTGATCGAGGCGAGAATAACCGAGGAGAATGGGGCTGGCTCCATCAGGGGCCGTGACGGGACGCGAGACCAAAAGATCGACCAAGCGCCTTTCGGCATCGAGGACCCACGTATCTGCTGTGTTGTTCGCCGTGCGCGAGGCTCGGTCAAGCAGGCTGCTCGATCCCTTGTTCCCCTCCACCGGATTCAGTAGCAACTGCTCGAGAACGCTCCCGGATTCTGCCAAGTGCGACGTGTCCAGTTCGATGGCCCGCCCTAATTTTTGCCAGCGGACCCAGGGATCCTTCGCGCTAACAGCGAGGGAGCGAGGTATATCCAGGAGCACCAATCGCTTGCTCGCTGCCTGGGAAACCGTTGTTTGTGCAAAACGATCAGCGGCGTCAAACACCGCCTGCACGGCTGTGCGCCATTCCTGGTAATAGGGAGAGCGAGCCAGCAACGACGCATTTTCAATGGTCTGCTCGGAGGTGGAGAATCGCCACTTGTGGATCTCCATCCTTGTCTCCAGGTCGGTGACGTTCTGAAATAGCGCAGCCGAATCATGGTCTGAAAGACTATTGACATAGAGAAGAAGGCTCTGGGTGGACTGGCGCTCGTTGGGAAAAAGAAAATCCCATTCGCGCAGCTGCTGATTGGCGAACGGGAGGAAGGTGGTGGGGAGGCGCTTGAGCACACCCTGATCCACCGCGTTCTTCAGCTTCTCCGGAAGTGAGGCAGGCGTCGTCATTTACTCGATCGTTAGGAAAGCCGAAAATCCGAGAGTACACTGCCCTGCGAGTCTATGGGACGGCAACCGAGCAGTCCGGCAAGCGTGGGGCAAACGTCCACGTGGCGAACCGGACGCTCGATGACATTGGGACGATCCACCGCAGACCCCAGAACCATCATCCAGGTATCGCGCGTTGAATCGTCATTCGCACGATGATTGAAAAAGCCATTGGTCGCAGACCCGTCGGGATCACGCCCGAACTCCGGCAGAACCACCATCGTGGTCTTGCCGCGGTAGTCAGGATTGGCCTCGACCTCTTTCCAGAGCTGGTAAATCAACCGGTCTGCCGTTTTGATCCCCGAAAGGTGCAGCGCATACGAGCCGAAGTGTGCTGCTTCCACGTCGGAAAACGCGACCACCAGGACCTGCGGCATGAATCTGCGCATGATTTCTCGAGTCATAAAGAAGGTGAGTTCGTCGCCGGAAGTGGGCCCGCCACTGCGCACAAAACCTGCAACGGCGTTCTTGATGGTTTCCTGCACGCGAGGATCAAGGCGGTCTGCAGCCTCGAACACATTCCAGCCCAGTCCCTCATAGTTGCTGCCCTCCAGTGCGCTCTCCAACTCGGCTTCAACTTTGCTTCTGTCTGCCATATTGGCGGTGCGACCGCCGCGCAGAGCATCGGCCACCGCCATCAGCATCAACTGCTTGGGAAAGACCACGTTGGCCCCGAAGTCTGGTCCATACCCTGAAGCTGAACTTGCTCCGATCAGGCTGGTCAGGGCTTTATTGCTGGCGACGACCCATGCGTCGCTCCGGTCCACGTGCGTTCGCTTGCGAAACTGCTCAAAAAGAGTGGGCGTGGTGGGCGCAAGCTTGCCCCAGTCGTCAACTCTTTGCCAGTTCCCCGTGAGAATGCTTGAAATGGCATTGAAATGAGCGGTCACGCCCTCATTGCGCGCATGATCGTAGAACAGTGAGTGCGGCATCAGATCGTACGCGAGATGAGGAATGTACTCGAGGCCTTCCTGCGAAAAGGTTTCTGCACGCCGCACCCCACCAATCACCACGAGGATGATCTTGTGACCGCTCCCGGTGGCTGCAGGCGCCATTCCGTATGCTCTGGTCCTGGGCAGCAACATTCCCGCGGCAAGCAGGCCGACCGCCTGCAGGAATGTCCGCTTTGATCCATCGATGATGGAGCTTGGATCGACCGCCGCCGCGCATTCGGCCATAGGATCCAGGGGAATATTCGTCTCCATTCCGGCGTCTCCCTCGTCAGTTCGTCCGGTCCGACGGAGCTGAAGCGTCGGATTTCGCACCCAAAACGAATTGTTGCACTGCGGCGCGCTCCTTCTCCACTTCGTCCAGATGTTGCGCGCGAAGCTTCTGGTAGATGGAGAATTCCTGCTGCGCATTCTCTCTCTGCCCAATGTGCACATAGTCGGTCCCAAGGCGGTAGTGGGCGTCTGCCAGATTCTGGTCAAGCTGTAAGGCCCGCACATATTGAGGAATCGACTTGTCGTACTTGTGCTGGTCGGCGTAGAGATTTCCCAGTTGCACATGCGCTTCTGCAAGTGAGTCATCGAGCGAAACCGATTTCAACAGGAGTTTCTCGACTGCCAGTTGATCGACCGTCGTATTTGCGGTCCGCTTCCCTTTCCAGAGGCTCACCGCGTAATAGTACTGGGCCAATGCATTGTTGGGCTGAAGATCCGCATACCGATGAAAAGCCTGAACCACCTCCTCGGCCTGCAAGGGCGAACTGTTGTACGCCTTGGAGAGAAAGACGTAGGCGCGGGGATCAGCGGGATTGATAGCGACTGCCGCAAGAAAGGCATTGACGGCTTCGTCGTACTTCCCGCGCGAGTAAAGTGACAGGCCTAGTCCAATAAGAATGCGGGGTGATTTGGGATAATGCCGCGCGGCCTCCTGAAAGATCGTAATAGCCGGATCGTAAGTCCGATGCAGCAGCATCTCGCTACCCCAATAAAAGAGATTGTCCTCGCTGGGATCGAGATGTGCAGCCCTCTCATATTCGTTGGCTGCTTCCACGTATTTTCCGTCTTTTTCGCTAATCTGACCAAGCAGATTGTGGAGTTCACCGGCATCTTTCTGTTTGATGAGGTCCAGCACCAGCGTGCGCGCCTCATCGTTGCGCCCGAGCAGAAAGTCGGTCATGGCCAGGTCGTAAGTGTTTTCGTAGGAGCCGGGCGAGGCGGCGCGGGCCAGTTCCAAAAGCGGACGCGCATCAGCCAGCTTGCCCGATTGCGCGTAGAACTCCCCAAGGTTGTGGTTGGTATCGTATCCAGCGGGGTCGAGAGATAGCGCTTTGCGGAACTGCTCGCCCGCCAACTCGCTTTTGCCGGCGTGCAGAAGAGCCGTGCCAAGATTTGTTCTGGCTTCAAGCCAGTCGGGCTTCAACTGCGCCGCAATCTTGAGTTGGTCAACAGCCTTGTCCGGCTGACTGAGAGACGCATAGACCAGGCCGAGAAGTTCATGAACGACGGGACTCGAACCGGCATACGGAAGCACCTTCTCCAGTCTGCCGGCAGCATCAGCATATCGCCCGGATTCGTAGTCGCTGACGGCCGTTTGATATTGCCGGTCAAGATCCTGCTTGGTTGCATCCTGTGCCCACAGCACAGAGGCGGAACACACCATCGCGCTCGACAGAATGATCGCGGACACGGGCCGATTGCTCACCATCCTCCTTCGCCATCGCTGCGTGAGCAATGTAGCATCAAAAACAGTTCCCGGGAAGAGCGCTGGTATGCGCACTTCCCGGGATGGAAAACTCCACAGATTAGTAGTACAGCTTCAGAGCAAACTGAATCTGGCGCGGATCGTACGGATTATCGCGCGTGGCTCCAATCTCGCCGAAATGAGGATCGTTGAAATTGCCCGACCCTCCGATCGCAACTACACCATTGCCACCGAAGTTAGGGGCGTCGAAGTTTGGATGGTTGAGAATGTTGAAAAATTCTGAACGGAACTCCAGCTTCATTCTCTCGGTCACCGGGAACTGCTTGAAGACCGAGAAGTCCCAGCGATGGAATCCAGGGCCAACGGTGTTGCCTGGCTTGGATCCAAGCGCGGCGATGCCGTTCACCGGTATGCAGCCCGACGGTGAATCCGGTATAGGCACAAGGCCGCCCGGTGCACTGCCTCCCAATTGACACGGCTGGTTGAAGGCCTTGGCGTTATTCAGCCAGAACGGCCGCGGCGAGTTGTCGATCGTGCGCACTTTGACCCCACGATCCTGGCTTTGACCGGGCACCAGGACGCTGACGCAACCACTTCCAGAGACGGTTCCGGTGGGACAACCGAAGTTGAGCGGCTGGCCGCCCTGAGCGGTCACAATCCAGTTAACGGCCCAACCGCCAAGAACGGAGTTGGCGATGCCGCCCTGGTTCATGTACTTCATGCCCTTGCCGACTGGAAGCTGGTATCCGCCGCTGAAATGGATCACGTTGCGAACGTCGAAATCGGCCGGGGCCCAATCGAACTTCGGCCCGAGCCCGGGAATTCCCAGAGCACGGAATCCGCTGATGGCTCCGCCATTCAGAAGGTCACCCGAATCCGACATGGTCTTTGACCAGGTGTAGGTCAATAGGAAGGTCAGCCCGTTGGAGAACTGATCCTCCAGTTTTGTCTGCAATGAGTGGTAGGTGCTTTGGCCGAAGGTGGCTGCAAAAGAACCGCCTCCGAAATCCGGGAATGGCACGCAACTGCCGGATCCTCCTCCTACCCCGGCCGGGAATACCGCAAATGCCCCGCAGTCCGTCGTGCTGATGCCGGCGGGAAGGAGCTGCGTGACATTCTGGTTGCCAATATTTGACTGCAGGTCGGATGCGTGCGTATACACGTAGGCCGCCTGCGCCGCCAGTGAGCGCGTGATTGAATATTGGACGGTGACGTTGCCGCTGTACGTCCGAGGCGTCTGGTAGTCAAACTGCATGCCCTCAAGTCCCACTCCGCGCGCGTCCACCGCCGCGGAGGTAAGAGGAATGCAGGAGAATCCGGATTCGAAGTTTGCGGTTCCATGTCCCGTGCTTGGATCGCCTCCGGCAGACGAGCAATTTGCGAATGGTGAGTTGTAGCTGATGGGCGACACCTGTGAGGAGATGCCTGGATCGCCTGGTTTGACCTTGCCATTGAAGTACGACAGGTTGTAGACAAACGGGTAGTTCTCGCCGATGTTCGGGGAGTATCCCTGGTTCTCGAACGAGTTGAAGAACAGGCCGAACCCGCCGCGCATCACCCACTTGGGCGTAACTTGCATGGCGAGGCCTATGCGAGGGGCGAAGTTGTCCTTTTGGGTTTGCACCATCCCTTGACCGTAGCGGTTTGTCTGTAACAGCGTGATTCCGTCGGCTTGCAACAGGTCTGTGAAGCCCCAGCAACCTGCGCCGAAACATGTGGAGTTGGTCGACAGGACGCGATTATCTTTACCGGTTGCTGGAATGATGAAGGTCGGTGCACCGATGTTTCTGCTCGTTATGGGATAGGGAACGAAGTTCGCCTGCCCGCCGTTGTACTCGTTGATGGGCCCGAAATAATCCCAGCGCACACCAAGGTTCAGGGTCAACTTCGGTGTCATCTTCCAGTCATCCTGGAAGTAGCTGGCGAAGTAGATTCTCTGGTCGTAAGTTTTGTTGATGTTGGAGGCATAGACACCGTCGGAACCACCCGAGTAGTTGAATCCGTTGGGGTCGTTTGCTGTGGTAAAGGCGCCACCTCCGGCCGAGAAGGCCGTTGGTGATAACAGCATCTGGGCGACGCCTCCGGTTGTCGTGGACTGGTTCGGAATGTCCGTGAAGCCACCGCCGTAGTTGAACTGGCCGTGCGACCAGGCGGGCTGCAGCGTTGCGAAGGCCACGTTCTGATACTCAATGCCCATCTTGAAGCTGTGCTTGCCGTAGATCCGCGTGAAGTCGTCGGTTACCTGGAGCGTCTTGCTGAACTCGTCTGATGGAAGGAACGAGTTGCTGCCGAGCTGGGCCAGGTTGCCGATACCGAAGGCCGGGATACCACCGTTCTCAATCCCCTGTGGAGGCTGGGGGATGTTTCCATTGTTTCCGATGCCGTACTGAGACGGAAGGCCGGCGGTCGTTGCTTCCGGCCCGAAGCGCGTGGCGTGCAGGTGGGCAAATCCGCCGCGCACCTGGTTGACAATGCTGGGCGAAAATACGTGTGTATATCCCGCCACCGCCTGCTGCGACTTGGCGCTTTGAAGGCCCTGGTCGAAGGAACCGCCGTCGGCAATGCCGCCGAAGAGGCCCGGGATGAAGATTGGGTCATCGGCGTAGCTGAAGCGGATGAAGATCTGTTCCTTGTCGCTGGGGTTTACGTCGCCACGAATGTCGAACTGGTTGCGGTGCTCGTACAGTCCGGGGCTGCGGGCGAAGGTCTGAATGCCCGAGTTCGGCGCCGGGAAAAGGTTGAGGACCTTTATCGCACTCTGGTCAATGCGGGACGCCGGGAGGTGGTTGAGCCCGCAGGTGGCGGCCGTGAAGGTCGTGGTGCTCGCTCCGCAGGTGCCGAAGGGATCGCGGACGTAGACATCGCTACCACTATTGTTTGCGAGGCCTGAAACCGGGTCGACCGAGCCTTTCGGGACAAGGCGTGTCGTGGCTGGATCGAGAATGGTGCCCTGAGGGATGCTGCGACCAAGGCCATCCGTCCGCGACCCAGAGTTGAACGAGAGGATGTCGGAGAGATCGGTGTAATTACTGCTCCGCATCAACGCCGTTGGCACGTTGCCGTTTTCCGGACTGCCCTGCACACGTCGGAAGCCTTCGTAGTCGCCGAAATAGAAGACCTTGTTCCTGATAATCGGACCGCCGATATCGGCGCCGAACTGGTTCTGTCGAAGCTCGCCTCTCGGCACGCCTGTGTTGTTCTCGAAGTAATCAGCCGCGTCGAGCTTATCGTTGCGGAAGAATTCCCAAGCAGCGCCATGGATGCTGTTGGTGCCCGACTTGATGGTCGCATTCAAAACCGCGCCGGCGGCACGACCGAGTTCGGCACTGAAATCGGCCGTCTGGACCTTGAACTCCTGAATGGCATCGACCGGCGGCAAAATGATGTAGTTGGTTCCGTTCAGGAAGTCGACTGTATTCGAGTTGTTGTCGATGCCGTCGACCAGGTAGTTGTTCTGCGAAGGACGGAGGCCATTGGCCGAGAACGCGCCGTTCTGCGCGTTGCCGCGGGTATCCGCCTGGGGCGTTTGCATGCCGGCGCCCAACTGAGCGAGGAAGGTGAAGTTGCGGCCGTTCAGCGGCAGGTTATTCACCTCGCTCTCGCCGATCACCTGTCCGACAGAAGCCTCTTCGGTCTGCAGCACGGGGGGCGCGGTATTCACTTCCACCGTCTCAGTGGCCGACCCAAGCTTGAGATTGAGATTGACCTGAAGAACCTGCGCTACGTTTACATCAAGGTTCCTTTGAGTGAGCTTGGCGAAGCCGGGGGCTGACACCGTGATGGTGTAGTGTCCAGCACGAACAGGAGAAAATGTGTACCCGCCGCTCGCGTTGGACTTGACTTCAAGCGTATTGCCTTGGTCTGTGCTCACTAGGGTGACCTGCGCATTGGGTACCACAGCACCCGTCGTATCAAGCACAGTACCTGTAATTGCTCCTTCGTCGACCTGCCCACGTACATAGCCGGGGGTGAGGAGGAGACTCAATGTCGCGAGGAGTCCGTATATGAGAACCCTCATGCGACCAGACGTGCTGCGTTCACGGCCCATGCAAAACCTCCGTTCTGTTCCCTCTGTAACTTCTCGATTTGCCTTTGCTTTACCGATGGGTTGGGGAATGCCTGGCAACGCTGAAAACCGCGTTGTAAACGGTTACTTTTTGATGCGCAGAAGCCTAGTTCATTTTCCTGTTCTTTGTCAATCAAAAGGTGGACCCGCACAATTTATACCTCAACAGAATGAACGAGATACTGCCCGCATGTATTTGCTTTTGAGCTACTTGCAGTGAATATTTTCGATATAGATAACGTTTCCGCCACTCTCTCACGCCGCGAAAAGTAGATGGCGAAACCGTGCCTCCCTCCATCGCCACGGAGCGGCTTCTGTCCTTTGCGAATTTGCACGCGTCACATTCGCTTTTCGAGCCCACTTTGCCGGCCGGGCGCGTGTTTGTTCGAAGGCATTGACGCAGTCAGGCGAATGCTATGATGCGGACATCTTGCCTCGCTAGAGCGCGTTAACTAATACCCCATGGCTCGACCCGAAAACGAATTCGCATTGCAGTGCATTCCGCGTCGAGAATTTCTTAAAACCTTGGCGGCCGCTCCACTCTTCCTCCGCGCAGCGCCGCTGTTCGGGGCGTCGTTCCTTACCTGTGCCGAGACAGGGCCGTGGCTAGATGAGGGCTTCTCGTCATCGGACCCGCGCTTCGTCCCGCACTACCCGGCCAAGTCCCCACTCGCCGATGTATTGCGTTTCGTTACTCCGGGTTCGGATCAGTACACCACGGAAAAATACGCTATCGAAATTGAGACGACCCTCACTGCTTGGGGAGCTGAACTCGTGCGTTCGCCAGGCAAGATCGCCGCATTGGCGCCCGCTTTGGACGCAGCAATCCTCGCTTTCTCTTTCAACGTTGCTGAGAAGAAGACATTGCGCTCCGCGTACGGAATCGACGTCGTCCGCCACCAGTTTGTAGCTACGCTCGAACAAGGCCGCGATCGCTGCCTTCGCTCCCTTGAATCATGGCTCGGCAAAATCGAGAAAGTCGAAACTGCAGAATTTGAGATCTTCGCAATCGAGACAATCTCTGAATCCCCTCTCGCAGTCCGCATCAATCTGCGGTACGACTTCGTCGTTAGCGGCAAGGGGAGACAACGCGAAGAACGTGTCGGTTCGTGGCGCATGGAGTGGTCTCGCAGCGACTCGTCAACATGGACGGCGCTTCGTTGGGAGGCCGGCGAAGAGACTGTTTGCACTGCAAGTGCTCCCGTCTTCGTCGATGTCACCTCTGCTTCGTTCGACACAGTTGATTCGTATCGGAAGCAGCTGATGCGCGGAACAGACCATTGGCGCACCATCCTCGACGGCGCTGTTGGAGTCGATGTCTATTCCAATAACGGAATCGCAGCAGGCGACTACGACAACGACGGATTCGATGACCTGTACGTCTGCCAGCCGGCCGGCCTGCCGAATCGCCTTTACCGAAATCGCGGGGACGGCACTTTTGAGGACGTCACCGAAAGAGCTGGAGTTGGTGTGCTCGACAACACCGCCTGCGCGCTCTTTGCAGACTTTGACAACCGCGGCCTTCAGGACCTGCTGGTTGTGTGCGGAACAGGGCCGATTCTCTTTATCAATCGCGGAGACGGTACCTTTACCCTCAAACGGGATGCTTTCCGCTTCGAAAAGCCTCCGCAGGGCACCTTTACACATGCCGCTGTAGCCGATTATGACCGCGACGGGCGCCTCGACATTTACTTCTGCACTTACATGTATTACCTGGGTCTCGATCAGTATCACTACCCCATCCCCTATTACGACGCACGCAATGGACCACCCAACTGCCTGCTTCACAATGAAGGAGGGTGGCGCTTTGTGGAGACCACTCAAACCGCCGGCATGAATGCGGACAATGATCGCTACAGCTTTGCTTGCGCATGGGGAGATGCCACGAACGACGGTCTGCCTGATCTATTTGTCTCAAACGACTTTGGCAGCTCGCAGCTCTATCGCAATAACGGTGACGGCACCTTCCGCGTGGCATCGCACGAGGCAAATGTGGAAGGCGTGGGAGCCGGCATGGGTTGTTGCTGGTGCGACTACGACAACGATGGCCACCAGGATGTCTACGTTCCGAGCATGTGGGAAGCTGCCGGACAGCGGGTCTCGTGCCAGCCTCAATTCCACCAGAATGCCTCGACCACCATTCGCGACTTATATCAGCGTCATGCGCGCGGTAATGCGCTCTATCACAACCAGGGTAACGGCCGCTTTGAAAACGTTGGTCAACAAGCCGGTGTCGAAATGGGCCGATGGTCGTGGTCTTCCGATTTTTGGGACTTCGATCACGACGGCCATTCCGACCTCTATGTAGCCAACGGATATCTCTCAGGACCCGACCGAAACGACCTCGCCGGCTTTTTCTGGCGGCAGGTTGTGGCGAAATCACCGGAAGATGTTACGCCATCACTGGCGTATGAGCGCGGTTGGAACGCCATCAACGAGCTTGTTCGTTCTGATCACACCTGGCATGGCCGTGCCCGAAACGTCGCGTTTTTCAACTGCGGCAGCGGCTCCTTCGCCGAGGCTTCGGGAGCCGTCGGTCTCGATTTCGATGAAGACAGCCGAGCCTTTGTGCTTGCCGATCTCGACAACGACGGCAGGCTCGAGGTCATCCTGAAGAACCGCAACGCTCCCCAGATTCGCGTGCTGCACAACGCGATGAAGAGCATCGGTGCAAGCATCAGCTTTCGCCTTCGCGGGCACAAGAGCAATCGCGATGCGATTGGAGCGGCCATTACCGTGGAAGTCGGCGGCATCCGGCAAACTAAATATCTGCAGGCGGGCACGGGGTTCCTGTCGCAACACTCCAAGGAATTGTTCTTCGGCATCGGTGAAGCAGGCAGCGTTCCGAGGGTTGAAATTCGCTGGCCCAGCGGTCTCTCGCAAGTCTTTGAAAAATTGCCTGCAAATCACCGCATCTCGCTTGAAGAAGGATCGGACACCTTCCATTCCGTACCTTTCGCCCAGAACTCCGCATTCACCGGCCCTGCGCCGGCACCGGCTCTTGAACCCCTACCTGAGGTCGTAGAGACCTGGCTCATTCAGCCGTTGAATGCTCCTGATTTTTCACTGCCCGATCTCACCGGCTCGACCCGTAAATTGAGTTCTTTGCGTGGCGAACCCGTGTTGCTTCAATTCTGGTCGCAAAATTGCGCACGCAGCGTTGAATTTCTGCATACGCTTCAGGCTCATTTGGACCAAACGCATTCAACACGCCTGCAGGTGATGGCCATCAATGTTGACGGCCCATCAGACCACGATCAGGCGCGGTCCGTGGCCTCCGGCGCACACTTCAGATTTCCAATTCTTTTGGCAACGGATGAGGTCGCAGGCACCTATAACATCGTCTACCGATATCTTTTCGAACGTCGCCGCGATCTCCCACTTCCCACTGCGTTTCTGCTCGATCATGAGGGCGCAATCGTAAGGGTGTACCAGGGCGCCGTTGATTCCGCCCACATCTTCGCTGATGCCCAATCCATCCCATCCAGCAATTCCGAACGCACCAGCGCAGCGCTTCCCTTTCCTGGCGTCCTTGTTCAGGACGGGTTCGCTCGAAACGACTTCACCTACGGCGTCGCAATGTTTCAACACGGCTATCTGGGCCGGGCCGCTGAGTCTTTCAAACAAGTGCTCGCAACTAAGCCCGATAACGTTGACGCCTATTACAACCTCGGGACATTGAGCCTCCAGCGTCACAACCTGGAGGATGCTCGCACCTATCTTGAGCAGACCGTCAAGCTTCGCCCGGACTATCCCGAAGCCTGGAATAATCTCGGAATGTTGGCCGCTGAAGAAGGCCAGTTCGATGCGGCCATAGATTACCTGAATCGTTGCCTCGCTCAGCGCCCCAACTATTCAGTGGCCCTCTTGAACCTCGGGAACGTCTATCGCAAGCAGAAGGCCTTCGACAAAGCCAGCGAATGCCTCACGCGCGCAATCGCGCTGCTGCCGGACGATCCCGAAATCAACTACAGCCTGGGCATGCTCTACGCACAACAGAACCAAACGCAGTCCGCATCGAGTTACCTGCAACGAGCTCTCGATCTCCGCCCCGACTATCCCGAGGCCTTGAACAACCTGGGCATCGTCTTCGTTCGACAGCAGGATTACGCAAAGGCGGAAGAACAGTTCAAAACCGGAATCCGCCTGTCGCCGCAATTCGATCAGTCCTACCTGAACCTCGCGCGTCTCTACGCAATTCGAAATGACAAGGACCGCGCTCGCCAGGTGCTGCGTGACCTGCTTCAGGTGCAGCCCGAGAACCCCAACGCGAAGCAAGCTCTGGAATTGTTACAATGACCGCTGCGATTGCAGGATCAACCTCTGCGAGAGCGATGTTCCCGGGCATCGAATGCTTCTTCTGGAGCGGAATCATGAGTTCAAGGCGGGCTGTCTGTTTACTTCTGCTAGGGTCAGTCGTGCCCGCGATTGCACAAGGCGGCTTACCCAGCCAAGATTCCCCTTTGGTGGAAATTGAACGACTCATCGGCCAGCACCGTCTGGATCAGGCAAGGTCAAAAGCCCTGGAAGAAATCCGTCGCAATCCGTCCAGCGTAGATGCCTACAATTTGCTGGGAGTGATCGAGGGTGATCTGCAGGATTACCCCGCGGCCGAATCAACTTTTCGAGATGCTTTGAAACTCAAACCGGATTCGACCCACACTCGCAATAACCTGGGCAGCCTTTACGTCGCAGAAAAAAAGATCGACCTCGCCGAGAAGGAGTTTCGCGATGTCCTGCGATTTGATCCCGCGAACCGCGACGCACACTACAACCTCGGGGTTCTGTTGATGATAAAAGGTTCGCCTCAACTAGCGATTCCTCAATTTCACCAGGTACATCCGTTGGAACCCGCGGTGCGCTTGCAACTGGTTCGCGCCTACTTTGAATGCAAGCGAACCGGAGAGGCGCTGCGTCAAGCCGACGCTCTTTCCACCGAACAGCCCGGCGACGTGCAGGCTCATTTCTCTCTTGGAGTCCTGCTCGCATCGGAGAAGCAATACAAGCCGGCTCGCACGGAATTGGAGAAAGCCGACGCACTTCAGCCCGGCACCTTCGAGATACTCTTCAATCTCGGCCAGGACTTATACCGCGGTGGTGATCTTACCGGCGCGCATGCAGTTCTCGCGCGTGCTCTCCGAGCCAAACCAGATTCGCCCGAGACTCTCTACCTCATGGCGCAAGTCGACGTGGATCAATCACGCCCTCTCGATGCGCTTGATCTGCTCATTCGCGCCCGCAAGGCTGCGCCTGAGAATGTCGATATCGTCTTTCTGATGGCTCGCATCAGCATGTCGCAAAACTACTTTGAAGATGCGATTCCGCTCCTTGAATCCGGTCTGCAATCTGCGCCGCATCGCCCCGACCTGCTCGCCGCACTCGGCGAAAGCTACTTCATGGCCGGCAAGAGCGAGAAAGCAATCGAGATATTCAACAAGCTAATCGAGGTTGAGGGCTCCGCACGATCCTACGCATTCCTGGGCCTCTCCTACCGTAACCTCGGTCGCTTCGACGAAGCGATCCAGCAATTTCAAAAAGGGTTGAGTCTCGATAAGAGAAATACCCTGTGCCTCTTCAACCTCGGATACATCGCCGAGCGGCAGGGAGATATAGCCGCTGCGGAAACCTATCTACAGAAAGCCTTGCTGGCGAATCCCGACTTTGCTGACGCACTCCTCGAACTCGCTAACCTGCGCATTGCGGCAAAGAGGCCCCAGGAGGCAGCTGGCTTATTGCGGCACTACGTCAAAGTGAGCAGTGATCCAGCAACCGGGTATTACAAACTCGCCATGGTCGAGCGCAGCCTTCACGATACAGCCGCCGCCGAGCGCGATTTGGCGGTCTTTAAAACCGTCTCCAGGTCAGCCTCGGCTTCCACTGGTCCGCTTCCCTATCAGCATCTCTTCGATTTCCTCGAGAACCGCTCGCAACTCGCCGCACCCCAGCAACAGGAACTCGACATTGGCCAGCTCACCGAGCGCATCAAGCAACATCCCGACCAGGTCGAAGACTTATATCTCCTTGCCGAGGCTTATCTCAAATCGGGCAAGCTCGACGAGGCAAAGGAAACGATCCTGCAGCTTGACAAAGTGAGCGATGGCGATTTCCGCACGCTTACGGGAGCCGGTGTGCTGCTCGCCCGCTATCATTTATACGACGATGCCATCGAACACTTTCAGGCCGCTCTTCAGGCCAATCCCGATGCCGACGACGTCAAGTTCGACCTCGCAGATGCGCTCTTCCGAGCGCGCCGTTATCCGCAGGCACTCGAGGCGGCCGCGCGAGTCTCTGCCCAAGGGCAGAAAGACGAAGCATACCTGGCGTTACTCGGCGATATCTATGCACACACAGGCGACTCCGAACATGCCTCCGCCATCTATCGCGATGCCATCGCGCGCAATCCCGACAATGATCAGGATTACCTTTCGCTTGCCCTGATCCAATTGCGCGCCAACGATCGTAAAGGCGCGAAAGAAACCCTTCTGAAAGCACAGCAGCGCGTTCCCGGCTCCGGAAAGATCTTCTGGGGCCTCGGCCTCATCTCCGCGCTTGACGGCAACGACTCCCAGGCAGCGCTGCAACTCGAGCGCGCCGTCGACCTGTTGCCCGAGTGGCCCGGCGGCTACTCGACACTCGGCGTCTTCTACTTTCAAAGTGGCCAGATCAACAAGGCAAAAGAAGTCCTGGATCGCTTCAAGAACAGCAGCGCCAACGCCACTCTCGATATTAGCCGCATTGAGCAGGCCCTCGATCAAGCCGCCGCCTCTCCAATCCCTCCTGCGCAGGCAATGAACAATGAAGCGCGAGAGCAGTTTGTGCGGCTTGCCTTGTCACTCGCGGATCGGACCCTATGATTCTTGGATTCAGGCGCCTGTGCGCGCTGGTTCTCATGACGACTGGGGCTAATCCATTTACTGGCAGTTTGCAGCAGGCACAAAAGCATAACGATGCCTTTGTTCCTGTCCACTTCACCGACATTCGCCAGTCAGCCGGGATTACCTTCGTCCAGGACTCGACCCAAACCGAAGAGAAGTACTATCTTGAAACTATGGGCACCGGCGTAGCTTTCCTCGATTATGACCAGGACGGGCTCATGGATATCTACTTTGTGCAGTCCGCGGCGACGGACGCGTACACCCCTTCTCACCCACTGCGTTCGGCCTTGTATCACAACAATGGCGACGGCACCTTCACCGATGTAACCGAGAAAGCGGGCCTCGCAGGCGAAGGCCACTACGGGCAGGGCGCCGCTGTAGGCGATTTCGACAACGATGGCTATCCCGATCTCTACGTCACTGGCTACGGAAGAGCCATCCTTTACCACAACAACGGAAACGGTACTTTCACCGACGTCACTGCCAAAGCAGGCGTCGCAGATGAAGGCCAGTGGTCCACCAGCGCGGGCTGGTTCGACTACGATAAAGATGGCTATCTCGACTTAGTGGTCGCCAACTATCTGAACTGGAACCCAAAGAACAACATATGGTGCGGCGAGAAGAAACCAGGATATCGTTCCTACTGCAATCCAAATAACTACAAGGGTCAAACGACGAAGCTCTACCGGAACAATCATGACGGTACATTTGCTGATGTAAGCATGAAGTCCGGCGTTGGCGTTCCCGAATCAAAGGGTATGGGCTTGGTGCTGGCCGATTTCAATGGCGATGGCTGGCCTGATATCGCCATCGCCAACGATACCTGGCCGAATTTCCTGTTTCAGAACAACCACGACGGCACATTTACCGATGTGTCTCTCATCTCAGGGCTCGCCGCAAGCGAAGATGGTCGATACGAAGCCGGCATGGGTATCGACGCTGCCGATATCGAAGGAGATGGCTTGCTCGACGTATACATCACCCATCTCGACTTCGAACTCAACCGCCTCTACCATAACAACGGCGACGCCACCTTTACCGACGCAACATACAGCTCCGGCATCGGAAACAAAGCCATGTTACTGAGCGGCGTCGCTGCAAAATTCATCGACTACGACAACGACGGCTGGCCCGATATCGTCCAGGCCAACGGAGCCATGGTGGACAACGTGAGCCTCTATCACAGCCTGGTCTCCTACAAAGAGCCGCTCCTCATGTTCCATAACCTTGGAAAAGGCCATTTTGAAAAGTCCTCAGACGCGCTGGGGCCCGACTTCAATCGCCCTATGGCCGCTCGCGGCCTGGCTACTGCAGACTTCTTCAACAACGGAGCCGTCGGGATCGCCGTAAACTGCCGCGGAGACGCTCCAGAGCTCCTCCGCAACGATGGATCAACGGCAAACCATTGGGTCGAGGTGTTGTTGATCGGCACCAAATCGAATCGCGACGGGATCGGCGCGGTCCTCAAACTGACAGCTGGAGACATGGTGCGCGTCGATCAGGCAAAGGGCGGCACGAGTTACATGTCGGCCAGCGACCCTCGTATTCACTTCGGGCTCGGCAAACATGCAAAGATTGATTCGCTCGCGATTACTTGGCCGAGCGGGCGGGTCGACCACCTGACCGCAGTACCGATCGATTCCGTCATTGCCGTCAAAGAAGGCCAAGGCATCGTGCCTCATCCATTCCCCAAGGTCACACCGAAATGATTCTACGGGCTGCGTTCTCCAATCCGCTCAAAGGCAGGAAAGGCTTAGAAGATCACACGCTATCATGATGATTCCCCGGCGACGTTTTATCGGTTCCTCGATGTTCCTGTTAGGCGGCGCGTTACTCGATGTGCTCGCAACCCCACTCTGGCGTTGGAATCGCAACGTGGTCCATGCTGCGGTCAACACTTCGCCGGGTTCGCCGGTGCAGTTTATTAATGTTGCCGAGAAAGCCGGCCTTCACGCGCCCAACGTGTGGGGCGGAGTCGACAAGAAGCGCGTCATTATTGAGACGAAGGGCAGCGGGGTCGCTTTTTTTGACTATGATCACGATGGCTGGCTCGATATCTATCTCACCAATGGTAGCCGCCTCGACGAGCAGTGGCAAAAGGGGAAGGAGCCAACCACTCATCTCTACAAAAACAATCGGGATGGCACATTTACTGATGTGACCGAGAAATCGGGTCTTGGACGTAGCGGATGGCAGACTGGCGTTTGTGTCGGTGACTATGACAACGATGGATGGGACGACCTGTTCTGCACCTTCTGGGGTCGTAACATACTTTTTCATAACAACGGAAACGGCACGTTTTCCGACGTAACTGAGAAGGCGGGCCTCACCCAGGCAAAGGGCCGCTGGGGCACGGGTTGCACTTTCCTGGACTACGATCGTGACGGCCACCTCGATTTGTTCGTGTGCAACTTTGTCAAGTTGGATCCCGACATTCCCATCAAGCTCGACAGCATGAATTTCTGCCAGTGGAAGGGCGTTCCAACCATGTGCGGCCCCCGCGGCCTCCCGGGCGATATCAACATCCTGTATCACAACAACGGCGATGGCACCTTCACCGATGTCACGGAGAAGGCCGGCATCCATAAGCCAGGCCCGCGCTATTCCATTACCGCGGTATCCTACGATTTCGACAACGACGGCTGGCCCGACGTCTACGTCGCGGTTGACTCAGAGCCAAGCATCCTCTTCCAAAACAATCATGACGGTACCTTTACGGATGTCGCCGTCATCGCCGGCTGCGCATACAACGATGATGGTCACGAGCAGGCGGGTATGGGCGTTGGAGTTGCCGATTATGACTGCGACGGCTGGTTCGATATCTTCAAAACTAACTTCGCGGATGATACGAGCGACTTATATCACAACAATGGCGATGGTACCTTTACCGAGCTATCCTTTAACTCTGGCGTAGGAATCAACAACAAGTACGTTGCATGGGGCTGCGCATTTCTCGACTACGACAACGATGGCTGGTCTGACATTATTCAGGTTAACGGGCATGTCTACCCTGAAATCGATCACTATAACTTCGGCGAGACCTTCAAAAACCAGCGCCTGGTCTACAAGAATCTGGGGAACGGGAAGTTCAAGGATGTATCAGCCGAAATGGGTCCAGGAATCACGGAACGCTTCTCCAGCCGTGGCGCCGCCTTTGGTGACTACGACAACGACGGCGGCATGGACGCCCTCATTCTGAACATGAACGATCTGCCTTCCTTGCTTCACAATGAGGGTGGGAATAAGCAAAACTGGATCAAGCTCAAGCTGGTCGGCACCAAGTGCAACCGCACTGCCATCGGGGCCCGAGCACGCGTCATTACCGGCAAGCACACCCAGATGGACGAGGTGCACAGCGGCACCAGCGTGATGTCACAGAGTGATCTTCGCCTGCATTTCGGAGTGGGCGCCGCCCATATCATCGATGCGATCGAAATCAAATGGCCGACCACTCAGAAAGTCGAGCGCTTCACTCAAGTCAAACCTAACCAGATTCTTACCATTCGCGAAGGCGAAGGCATCGTGGCCACCTACAAGCCGCAACCTAAGGGTTAGCTTGACCCGCGCCAGTTCCCTGCACCAGAAACTGTTTCACTTCCCGGCGCTCCCGCTCCACTTCGGCGGCCTGCTGCTTATCCAGTTTCTCGTGAATCGCAAACTCACGCGCGGCGTTCTCTTTATCTCCCGCTCGATCGTAAGCCAGCCCTAGCCGATAGTGCGCCTCTGCTAAGTTAGGATTCGATTCAATTGCCTTCTGATAATCCGCAATCCCCGCCGCGTTCTCGTGCCGCGACACGTTCAAGTTCCCGAGTTGCAGATAAGCATCGCTGCATTTGGGATCCAGCGCCAAAGCCCGCTTCAGCAGCGCCTCGACTTTCTCCAGTACCTCAGGATCCGTCGATCGACCATTGTGTTTCCAGATTGCCATCGCATAGAAATAACTCGCGAGCGGGTTCTCGGGCATCCGCCTCGCAAACTCGGCCAGCTTTCCCTCGGAACACCGCAAAGAGTTCGGACTGGCCAATTCAGCTTTGCCTAGAAAGACGTATGGCTCGGCCGAATCCGGCTCCAGATCGGCCGCCGCGCAAAGCTTCTGCGCCGCGTCATCATATAACGAACACGCGAACAGCGCGGCCCCCAGCGCCGTCAGCATACGCGCCGACTTGGGATACCGTTGGGCTCCCGCACCGAACACATCTTTGGCCTGCCAAATCGCCCGATGCAGCAGCAGCTCCGATCCCCAGGCAAAATAATTTACCTCGCTGCCGTCCTCGTGCGCCGCGCGCTCAAGTTTGTTCACCGCCGCCACCGGATCGCCCAACTTTTCGTCCAACTCGCCGGCGACCCGCAGCCAGTCTGCAGTTTCCTCCTTTGCCAACTGATCGCCTGCAATCCTGCGAGCCTCCGCAAACTTCCCTGCAGCCTCAAGCGCCACCGCCCGCTTCATTGCCGGATCCGCGGCCGCAATCATCCCCGCCGGCTCATTCCCTTTCAGCTGCACCGCCTCGCGATTCAGTGATTCGCTGGTCCGCAGAATCGCATCTGACCCATGTCCGCCGGCAGCCGTCCAATCCGTGACAGCGGCAATCGAAAAGCTCGGCGAATCGCTGAACTCCATAGGCTGCGCTGCCAGCGCGGAAGCGCCTCCACTCAACGTCAAGATCACGCCCTGAGCTCCTCCACCCCGGCCTTGATCACTTGCCTCAACGTCAACATCGCCGCTTTGCATCGCCCCTTTGTGCGCGCTCATCAGGATGGCGCCCTCTGGCGCAGTCGCAAACACAAACGAGCCATCGGCAGCCGATGTCGTTTCCATCGCGCGCCCGTCGCTCTTGCCCAACAGCCGAACCGTTGCCCCAGCTACCGGCTTTCCTTCCGCATCCCGGACCACGCCGCGCACCTCGTGATCGCTCGCAGCAGCCTGCGCGGTCGCAGCAGCCTGCGCAGCACGCGCCGTCCCGGCCCCGCTTATGCCCGATACCGAGAGCGCCACCACGCACACCATCGTTCTGGCCAACTCCGCCACCAGCGTTACCGCCTTGTCGATCCCCGCCAAGCTTTCCAGCCCTCTATCTTCAAGTTTCCCGCGCTCCCGCCATTCTAGGTCAGCCGTCGAGCACCCTGAACCGCCCATTGGCGCCAAGCCCCTCGCACAACCCTTGTAATATCCTCGCCGTGCCCAACTTCCTCCGGTATCCTTCTTGGCGATGGTCAATTTAGCTCCCATGAGGTGCTGAGTGCCAAGGGTAAGGCAGTTTGTTTTTGTTGTACTTGGAGTCCTGTTTTTAGCCGCAACCACACAAGCGAAATCCACCGCAGACTCCCAGCAGAAGCCGGGCTTCGTGCGGCTCGACCGGGTCACCGCTTCCCGGCCCATCCCTAACGGAATCGAAATTCACTGCGGCCCCGCGGTCCTGCAAATCACCGCGCTCCGCGATGACGTCCTCCGCCTGCGTGTCGGCCCTGCCGGCCAGCTTCCCGAAGACGCCTCCTGGGCCGTGCTTCCCGCCGCCCGCACCGCCACCGTCAACGTCACCCCGGAGACCTCCTCCACATCCGTCGGATTCAAAACCGCCAGGCTTCGCGTCGCCATTCATCGCGACCCACTTGAGCTGCATGTAACCGATAACGACGGACACGTCATCGCCGAGCAGTTCCCTGACCGTCCCATTGAGTACCACGGCAACTCATTCCGCGTATACCTGCGATCACCCTTCGATGAGCACTACTTCGGACTCGGCGACAAGCCCGGTCCTCTCGACCGCCGCAATGAAGCCTTCACTGACTGGAACACCGATGCCTTCGGATGGCAGGAGTCCACTGACCCCATCTACAAATCCATCCCTTGGTTCATCGCACTCCATAAAGGAATCGCCGCCGGCATCTTCCTCGACAACACCTGGCGCACCTCCTTCGATTTCAACAAGGAGTACCGCGACGCTTACTCCTTCGGCTCGGAGAACGGTCCGCTCGATTGCTACATCCTCTACGGTCCCGATCCAAAGACCGTCGTCCAATCCTGGGCCTGGCTCACAGGCAACACGCCCATGCCGCCACTCTGGGCCTTCGGCTATCAGCAGTCCCGCTACAGCTACTACCCCGAGTCCGAGGTTCGCCGCATCGCCGCGCGCCTGCGCAGCGAGCACATCCCCTCTGACGTAATTTGGCTCGACATCGACTATCAGTTGAAGAATCGCCCCTTCACCGTTGATCCCGAGCGCTTTCCCACATTCGACCAGATGATCAAAGACCTGCGTGCCGAACACCTGCGCACCGTTGTCATTACCGACCTTCACATCGCCGATCTGCCCAACGCCGGCTACAAACCTTATGACGAAGGCATCGCCGGCGACCACTTCGTCAAGAATTCCGATGGCTCAACCTACGTCGGCGTCGTGTGGCCCGGCAAGGCCGTCTTCCCTGACTTCACCCAGAAAAAATCCCGCGACTGGTGGGGCACGCTCTACGCCGACTTTGTTGCCAAAGGCATAGCCGGCTTCTGGAACGACATGAACGAGCCGGCCGTCTTCGAAGTCCCCTCCAAAACCATGCCCGATGACGTGCAGCACCGCATCGAAGAACCCGGCTTCGCAACCCGCACCGCTTCGCATCTCGAGATTCACAATGTCTTCGGCATGCAGAACATCCGCGGCACCTACGAGGGCCTCCTCAAGCTCTCTCCAGACAGCCGCCCGTTCGTCATGACGCGCGCCAGCTATGCCGGTGGCCACCGCTACGCCTCCACCTGGACCGGCGACAACTCCAGCAACTGGAACCACCTTCGCCAGACCATCCCGCAGCTGCTGAACCTGGGCCTCAGCGGCTTCTCCATGGCCGGTGCCGACGTGGGCGGATTCGCCGCCTCGCCCCAACCCGAACTCCTCACCCGCTGGCTCGAACTCGCCGCCTTCCAGCCCATTGACCGCGACCACACCGCCATGGGCACCAACCCGCAGGAGCCGTGGGAAAACGGAACGCCCGAAGATCTCGATCTCCGCCGCCGCTACATCGAAGAGCGCTATCGGCTGCTTCCCTATCTCTACACAACGGCTGAAGAGATGACACGTACAGGCATTCCCATCATGCGCCCACTCTTCCTCGAGTTTCCCAGCCCGCCGTCGAGTCAGCTGCCACTCGATCCCACCATCGACAACGAATTCATGCTCGGACCCAACCTGCTTGTCGCGCAGAGTCCCTTCCCCGACGAAGTCGACGATCTCTTCATCACCCTTCCCGCCGGCGGCTGGTACGACTACTGGACCGGCACGCGTCTCAGCGCCAACGGCTCCCGCAAGAACATCGATAACTCCGTTAGCGTGCCGATGGGTGTCCACCTGCATCGCAGCCTCACGACCCTGCCCGTCTTCGCGCGGGGCGGCGCCATCATCCCCGAGCAGCCGCTGGTTCAAAGCACCGACGAGAAACCCGAGGGCCCGCTCACCCTCCGCGTCTACCCACCCGACACCTTCAACCAGGACTGCAAAGGCAGCCTCTACCTCGACGACGG
>Ga0206886_1033_pt1 | contig 32244 bp, 29 predicted proteins | sample Alteio_BWOrgHeat_92_FD_152952 | JGI IMG/M metagenome (GOLD analysis project Ga0206886, IMG submission 152952) | Enriched cells from forest soil in Barre Woods Harvard Forest LTER site, Petersham, Massachusetts, United States - Alteio_BWOrgHeat_Nextera2 ... | reverse complement strand
GTGTGGTGGCGGTGCCGGAGGTGGGGGTTTCGACGCCGGCGGCGTTTCGGGATTGGGACGCGAGAGCAGCAAGTCAGCAAGTTAGCGAGTCAGCGAGTCAGCCAGAAGGTGTCGCGGGCGGGGAGGAGTTGACCGAGGCGGATAAACCCCATAGAATGGAGATGTTGAGCCGCACGTATGCTTCTTATCGTGCCGGCCCTGCCGGTATCTCCAATGTGGTTGGAGGTCTAGCGGAGAATCACCTTCTCACGCTTGTCCACGCCGGGATAGAGAACGACTTCGAAGAGGTCGTCTTTCCTCAGTATCCCTCTCTGCGTGAACTCAAGCGTCAACTGATTGGTGATTCGAGCGCCGTGTATGCGGCGCTGTCGGGGTCGGGTTCCACGGTCTTCGGGCTGTATGCTACGGAGGCGGAGGCGCGGTCAGCTCAACAACGCGCGCAGGCTGCGGGAGTAAAGGCTTATGTAACAGAGACCTTGCCCCGGGAGCAGTACTGGCGCGGTATGTTCGCAGAGTGAGCCGGCCAGAAAGATGTCTTGCAGACGGCGGATTACTGGGCGATCGACTAACGGTAGGTCAAGTGCCTTTGACGCACTTTGTCTAGGTTCGAATCCTAGTCGCCCAGCCAAAAAGTCGATTGCCGGAAGCGGACGGATGTTAGGGAATTTGATTTTGGAGCGGCAGCAATGTGCCGCGGAAGTTGAAGCAAGAGGACGAAGTCGCAATACGCAAGACCGAAGCAGCAAACGAGGCTTCGGTACGACAAAAGCAGCAGGAACTATCAAGGTCAACCAGCCTGGAGGGTTTCAACGTGAAGCAACAAGCCACGACTGCGGTCCCTAGCCCTATCTCGGGGCAGACGCCTGAACAGAACGGTTCAGCGTCTGCATCCCAAACCACGGAGAAGAAGACTCCGAAGCGGTCGCGAGCGAGCGACAGCAAGCGCTTCAAAATCTTCTGCGGATCGGCCAACCACGCGTTGTGCGAGGAGGTCTGCAAGTTCATGGGAGTGCCGCTGGGGGAGACCCGGATGCAGCGGTTCTCCGACGGCGAGATTTATTTTCAGTTGCTGGAGAACGTCCGCGGAGCGGATGTATTCGTCATCCAGCCGACTTGCCACCCGGTGGATGAGCACCTTGTCGAGCTGCTCATCATGATCGACGCGCTGAAGCGCGCATCCGCCGGAAGGATCACCGTAGTGATCCCGTATTACGGCTACGCGAGACAGGACCGGAAGGACCGGCCGCGCGTGGCAATCAGTTCGAAGCTGGTGGCAGATCTGCTCACGACTGCCGGCGCGAACCGGGCCTTGTTAGTGGACCTGCATGCAGCGCAGATCCAGGGCTTCTTCAATATCCCGGTGGACCACCTGTTCGCCAGCCCGGTGCTGGTGAGCTACTTCCGGGAGCTGAACCTGCCCAACCTGACGGTGGTTTCACCGGATGCAGGCGGAGTGGAACGGGCGAGATTCTTCGCCAAGAAGCTGGATGTTCCGTTGGCCATCGTCGACAAGCGGCGGACGGACATCAACGTAACCGAGGTGATGCATGTAATCGGCGATGTACAGGGCCGGACGTGTTTGATCCTGGACGACATCATCGACACCGCGGGCACGCTGGTGAAGACGGTGGATGCGCTGCTGGCCCAGGGCGCGACCCAAGTTTATGCGTGCGCGTCGCATCCGGTGCTGAGCGGGCCGGCCGTGGAGCGCATCGCAGCCTCGCCACTGGTAGAGGTAGTAGTGACGAACACCATTCCGCTGCGCGAAGACGCGCTGCGGGTGGGCAAGATCAAGGTGCTTTCCATCGCCGGGCTGCTGGGACGCGCGATTGAGAGCATCCACATGGAGACGAGCGTGAGCTCGCTCTTCAACTAGAGGTTGGAAGCAGGCAGCAAGAAGTTCAAATACGCGGCTGGACCGCAAAGGGAGCGGATGGACTCCGTGCCCGAAAGGAAGAAGTGATTTATGGCAGTCAGCAAGATTGATGCAGTGGTGGCAACCCCCCGCGAGGGCAAGTTCAACAAGAACCATGCGCGCCGCGTACGCGTGGAAGGCAAGATTCCGGCGGTGGTGTACGGCGCGGGCAAGGAGTCCGTGGCGGTGACGGTGGACCCGCGCGTGATCACGAAGATCCTGCACTCGGACACAGGCCACAACACCATCTTCGACCTGAACATTGCGGGCAGCGACGTGGTGAAGGCCATGATCGTCGACTGGCAGAACGAGCCCATCAAGGGCAAGCTGTTGCACATCGACCTGAAGCGCATCGCGATGGACAAGCTGATGCGGGTCTCGGTGCCGGTGCATCTTGTGGGCGTTCCCGTGGGCGTGAAGGCGCAGGGCGGCATCCTGGAGCACGTGTTGCGCGAGGTGCAGATCGAGTGCCTGCCGAGCGATATTCCGAGCCACCTGGATGTGGACGTCGCGGGCCTGGAGCTGAACAGCGCGATCCATGTCTCCGATTTGCCGCACTCGGGCAAGCTGAAGTTCCTGGGCGACGAGCACGCGACGGTAGCGCATGTGACCGCTGTTCGCGAAGAGGTAGTGGCCGAGCCGGCAGCCGATGCAGCCGCGCCGGCCGAGCCCGAAGTGGCGAAGAAGGGCAAACAGGATGCTGACGCTGCGGCGGCTGCTCCTGCTGCCGATGCCAAGGGCAAGAAGTAAGCGGAGCGCGGCGTGAAGCTGATTGTCGGTCTGGGAAACCCCGGCATCGAGTACCAGTTCACGCCGCACAACGCGGGTTTTCTGGCGGTAGACCGCATCGCGGAGGATTGCGGTGTGCAGGTAGTCAACCGCCGGGGCAAGGCGATGACGGCGAAGGCGAGGCTGGCAGGCGAGGAAGTGCTGCTGGTGAAGCCGGATACCTTCATGAACCTCAGCGGGCTTTCGGTGAAGGCGCTGCTGGAGGAGCTGGAGCTGGCTGCGTCGGAGTTGATCGTGATTTACGACGAACTGGCACTACCGCTGGGCACGCTGCGGATACGCGAGCGGGGCTCATCGGGAGGGCACAACGGGGCGAAGTCGGTCTCCGGGGTGCTGGGCACGGAGGAATGGCTGCGGGTCCGGATCGGCGTTGGGCGTTCCCCGAAAGACGGGGCAGCGCTGGACGACGGCAGAGAGGTAAAGGCGGGAGGCAAGGATTATCTGCTTTCGCCGATGAGCAAGCGCGAGCTTGTTGTGATGGACGAGGTACTGGACCGCGCAAAGCTGGCGGTCGAGGCGGTGATCGCGAAGGGCGCGAAGGCCGCGATGAGTGAGTTCAACGGAGTCCCGAAAGATGGGGCAACGGAGTAACAGAAGTGATTCCATACCGGCGCGGCAGAGCAAACGCAGCGGCGGTGCGAAGCAGAACTTCGCAGAAAGAAGTAAACGCAGATGAATCGTACCTATGAAGTGATGTTTATCGTACGGCCCGACGTGGAAGAGGCCGAGATCGACAAGTTGGTCGAGGGTTTCAGCGCCAACGTGAAGCAGAGCGGCGGCGAGGTGAAGTCGGTCGAGAAGATGGGCCGGCGCCGGCTGGCGTACGCGGTGAAGAAGTTCAACGACGGCTTCTACATGCTGCTGAACGTGGCGGCCGAGGGCGGCGTGATTGCCGAACTGGAGCGCAGGCTGCGCGTGTCCGAGCAGGTGATCAAGTTCATCACCGTGCGCATGGACGAGGAAGAGAAGCGGCTGGAGAAGGTCAAGGCGCTGCGTGCGACCAAGGTGAAGCGGAGCGCGACTCCGGCCCCTGTTGCCGCTGTCGAAGAGGCCCCGGCGGCTGAAGCTGCTGAGGTTGAGGCACCGGCGGAAGCGACTGCGTAATTTTTTGCGCGGGCGGACGTTCCTGCGCGTGGATGTGAATTTCGAAGCAACGAAATGAGGATGAAGATGGCTGAAGAGACAGGCAGCACAGGAGCAGCAGAGCAATCCGGCGGAAGCACCGCCAGCAGTGGCGGCGGAAGCAGCGCCAGCAGTAGTGGTGGAAGCAGCAGCGGCGGATACAGGCCGCGGCCGGCGGGAGGACCTGGCGGTTCGCGTGGACCGCGTCCAGGCGGTGGTCCGGGTGGACCCGGCGGCGGACCGGGTGGACCGGGTGGACGCAAGTTCTTCCGGCGCAAGAAGGTTTGCAAGTTCTGCACGGAGAAGATTGACGCCATCAGCTACCGCGATGTGCGGCTGCTGCAGGGGTTCGTGGCTGAGCGGGGCAAGATTGTGCCGCGGCGGCTGACCGGCGTGTGCACGACGCACCAGCGCAAGCTGGGCCAGGCGATCAAGCAGTCGCGCAATATCGCGCTGCTGCCGTTTGCCGCACGCTTCTAAACCCGGATTGAATTTGTTGCGGACCGCGTGAGCGCGGGCGCGAGAGGATTGGAGATTGTCATGGAAGTGATTCTGAAGGAAGACGTAAACAAGCTGGGCCACCGCGGCGATGTGGTGAAGGTCGCCGATGGGTATGGACGCAACTACCTGCTGCCGGAGAAGCTGGCCATCGAGGCGACCTCGGCGAACAAGGCCGTGATCGAGCAGATGAAGTCGAGCGCGGTGCGCAAGTCGGCGAAGGAGAAGTCCGGCGCCGAGGAGCTGGGCAAGCAGCTGGATGCAGTCGAGCTGGTCTTCGAGCGCAAGGTGGGCGAGCACGAGCACCTGTTCGGCTCGGTGACCTCGGGCGACATCGCGCACCAGCTGCAAGAGAAGGGCTTCACGGTCGACCGGCGCAAGATCGCGCTGGACGATCCGCTGCGCACGCTGGGCGAGTTCCACGTGCCCATCAAGCTGCACCGCGAGGTGACGGCGCACGTGAAGGTGACGGTGAAGAGCGACGCTCCGGAGGAGCTGGCCGCGGTTGCGGCTCCTGCCTCCGACGAGGCGGCGGAAGAGGGAACGGAAGACTAGTTCTTACTGTTGGATTCAAGGGCGGCATCCGGGTTTTGGCCTGGGTGCCGTTTTTGTTTATGCGGGCTGTGACGGGATGCAGCGGTACAGGCCGCGCGCGAAGGCGATGACAACCAGACCGTAGAGCAACTCGTAGAGGCTGAGCCAGTGGGTGATAGGGCGGAGCTCGGCGGTGTGGTTGGCGAGGAAGGTGATGCCGGTGGCGAAGGAGACGACGGCACTGATGCAGAGGAGCGTGAGGTAGAAGCCGGCGTCGCGCTCAGCGTCGTGGCGGCGGAGCTTGAGGGCGAGGCCGACGACGAAGCAGCCGGTGCCGAGCGCGTGCAGACCGGCGAGCAGGGCGAGCGAGTGCGCGGTGATGAGCAGCGAGAGTCCGATGTAGGCGGCGAGGGCGACGGCGAAGATGGACTCGCCAACCAGGAGCCAGCCGAGAGGATGTTTATGCTCGATGGCGTAGCCGCCGGCCACACCGTAGAGGATGGCGTTGCCGAAGACGTAGGAGCCGAGCAGAAGGCTGAGGAAGATGAGCGTAACGGGATCGAAGAAAATGGTGCCGAGCAGGCTGCCGGAGAAAGAGAGCACGGCAGAGAAGAGCAGCGCGAGGCCGCCCCGTATCGCGAATAGCCACCAGAACATTGCGAGGTTCTTCATTGGTTCTTTCGAGGGACTCCTTGAAGATTCGATCCTGTAAGAGATTATGCGCCTGCGGGGTTATTCGCGCTGTATGAGCAAAATAGCTCAGATTAATTTTCCTGGCTGGTAGAGGATTATCATACGAACCAGTATCAGGAGTTCGAAAAGATGTCCCGGCCAGGTCGCATTGCAAGAAAGGGACGGTCGATGCCCGCGAGCAAAAAGAGCACGTTCAATTCCGCCCACTTCCTGGCGAACCAGGGAAACGGGCGAAAGATCGTGCGCCTGAAGCCGAAGGGCATCTTCTTCTCGCAGGGGCATGCCGCCGATTGCGTCTTCTATCTGCAAACAGGCCGGGCGAAGCTGACTGTGGTATCCAAGGGCGGGAAAGAGGCCACGATTACGCTGTTGAACGCAGGCGATTTTGTGGGAGAAGAGGGAGTTTCCGGCGTGGCCGGGCTGCGGATGGCATCGGCGACCGCGATTACCGCATGTACCGCACTTCGGATCGAGCGCCAGGAGATGATCCGGGTGATGCATGAGGAACATGCGTTCTCCGACCTGTTTCTGAAGTTTCTGCTGGAGCGGGGGATACGAACCCAGGCCGACCTGGTGGACCAGCTTTTCAACAACAGCGAAAAGCGATTGGCGCGGATCCTTTTGCTGATGGCGGAGTTCGGGCAGCCGGGTAACCCGGAGACGTTGATCCCGAAGATCTCGCAGGAGACGCTGGCGGAGATGATTGGGACGACACGGTCGCGCGTCAGCTTCTTCATGAACCGGTTTCGCAAGTTGGGGTTTATCGAATACAACGGGCGCATCCAGGTGCATAAGTCTTTGCTGAACATCATCTTGCACGACTAATGCGGCATCCCATCATCATTGCTTCAAGCGGGACATTAAAAATTGGCGTTTAAGAGCCAAATTGCTCAGATTTAAGGCAAGGGAAGTGGGATTCTCTCGCTAGAGCTGAATGTGATGCTCCCAGGAGGCGTTTAGATGCCTGCACACAAATTAAATATTCTGGTGGTCGAAGACGATGTTCAGCTTCGGCTTTTGCTATCGACGATTCTCGCGCAAACGGGATACCAGGTGCGAACGGCTGGAGACGGCTTTGCGGCGCTGGCGGAGATGCGGATTGCAATGCCGGACATTCTCCTGTCCGATCTATATATGATTGGCATGTCCGGGTTTGAGCTGCTGTCGGTGGTGCGGCGGCGGTTTCCTGCGATGCGCGTGGTGGCGATGAGCAGCGCGTTTGGCGGCGAGGGAGTGCCGGAGGGGATCTCCGCGGACGCCTTCTATACCAAGGCAACGAGCGTGCTTGGGTTGCTGCAAATCATCACCAACATCATCGGAGAGGCCCAGCTGCCGCCCGGCGCTCGTCCGGGTGCGGTGACGCCGATCTGGATTGATGCTCCGGTGGGAGAGCTGTACGGCATGATGAGCTGCCCGGAGTGTCTGCGCACGTTTACGCAGGTTCTTGGAAAGCAGTTCCGGTTTATCCATGAGACGGATTGCGTCTATTGCCGCAGCTTAATTCGCTATGCCATGGTGGAGCCGGAGATTCCGGCCATCGCGCTGGTGAAGAGCGCAAATGCAGAGCTGGTTGCGTTGGCTGCGAAGGCAGGGCCCCAGCTTGTGAGAACGAACTAATCCACAGCGATATCCCAGCCAAAGCGCACCAGGGTTAGCATGTCCCTGCTTGGTTTGCGTCCGTGCTCGCAGTGGCGAAGAGATAGGAGGGCATCTCCGTGGGTTGGATGGCCACGGTCTTTCGCCATTGCAGGAACTGCATACGGACCAGGATGCTGGCGATCTCGATGCAGGCGATGGGTGTCAAAAGGGCAATCATGCGGCCTGCGCTGTTGGAGATTCCGGTGGCGATGGACAAAATCAGCAAAAAGATTGTGGTGCAGAGTAGAGGAAACGCCATGGGGGATATTTCTTTGTAGCGCCTGTAATAAAGGAGATAGAGCACGGCGAGCAGAAAGAACAGGTTCTGCGCCAGGAAGACCTCGAAGACAAAGTCGCCGCGAAGACGAAAGGCCAGCAGATGGTGGATCTGGGCGCGAAGGCTGATCTGGTCTTCCCTGCCGGGGACCGGGAAGATGAAGCTGCGCATGACCATATAGCCGACGAAGGTGAGGAACGACGCGAGAGCTGTACGGACTTGAAATGAAGTTGCCGGATCACGGCGGCGGCGCATCTGCCAGAGCTCTGTGAGCGCGATGACGACAAAGACGAGCGGCAGGATCTCGCGCTGAAAGATGCTGGGCAGAATCGCGAGGGTGAAGGCCACGAGCTGGCGGCGGCGATAGAAGAGATAGCCGAGGGCCAACAGCACCCAGCTCCAGCCGTCGGCCACACCTGTAAAGATGCTGACCTGAAGCTGAAAGGTAAAACAGCAGAAGATCGCGCTGAGGATGCTCAGCCAGCCGCGGCGGTCACCGAGTCGGTCGTCCATGACGAAGGTGGTGAGGAGCGCCGCGACCAGAAGCGCAATATAGTTGCTGAGCAGAGAGGCAAAGAAGACGTGCTGGTCGTAGCGCTGGTCCTGAAACTGGATGTGATTGGGATAGTAGAGGTGTGAGCGCCAAAGCAGGTGCACCACGACCGCATTTATCTGGCGATAGACCCAGGGAGACGCCGCCATGCGGAAATCGAAGGGGTGCAGGTACATCGGATAATAGTGGGGAAAGTCCGAATAGAGGAGAGGATTGAGCCAGCGGTAGGAGAAGTAGAGAAAGCTGTAGGTCAGGACGAACAAAAAGGACAGTCTGAGAGCGATGGTCTGCATCCGCTGCATCCGGGATTCTCCTGTAGAGCGCTAACAGAAGATAACAGAGTGGCGCTGGAGGCTATTCATACTTGAGGGTTTCGACGGGGTCGAGCGCGGCGGCGCGGTTGGCGGGGAAGGTGCCGAAGAAGACGCCGACCAGCACCGAGGTGCCTAGAGCGAAGACCGCCGACCAGGGCGAGATGGGGATGCGGAAGGCGGGAATGTCCGCGCCGAAGAGCTTGCCGACAATGGGCACGAGGAAGCCGATGAGGGCGGGACCCGCCAGCCCGAGGATGGTTCCGACGATGCCTCCGCTGAGCGAGAGGAAGACAGATTCGGTGAGGAACTGCAGGCGGATCTCGCGGCGGGTGGCGCCTACGGCCTTGCGAATGCCGATCTCACGTGTGCGGGCCTGTACGTTGGCGAGCATGGAGTTCATGATGCCGACGCCGGCGACGGCAAGCGTGATCAACGCGGCCAGGGTGAAGACGATGGTGAGCATGTTGGCCACATTATTCATAATATTGAGCACGTCGGTGAGGGTCTGCGGCTTGTAGACGCTGGTGGCGCGGTGGCGGTTCTGGATGATGGAGGTGATCTGCCGCGCGGCCGGTTCCACCATGCTGGAGTCGCGCATGGTGAAGAAGATCTCCTTCAGGTTATTGCTGCCGGTAAAGAGCCGGCCTACTTCGTAGGGGATCAGGATGGCGCGGTCGCCGATCTCGGACTGGCCTGCGTCGTAGGATTTCTCCATGGCGACGCCGATGACGGTGAGCGGAACGCCGCGCACGATAAGGGTATGGTCGATGGATTGCTGCACGCTGCCGAAGAGCTGGCTGGCGAAGAGCTCCGTGCAGCAGGGCTCGACGATGACGGCAACCTTGGCGTGCTGGTTGGCGTCCTCATCGTCGAAGAAGCGACCGGCGAGCATGCGCAGGTTGCGCACCTGGCGGTATTCCGGGGAGACGCCGAGCAGCATGGTCTCCTTGGTGATGCCGTTGCCGACGCCGACCTGCTCGTGATCCTCCAGCATGGGTGAGCTCGCGACGATGCCGGCACCGACCGGAGCTTCGAGGACGGCAGTGAGGTCGTCGCGGGTCATGTAGTCGGGGGTGCTGACATTGTCTGGGCCGACGACGTTGCCGCCGGAGTACTGCATCTCGACTTTGTTGGGGCCAAGGCCGGAGATGGTGTCGAGCGCGTAGCTTTTGCCGGTGCCGCCCAGGGTGACAACGATGATGATGGAGGCTGAGCCGATCACCATGCCCAGCATGGTGAGCAGGAAACGGACCTTGGAGGCGCAAAAGGTGTCCACAGCGAGGCGGAAGACTTCGCGGAACTCCATGGTGCTGCGTGCGGAGGCCAAGGTGGCGGCGAAGGCTCCGGGTTGGCGCTCGGCAGACATGGGGTCAGTGGTTTAGACGCCTCTCAGTATCGCAGCGATGCAGAGAGAAAGCGAGTGAGGGCTGTATGATGCCTAGCCCTAGCAGCCGCAGGGAGGGCCTGTCGCCGGAGAACTCCTACACGACGGGCGCGGTGTTTGACCTGAGCGGCGGCCGGGCGACGTATTAGTGCGTGATGGGACATACGGTAGTTCTGGTGGTAAGGTTCTTTTACGGAAAAATGAAGGAGGATGGCTTGCGCAGAGTTCTTTCGCTTGTGCTGATGATGGCCACGGGTGCGGCCTGGGGTCAAGGTCCGGCGGGTCCGGCTAGTCCGGCGGGACGCCCGCCAGTGAATGACGTCAACCCGCCGATACGGGCCAAGCAGATCCACCTGAAGCATGTGCTGGTGATCGGGCAGACCAAAGGCTTTGAGCATGATTCGGTATCGGCGGCGATGGACTTCGTCTACAAGATGGGCCACGAGACCGGTCTGTGGGACACGATGCTGCGCACCGACACCGAGTTGCTGACGAAGAACAAGCTCGCCAACAACGGCAAGAACCTCGACTACTTCGACTGCATCGTCTTCGCCAGCACGACGGGCGAGCTGACGATGGACGACCAGCAGAAGAAGGACATGATGACGGCGATCCAGGTGGACGGCAAGGGGTTTGTCGGCATCCACGCGGCGCTGGACACCAACTACAAGTGGCCCGAATATGGCGAGCTGACCGGGGGATGGTTCGACCAGCATCCGTGGGGGACGTTCGACGCGCCCATCGTGAACGAGGACCCGAACTCGCCGATCACGAAGCACTTTCCCGCGGCGTTCATGAAGTATGACGAGATCTACCAGCCCAAGAACTGGGATCGCGGCAAAGTGCATGTGCTGCTGAGCCTCGATCCGACGAAGCTGAACTACATGAACAACCGCAATGTGCATCGCGAAGATCACGACTTTGCCGTGGCGTGGACCAAGATGTACGGCAGTGGGCGCATCTTCTACTCCACGCTGGGGCATACCGAGGAGGCGTGGGACGACCCTGACGTGCAGAAGATGTACTTTGAGGCGATCAAGTGGGCGCTGGGCATGACGGAGACGAGCACGGCTCCACATGCACGGCCGGCGATGGCGGCTTCAGCGCAATAAAGAGGGATAGGGAGCATGAAGCGAATTGGGATGGGCTTGATCGGCCCGGGATTTGTAGCGGCGCACCATATCGACGCGGTGCGGCGGCTGGGCGACGTGGACGTGGTGGCGATTGCAGGATCGAGCGAGGCTGGAGCGCAGCGCAAGGCGAAGGAGTACAAGGTCGACCGCGCGTATGGCGACTACAAGGCGCTGATCGCCGACCCTGACGTGCAGGTGATCCACAACACTACGCCGAACTATATGCATCTGCCGGTGGTGATGGCGGCGCTGGCGGCGGGAAAGCATGTCGTCAGCGACAAGCCGCTGGCGCTGACCCCCGAAGAGGCGCGCACGATGCGCGATGCGGCCCTGAAGGCCGGCGTGGCGCACACGGTCACCTTTAATTACCGGGGAAATCCTTTAGTCCAGCAGATGCGCGAGATGGTAGCTGCGGGCGAGGGCGTGAACTTTGTGCGCGGCTTCTATCTGCAGGACTGGATGACAGATCCGAATGTATATTCGTGGCGCAGCGATACGGCGAAGGGCGGAGCGACCTCGGCGCTGGGCGACATTGGTTCGCACTGGTGCGACCTGGCGGAGCATGTATCGGGGCTGAAGATCGAGTCGGTGCTGGCGGACCTGGCGACGGTAATCCCGGTGCGGTACACCACTGGGGCCTCGGCGGAGGCATTTGCGAAGGGAAGCAGCGCGAACCGCACCGCAGTGAATGTGACCAGCGAAGACCTGGCCACGGTGCTGGTGCGCTTTGAGGGCGGAGTGAAGGGAACATTCACCGTTGGGCAGATCTTGCCGGGACATAAGAACGATGTCGAGCTGGAGATCAATTCGAAGAAGGTCTCGCTGAAGTGGCGGCAGGAACAACAAAACGAACTCTGGATCGGACGGCACGATGCTCCGAACGGCACGCTGATGAAGGACCCCGGGCTGGTGAGCGGCGAGGCGTTGCGCTACACGCACCTGCCCGGCGGACACCAGGAGGCGTGGGCCGATGCCTTCTGCAACCTGATGCGCGATGCCTACGACTGGGTGCGCGCGGGCGGCGCAATGGAGGCGAAGCCGGTGCCGTTGCCGAGCTTTGAGGACGGCTACCGCTCCAACTGCGTGATTGCTGCAATGCTGCGCAGCCATGCCAGGGGCAACATCTGGGAGAAGGTCACTACATAAGGAGTTGGTTGCGATGAAACTGGGAGTCTTTACACCGCTGCTGGCGCAGCTCTCACTGGATGCCGTGCTGACCAAGCTGACCGCGGTGGGCGTGCATACGGTCGAGCTGTCGACGGGCAACTATCCCGGCGATCCGCATTGCAAGCTGACGATGCTGGAGAATGCAGCGGCGCTGAAGGAGTTCCAGAAGACGCTGGAGCGGCACAAGGTCGGCATCAGCGCGCTGAGCTGCCACGGCAACCCGCTGCACCCGGATAAAGCGACCGCGAAGACGAACGCAGAGATCAATCGCAAGACAATTTTACTGGCGGAGAAGCTGGGCGTGGATACAGTGGTGGATTTCTCGGGATGCCCGGGCGGTTCGCCCTCCGCAAAGGAACCGAATTGGGTCACATGCCCGTGGCCGCCGGAGTACCTGCAGATCCTCGACTGGCAGTGGAAGGAGGTGGCGACGTCGTTCTGGAAGGAGCGCGCGAAGTTTGCCGCCGATCACGGCGTGCGCATCGCGATCGAGATGCATCCCGGATTCCTGGCATACAGCCCGGAGACGCTGCTGCGGCTGCGCGAGATTGCCGGGCCGTCTCTCGGCTGCAACTACGACCCCAGCCACATGTTCTGGCAGGGGATCGACCCGATAGCAGCGATCCGCGTGCTGGGCGACGCGATCTTCCACGTGCATGCCAAGGACACGCAGATCTACGCGGCCAACCTGCCGCGCACCGGCGTGCTGGACACCAAGCCCTACACCGACGAGGCGCACCGCGGATGGATCTTCCGCACCTGCGGTTACGGACACGGCGCGGAGTGGTGGAAGGAGTTCGTATCGACGCTGCGCATGTTCGGTTACGACGGCGTATTGTCGATCGAGCACGAGGACAGTCTGCTGTCACCGGAGGAGGGCCTGACGCGCGCGGTGCGCTTCCTCGACGAGGTCGTCATCAAAGAAAAGCCCGCCGCGGCGTGGTGGGTGTAGAAGAACTGTTGGAGTATGGTAGTAGCACCTTTTCGAGCGGCAACTGGAGGCGAGATGAGCAAGTCGATAGTCAGCGCGGTGGTTGCGGCGCTGCTGGTGGTATGGCTGCAGACGTCGCAGTGGGCAGCGGCGCAGACGTCCGACGTGGCGGCGCAGCATGGAGCCATGGTGTTTATGACCAACTGCGCGTTCTGCCATGGGCGCGATGCGGGCGGCGGCGAGTCTGGGCCGGACCTCACGCGCTCCGATCTGGTGAAGAGCGACACGAACGGCGACAAGATCCTGGCCGTGGTGCACGGCGGACGGACGGATCAGGGTATGCCTGCCTTCAACAATCTGAGCGATCCCGACCTGCACGCCATCCTGGCCTTCCTGAATCAGCGCGTGCATGTGGCTGCGACGGAGAACGGGCAGCGGCGCGGCGTGACTGCTGCCGATCTGCAGACCGGCAATGCCGCGGCGGGCAAGGCTTACTTTGACGGAGCGGGCGGATGCGCCAAGTGCCACTCCGGCACCGGCGACCTGAAGGGCATCGCGACACGACTGCAGGGTCTGCGGCTGGAGATGCGAATGCTCTACCCCGGCGGCCCCGCCTATCACCCCAAGGCTACTGTGACAGCGGCCAATGGCCACGCGGTGAGCGGACAGTTGATGTACCGCGACGAATTCACGGTCGGCATAAAGGATGATGGCGGCGTGTATCGCTCTTGGCCTGCAGACAAGGTGAAGATTGCCGTGGACGATCCTATCCAGGCGCACGTCCAGCTCTTTCCCAAGTACACCGACGACGACATCCACAACCTGATGGCTTACATCCAGACGCTGAAGTAAGAGGACGAGCATGAAGAAGCTTGTGACGATTGCAATGCTGGTGGCCGCGTCGCTGACGTTGTCCGCCCGCGCGCAGAACCTGACGCAGGAGCAGATCACACATCCCGCAGCCGATAGCTGGCCAACCTACCACGGCGACTACAGCGGCCGGCGGCACTCCGCGCTGAAGCAGATTACGCCAGCGAATGTGAACGGGCTGGGGCTGTCATGGGTCTTCCAGACCAACCAGGCCGCGCCCATCAAGGCCTCGCCGCTGCTGGTGGACGGCATCCTCTACTTCACCGTGCTGGAGAACGTCTACGCCGTGGACGCGCGCTCGGGGCACATGATCTGGCACTACACGTATCCACCGAACAAGGGCTTTCACATCGGGCAGCGCGGCGTGGGCATGTGGCATGGCTATCTGTATTACCTGTCGCCGGATGCGCACCTCGTCAGCCTGAATGCAAAGGATGGAACGGTCCGCTGGAACATCGTTGTTGCCGACTCTAATAAGGGCTATTGGACGACGATGGCGCCGCTGGTGATCCGCAACAACGTACTGGTGGGGGTCTCGGGCGACTTCGACAACCTGCGCGGGCTGCTTCGCTCCATCGATCCCGAGACGGGCAAGACCAACTGGACGTGGTACGCCACGCCGGAGCCGACTACGCCGGACTCGACGACGGGCGGCATGACGTGGATGACCGGCACGTACGATCCGGACCTGAACCTGCTCTACTGGGGCACGGGCAATCCCACGCCAGTGCTGAACGGCACGACGCGGCCGGGCGAAGACCCATACACCTGCGCCATCGTCGCGCTCAATCCGGACACAGGTGAGCTGAAGTGGAGCTTTTCCGCCTCGCCGCACGACACGCATGACTGGGATGCGGTGGAGACGCCGATCCTGATTGACGGCACGGTGAACGGGCAGCCGCGAAAACTTCTCGCGCAGGCCAGCCGCAACGGATACTTCTTCGTACTGGACCGGACGAACGGCAAAAATGTTCTGACTACGACCTTCGGTCCAACGAACTGGGCGACGGGTATCGACACGAAGGGGCAGCCGATTCCGAATCCTGATAAGGAGCCGAAGCCGGATGGGCGGCTGATCGCGCCGGATGAGTCCGGGCTGAACAACTATCGCTCGTCGAGCTTCGATCCGGGGACCGGGCTGTTCGTCGTGGACTCGCATCCGGCGTGGAGCCTCTATTTTGCGAAGCCGGAGGACGGCACCTATGGCTGGGCAGGCGCGGACTACGGTCTGTGGGGCAAGACGGTCCTGGAGGCCATCGACTACCAGACAGGCAAGACTCGCTGGCAGCGCGACATGGGCGACGTAGGTGCAGGCGCGGGCGTGATGACCACCGATAGCGGTCTGACCTTCACCGGCGACCCCTACGGCAACATGCTTGCCCTGCGTACCAGCGACGGCAAGACGCTGTGGCATGCGGGCACGGGATCGCCGATGCAGAGCTCACCGGAGAGCTACGAACTGGACGGCAGACAATACATCCTGACCAGCAGCGGAGGAGTCCTATTCGCATGGGCCTTGCCGGATGGAAAGCTCGATGGAAAATAGAGGCATGGCAAATCGCAGGCAGTTTCTCAAGGGACTTTCGATGTGCATGGCGGCGCAGCCGATCATGAGCATGGCGCGGAACAAAGCCGGCAAGCGGCTGAGCCTGTGGGTGGGCTCGTGCTCCATGCGCGGAGCGAAGAACGGCATCTTCCACTCGTGGTTCGACCCCGCGACTGGCACGCTGAGCGAGCCGGTACTGGCCGCCGAGACGCAGCAGCCTTCGTTCTTCACCACGATGAAGGACGCGCGCGGGCGGCAGGTGCTGTACACGGTGAACGAGCTGGATGCCGACAAGAGTACGGTGACGGCCTTCGCCATCGACGAGACGGCGGGCACGCTGACGCAGATCAACTCCGCGGCGTCGGTCATCGGCGGACCAACTTATATCTCCGCACGTCCGTCGACGCATACGCTGTATACGGCGAACTACACCGGCAGCGGATTGAGCGTCTTCCACGCGCGGCCGGATGGGGCGTTGGATCCTGTGATCCAGCACATCGACACGCGCGACACGGCACGCTTCGGCACGCCGGGCCCGCATGTGCGTCAGGGCATCTCGCATCCGCACTCCACGCAGCTCTCGCCGGACGGGAAATTCGTCATCGTGAACGACCTCGGCGATGATTCAATCGATATCTTCGCGGTCGCACCCGACGGCAGACTGAGCGATGCCGGGCCGACGCTGGTGAAGGTGCCGCCGCAGACCGGGCCGCGGCATGTGGCCTTCCATCCCAACGGTAAGTGGGTATACGGCATCGACGAGCTGGACAACACGCTGCGCCTGTACGCGTGGGAGGAAAAGGGAAGCGCCGCGACGTTGCGTTATCTGGACGAGAGCATCCTCACCACGGCGCCAGGCACTCCCGCGCCCGCTGCAGGCAGGCCGTGGACGGCGTCCGAAGTGGCGATCTCTCCGGACGGCAGGTTCCTCTACGCCTGCACGCGCGGCGATGACTCGCTGACGGTCTTTGCGATTGATGCGAAGACGGGCAAGCTGAACTTCAAACAGCGCATCGGTACCGGCGGCAGGACGCCACGCTTCTTTGGCCTCGACCCAACGGCGAACTGGATCATCTGCTGCAACAACAACTCGCCCGCGGTGACGCTCTTCAAGCGCAACCCGGCGGACGGCAGCCTCAGCGGACCAGTGCAGACGCTGGCCATTGAATCGCCGGAGTACGCGCTGTTTACTTAGCCGGCGCCTGCTTCAGCTTGCGGTTGAAGAAATCTGCCCCAGCCTCGTACGAACGTACCCAGTCGCGATGCAGCAGCAGGTCGTGTATCTCATCGGGGAAGATCAGCTCCTCTAAGTCGACATGCTGCTTGCGCAGCGCTTCGACCAACTGCACCGATTCAGAGAACGGCACGTTGCGGTCGTCGTCGCCGTGGACCAGCAGCACCGGCGAGCGCCAGGTGGATACGGAGGCAATCGGGGAAGATTCGTAGGCCATCTGGTCGAAGGCCTCGCGCTTGGCCGTATCGTAGTGTGCGGGATAGCTCAGCTCGAGTTTCCAGTTGTGCACGCCCTCGATGTCCACACCGGCGGCGAAGATGTCTGACGCACGGGCCAGCGAGAGCGCCGTCATGTAGCCGCCCCAGCTTCCGCCCCAGCAGCCGATGCGCTTGCTGTCCACGTCATCGCGTGACTGCAGATAGCGTCCGGCGGCGAGCGCATCTTTATACTCGCTGGCGCCGGTCGCGCCATAGTTCGGCGCTTCGCGGAAGTTCAGGCCGTAGCCGATGCCGCCGCGATAGTTGATGCTGAGCACGAGATATCCCTGGCTGGCGAGGTACTGGTTCATCGCATAGGCGTTGGAGTAGTACTCCATGTAGTGCCAGCCGAGCAGCATCTGCCGCTGCGAGCCGCCGTGGTAGAAGACGATAGCCGGATGCTTTCCGCCGCCCGCAGGCAGAAATAGCTGCGCATGGATAGGCAATCCGTCGGTGGAAGGGAAGATCACCTGCTTGGGAGCGACGAACTGCGCGCTAGGGAAGTTTGCGGGGATCAGCTGCGGCGCGAGGTCTTCAACATGGCCGGGCATGGCGACGGCGGCACGCGTGGGAATGCGCGCGTCGGAGTGTACCACGACGATGCCGCCGTTACTGGCAATGACAGGTTCAACCTCTATGCCGTCGCCGCCGGTGACGCGTGCCGGCGCAGGAGCAGGCGCGCTGAAATCGAGCCTCCATACGTGCCGGCGGTCCTCATCCAGCGGGTCGCCGGTGGTCTGGTTGGAGTCGAAGACCAGCGTGACGCCGTCGATGCTCAAGGAAGTGTGCTCCACATCGAAGTTCCCCGGTGTCAGCAGCACAGGCGTGCCACCGGCTACAGGAACTGAATACAGATGCAATCTCCCATCGCGCTCCCAGGGAAAGACGATGTGTTCGCCGGCGACCCAGTTGAGTTGCTCCAGTCCGGCGGTCTCGCGGAAGGCGCTGCCCTGGCCCTCGACGGCGCGGAAGATCTCGCGCGATTTGCCGCTCGACGCGTCCGCAACCCGTATCGACCAGGGCAGTGCGGTGCGTCGCGGACCGTGGAAGTCTTCTTCCACCTCCGATGGTTGGCGCAGGAAGGCGATGTGCGTGCTGTCCGCCGACCACACGGGCGCGCTGTCGTGGTCGGTCGAGGGATCGAGATAAATCACCGATTTTGCAGCAAGGCTATAGACGGCGATAAAGCCATGGTCGCCGCGGTCGCTGACGAAGGCCAGCGATTTGCCGTCGGGCGACCAGTGCAGCGACGCCGCCGTGCCACGCGTGACCAGAAGCTGCTTCGGTACCGGCTTGGCATCGGTCAGGCTGGCAGACCACACCTGCCCATGCAGCAGATACGCGACAGACTTACTATCTGGTGAGACCGCAGGCGCATGGCCCTCGCCGATCAACCGCGGTGCGCCGCCGGCTACGTTGATCACCCACACCTGCTGCTTCGCGCCATCGGGAAACCACGATGGATTTGGCACAGGATGGTCGCTACTCGCGGCATTTTCTCCGCGCACATAGACCACGGCATTGCCGTCGGGCGTCCACACCGGAGTCAATACATCCTGCCCGTCGTCCTCGGTGTAGTTGGTCAGCGCCTTGGAGGTCCACTTGCCGTTGGAGCCACGCTCCGCCCACCAGAAGTTGTGGCGGCCGTCGATGTTTACCTCCCACACCACGCGGCCCTTCTCTTGCGCGGCGCGCAACTGGCTGGTGAAGGGCGCGCTCATGGCCTGTTGCAGCGTGAAGCCCTGTGCGAGCATCATCGGAGTTGTCGTCAGAATCAGAACTACGACGGCGTAAAGACCGGCTTTCGTGCGCATCATCACCCTCTGTATTTAAGTGGAAGGATGATTGTCCCACACCGCGCTTGCGCCGGAGGAGCTTTGCTGGGAAGATGGACACCCATGGGCCGCCAGCCAATCGACCGCCGCAAATTTCTCGCGTTGCTGCCCGCCGCCGGGGCCGCAGCCGCCAACGCCGCGGCACAAGTGCCCGCCCGTGCCTCCGGCAAGCCGAACTTCCTCTTCCTCATCGCCGACGATCTGACCTATCGCACCATCCACTCGCTCAACAATCAAGAGGTCCGCACGCCGAACCTCGACCGCCTCTCCGCATCGGGATGCACGTTTACGCACGCCTTCCACCAGGGTGCGTGGAACGGCGCGGTCTGCGTGCCCAGCCGCACCATGCTCAACACCGGCCTCAGCGCCTTCCGCGCGGAGACGCAGGCCGACGATGTACAGACCTGGGGCCAGACGCTGGGCGACGCCGGCTACGACACCTACATCTGCGGCAAGTGGCACCTCGACCCGGTGATCATGGGCCGCAGCTTTCACGAGATGGAGACGGTCGGCCCGGCGATGCACATCTCCACACCAGAGAACGGTCCGGCCTACAACCGCCCCGCGCCCGGCAACACCTGGCGCGCGGATGACGAGTCGCTGCACGGCCAGTGGCTGCACACCGAGCTGTGGAAGGGCGAGCAGCCCGACCGCATCGAGCACTCCGCCAGCGTCTACGCGGACAAGGTAGTCGAATATCTTCGCTCACCCGCGCGCGGCGGCAAGCCCTTCTTCGCTTACGTCGGCTTCAATTGCCCGCATGACCCGCGTCAGTCGCCGAAGGAGTATCTCGACCTGTATCCGCAGGAGACGATCGAGATACCGCCGAACTTCCTGCCGCTGCATCCCTTTGACCAGGGCGACGCGAAGGTGCGCGATGAGCTGCTCGCGCCCTTCCCGCGCACGAAGGAGGCGGTGCAGGTACATCGCCGCGAGTACTACGCACTGATCACCTATCTTGACGCGCAGATCGGCCGCATCCTCGATGCGCTTGCGGCATCCGGCCACGCGGCCAACACCTACGTCATCCTCACCGCCGACCACGGCTTGATGGGCAAGCAGAATTTATACGACTGCAGCGTGCGCATGCCGCTGATGATTGCAGGGCCGGGTATCCCGAAGGCAAGGAAAATAGATCAGCTCGTCTACCAGCACAGCATGTTCGCTACCACCTGCGAGCTCGCCGGCGTCACGCCGCCGAAGACGGTCGAGTTCCCCAGCATCGCGCCGCTCCTGCATGAGGACAAGCCCGTCCACGACGCCGTCTTCTGCCGCTACATCGACTTCCAGCGCAGCGTACGCACCACGAGACACAAGCTCATCCTCTATCCCAAGGTGAAGCAAGTACAGCTCTTCGACATCCAGGCCGACCCATGGGAGATGCACAACCTCGCGGACGACCCGGCCCTCGCGGCCGCACGCAAACAGCTCTTCACACGGCTGCTCCGCTTCCAGCAGGAGCTGGGCGACACGCTGGACCTGTCCATATTTGCCGCCTAAACCTGCTCAAAGCCACCGCAATCCCCGCGGTTATCTTCTATTCGCAATTCGCGTATAGTGACGTTTGCCCGAAGGAACCAGCTTCACCGCGCATTGAAACCTATGCCTCTGCCGCCCGCACTCATCCTGCAATCGCCCGCTGGCCTCATCCATCTCACGCCGGTTGACACGCTCATCCTCGTCATCTACGTGGTCATGGTCGTATTCATCGGCTTCTACGTGAAGGACTCCGCCACCACCGGCGAAGAGTTCTTCCTCGCCGGCCGCAAGATGACGGCCTGGATCGCCGGCCTCAGCTTCCTCTCTGCCAACCTCGGCTCGCTGGAGCTCATGGGCTGGGCCGGGGCGTCGTACCAATACGGCATCCTCGCCGCGCACTGGTACTGGATCGGAGCCATCCCGGCGATGCTCTTCCTCGGCATCGTCATGATGCCGTTCTATTACATCTCGAAGACCCACTCCGTCCCGGGCTATCTGCAGTTGCGTTTTGGCGAAGGCGCGCGCGGCCTCTCCGCCGCCTGCTTCGTCTTCATGACGATTCTGATGTCCGGCGTCAACATGTACGCCATGGCCGTCGTCATGCAGACCGTTCTCGGCTGGGACCAGACCTTCTCCATCTGGGTCGGCGCCGCCATCGTCACCCTCTACGTCATGCTCGGCGGCCTGCGCTCAGCGATCATCAATGAGGTTCTCCAATTCGTCCTCATCTGGGCCGGAGCAGCGCTCATCCCCATCCTCGGCCTCATCGAAGCCGGTGGCTGGACGAATCTGAAAATCCAGATCGCCAACAACGTCCACACCACCGCCTACACCCATCTCTGGTCCACCCTCGGCACCTTCAAGGGCAATCCGATGGGCATCCACTGGACCGGCATCGTCTTCGGTCTCGCCGCCATCCTCAGCTTCGGTTACTGGACAACGGACTTCTTGGTGGTCCAGCGCGTCCTCTCTGCCAACAATCTTCGCGCCGCGCGCATGGCTCCCATTATCGGCGCTGCCTTCAAGATGTTTGTGCCGTTCATCGTCATCCTTCCCGGCCTGCTCGCCATCGCTCTGCTGCATAACCCTGACGGCTCCGTCATGCACCTCGTCCCGGCGGAGGTCGCCAAGCTCACCGGCCAGCACTCCTACGACGAAGTCCTTCCCCTCATGCTCCTCCGCTACTGCGGCCCCGGACTGCTTGGCCTCGGCATCACCGCGCTCGTCGCCGGCTTCATGTCCGGTATGGCCGGCAACGTCAGCGCCTTCTCTACCGTCTGGACCTATGACCTCTACCGCGCCTATATCAACAAGAAAGCCTCGGACAGCCACTACGTCTCCATGGGCCGCTGGTCCACGCTCTTCGGCATGTTGATCTCGGTCGGCACCGCCTACCTCGTCGCCCACGCCGCCTCCATCATGGACTACGTGCAGGCGCTCTTCAGCTTCTTCATCGCTCCGCTCTTCGGCACCGTCATCCTCGGCATGCTCTGGAAGCGCGCGACGAAAGCCGGCGGCTTCCTCGGCCTCCTCGCCGGCACCGGCAGCTCCATCGCCATGTGGGTCTACACCAGCTTCGGCACCGCCGAGCACAAGGCCGCCGCCCTCGCCCGCATCGCGCTCTCCCGCGACGCCCAGCCCATGGCCGAAAACATGTACCGCGCCCTCTGGAGCTGGCTCGCCTGCGTCCTCGTCACCGTCGCCGTCAGCTTCATGACCACCCCGCGCCCGGAATCCGAGCTCCAGGGCCTCGTCTACGGCGCTACCGCCATCCCCTCCGATGAGGCCGTGCCCCTCTGGCAGCGTCCCATCTTCTGGGCCGGCATCGTCGCCGCCGCTCTCGTCCTCATCAACATTGTTCTTTGGTAACTGAATTCAGGAGCCGCGCACATGCCTGACCACAACGACGCAGCCAATTCCGATGCCCCGCACCGGCAGCAGCTCTCCATCTGGTTCTTCGTCGGCCTCCTCTGCCTGCTCTACGGCATCGTCCTCGTCCTCACCGGCATCGCCGAGTTCGCCCATCCGCCCAACGTCGTCCTCGCCAATCTCCACGCCACCTTCTGGTGGGGCCTGCTCATGACTGCCTTCGGAGCCTTCTATATTGTCCGCTTCCGCCCCGGCAAAAACTAGCCTAATATGTCTGCCATGGAAGACCGCGAGAGCCTGAAGCGCAAATTGAATCGAAACAGATGGGCTGTTGTCATCTGCGGGGTCAGCTCTATAGTGTTCAACCGTATAGGACTTCAGCGCACGAAGCAGATTGGTGGGCCACTGTTATGCGATCTATGCGATCTTGTCTTACTTTCCCTATTGCTTGTCTTCGCAATACGTATCAGTCGCGTCCGGAAAGAGATAACTGCATTCAATGCGAAATGATTCCCAGCCGTCCCCGCGCTACACTTCTCTCACCATGAACCCCGCAGCTACCAAGCCACTTACGCTAGGTGTCCTCGTCGGCAATCGCGGCTTCTTTCCCGGCCATCTCGCCTCCACCGGCCGCACGGAGATCATCGCCGCCCTCGAACGCGCCAACATCCGCCCCATCGTCCTCACGCCTGAGGACTCCGCGCACGGTGCGGTCGAAACCTACCAGGACGCGAAGAAGTGCGCCGACCTCTTCCAGCGCAACGCCAAGGACATTGACGGCCTCCTCGTCACCCTCCCCAATTTCGGCGAGGAGCGCGGCCTCGCCGACGCCATCCGCCTCGCCAACCTCCGCGTTCCCGTCCTCATCCAGGCCACGCCCGACGACGCCACCAAGATGTCCATCGCCCATCGCCGCGACAGCTTCTGCGGCAAGATGTCCCTCTGCAACAACCTCAAGCAGTACGGCATCCCCTACACCCTCACCACGCTGCATACTGAGGCCCCCGGCTCACAGGAATTTCAAAGCGACCTCGCTACTTTCTCCGCCATCTGCCGCATCGTCCGCGGCCTGCGCAACCTCCGCATCGGGGCCATCGGAGCTCGCCCCACCGCCTTCAACACCGTCCGCTATAGCGAGAAATTATTGGAACGCTCCGGCATCACCGTCGAAACCCTCGACCTCTCCGAAATCATGGGCCGCATCTCGCGCATGAAGGACTCGGACGACGCTGCACAGGAAAAACTCTCCGCCATCCGCAACTACATCGTCACCAAGGACGTCCCCGAAGCCGCGCTCCTCAAGATGGCGAAGCTCTCCGCCATCATCGCCCAATGGATGGCCGCCAGCGAGCTCACCGTCAGCAGCATCCAGTGCTGGACCAGCATGGAAGAATTTCTCGGCATCGTCCCCTGCACCGTCATGAGCATGATGAGCGAAGGCCTGCTCCCCTCCGCCTGCGAGGTGGACACGTTAGGCACCCTCTCCATGTACGCCCTAACCCTCGCCGCCGGCTCGCCCAGCGCGCTGCTCGATTGGAACAACAACTACGGCGCTGACCCGGACAAGGCCGTCTGCTTCCACTGTTCGAATCTCCCGAAACATTTCTTCCGCGAAGGCGTAAAGATGGACTTCCAGCAGATCATCGCCGGCACCGTCGGCAAGGACAACACCTTCGGCACCCTCGACGGCCGCGTCAAATCCGGCGCCATGACCTTCGCCCGCTTCTCCACCGACGACTTCACCGGGACCATCCGCGGCTACGTTGGCGAAGGCCAGTTCACCGACGACTCGCTGAACACCTTCGGCGGCGCCGGCGTCGTCCACATCCCCCACCTCCAGCATCTCCTCCACTACATCTGCGAAAACGGCTTCGAACACCACGTCGCTGCCAACTTCTCCCACACCGCCCCCGCCATCCACGAAGCCGCCACCAAATACCTCAACTGGCCCATGCACTGGCACGCCGCATAAGCTATCGTTCTCGTTCGCCGTGCTTCAGACCTTGTTGGCGTTGCTTGCGCTGTCCCCTCTGAGTTTTTCTACAAGCTGAATCACTCCGAGGACAATCAGGCACTCCGCAAGAGCGATCGGCAGCATCGCTATTGCAGGAACCCATCCACGCGGCCATTGAACAACAAAAATGAGCGGTATTTGCAGTGCTAACATGAGGACAAGAATTCCCCAGAACCAGAAGCGCCGCCTCAAATCCCAGCGGACTCGTGCAGCAACCAGTAATCCTCCAAAACCCACACAAAATGTCCGTCCCATCTGCTCTTTACCGAAATAGATAGAGAGAAAAACTATGGGCATCAGAATCACTCCTATAATGGCCCCGGAGTAATCCGTTGGCTTTCGCTCTGGTTGTTCTGTGATTTCATCGAACATAATCTATGGCTCGTCTACGTGGCATATTACCAGCGGTGCCGGGTACCCCATATCTGGCGACAGCCTCATCGTCGCCGGGTGCCCCATCCTCTCCGCGTTCTTTGCGGAAAGGGTGGGGTAAGTGTCGCCACAAATCTGCGCCACCGGTCTACAATCTCGCCATGCTCAAATGGCTAAAATCCAACACCGGCCAAACCTCCATCGCCCTCTGGTTCGCCTACTTCTTCGGATTAGTCCTCTTCCACAAGATCAAACCCTCTGATTCCTGGGACCGCGTCACCTTTCACCCCGCCTTTCTCATCCTCATGCCGCTGCTCGCCGCCGCCATCCCCTGGCTGCAGACCAAACCCGCCAGCGAACCAGAAGATCCGCGCCGCGACACCTTGCGCAGCATGGCCATCTATTGGATCTTCTCCGTTGTCGTCTTCTCCTTTCCGCTGAGCCGACGCAGAGAACAGTGGGCCTTCCTCGTTCATAACCCCGTCTTCCTCGCCGTCGCGCCTCTCCTTATCGCCTGCATCGCATTCATCCGTCCGCTGCCCATCTCCATCCGCACCGCTGCCCCGCCGCCCGCCCACGAAACCCTCACCCGCAAACAGGTCTCCAGCGGCATCGTCGCCTGCATCGCCGCCATGCTTCTCTTCGGCGGAGTCTTCTGGCTCATCAACACCCCCTCGCTCAACACCAACCACATGCCCGTCCTCTGGCCCGACATCTTCATCACCGCCTGCATCGTCGGCTTCCTCCTCCGCGTCCGCTACCTCCTCCTCCGCCGCGAAACCCGCGACTATGACGCTCTTTGAGCAGCATCCTCTGTCACGAATAACCCCTTTATCCGCCATACTTTACGGATACCGCCCCTTTAGAATCAATACTTTGTGGATACCCTTTATACCTAAGTCCTTATTCCGCCGTACTTTAGATACTTTAGGGGGGGGAGGGGGGTACCCTATCTCCATGTTCCTTGGGATAGACGTTGGCACCTCCGGCACCCGCGCCGTTCTGGTCAACCGGGCAGGCAAAGTCGTCGCCTCTGCCTCGTCGGACCACGCCCCCATCTCCTCCCCGCAAATCGGCTGGGCCGAGCAGGACCCCGAAGACTGGTGGCGCGCAGCGCAGCAAGCCATCGCGCAAGTCACCAAAAACCAAAAAGTAGAATGCATCGGCATAACCGGACAAATGCACGGCTGCGTTATGCTCGACGCCAACGGCGAAGTCCTTCGCCCCGCGCTCATCTGGTGCGACCAGCGCACGCAGCCCGAATGCGACGATCTCCACGCGCAGCTCGGACGCGACAAGCTCATCGAACTCACCTGCAATCCCGCTCTTCCCAACTTCACCCTCACCAAGCTCCTCTGGGTCCGCAAGCACCAGCCCGAGATCTTCGCCCGTATCGCGCACGTCCTCTGCCCGAAGGACTATGTCCGCTTCCGCCTCACCGGCGAATACGCCATCGACATGCAGGAGGCCAGCGGAACGCTCCTCCTCGACGTCACGCATCGCCGCTGGTCGCAGGAAGTAGCCGCAGCCGCCGGAATCCCGATGAGCTGGCTCCCGCGCCTCTTCGAAGGCCCCGAGATCTGCGCCCGCGTCCGCGCCGACATCGCCGGCCTGAAGGCCGGAACGCCCGTTGTCGCCGGAGCAGGCGATCAGGGCGCAGGCGCGGTCGGCATGGGAATCCTCAAGCCCGGTTCCGTCTCCGCCACCATCGGCACATCAGGCGTCGTCTTCGCGGCCACATCAGCTCCCACACGCGACCCGCAAGGCCGCCTGCACACCTTCTGCCACGCCGCGCCCGGCATCTGGCACGTCATGGGAGTCACCAACGCCGCGGGCCTGTCTCTCCGCTACCTCCGCGACACACTCCTCGGTGGTGACTACGACCAGCTCACCGCCCTCGCCGCCGAAGCGCCAGCAGGTTCCGACGGCCTGCTCTGGCTGCCCTATCTGTTCGGCGAGCGCACCCCACACCTCGACCCGAACGCTCGCGCCGCCTTCCTCGGCATCACCGCCTCGCACAACAGAGCCCACTTCGTCCGCGCCGTCATGGAAGGCGTAGCCTTCAGCCTCCAGGACAGCTTCACCCTCCTTGCCGAGCTGGCGATCCCCGTCAACCGCATCCGTCTCGGCGGCGGAGGAGCACGCAGCCCGCTCTGGCGCCAGATCCAGGCCGACGTCTACAACCACCCCGTCGAGCTCCTCGAGGCCGAGGAGGGCGGAGCCTTCGGCGCGGCCCTCCTCGCCGGTACAGGCGCCGGCGCCTGGCCCAGCGTAGAGGCTGCATGCGAGGCCACCATCCGCCCAGCGGCCACCGTAGCCCCGGCAAACGCCACCGTGATGAACACTGCCTACGCTCGATACACACGGGCCTACCCTCCACTCAAAAATCTGTATGCTCAATAGCCGAGGACAACAATGCGCGCAGCAACACTCCTGCTTCTCTCCGCGATCACGATGACAGCCACAGCCCAGACCAAAGTCAGTAGCGCTCCCTTCGGCAAACTCCCCAGCGGCGAAGCCGTCACCGAATACACGCTCTCCAACCCGCAGCTCACCGTGAAGCTCATCACCTTCGGCGCGCGCGTCACCTCCATTCTCGCGCCCGACAAGACTGGCAAGTCGGGCGAAGTCGTCCTCGGCTACGACTCGCTCGACAGCTACCTCGCGGACACCAAGACCTACTTCGGCGCCATCGTCGGACGCTACGGCAACCGCATCGCCAAAGGCACCTTCACACTCGACGGCAAGCAGTATCACCTGCCCATCAACAACGCCCCCAACACGCTGCACGGCGGCACAACTGGCTTCGACCGCGCCAACTGGACTGCGCGCGAGCTTCCCGGCGGAGTCGAGTTCACCCTCGTCAGCCACGATGGAGATCAGGGCTTTCCTGGCACGCTTACGGTACATGTCACCTACACGCTCGCCGGCGAAGCGCTGCATATCGCCTACAGCGCCACCACGGACAAGGACACCGTCCTCAACCTCACCAACCACACCTACTTCAACCTCTCCGGCAGCGGCGACATCCTCCATGATTCGCTCACCATCAATGCCGCCCGCTACACGCCCGTCGACAGCGGACTCATCCCCACGGGTCAGCTCGCGCCTGTCGCCGGAACTCCCTTCGACTTCCAGACGCCACATGTCATCGGCCAGCGCATTGACTCTGCCAACGAGCAGCTCAAGCTCGCCGGCGGCTACGACCACAACTTCGTCCTCAATGGCCCCTCCGGCGCGATACCCCACCAAGCCGCCAAGGTCACCGACCCCAACAGCGGCCGCATCCTCACCGTCCGGACCACAGAGCCCGGCGTGCAGTTCTATGCGGGTAACTTCCTGGACGGCAGCTTCCGTGGCCACGGCGGCATGCTCTACGCCCGCAGGACCGGCTTCTGCCTCGAGACCCAGCACTTTCCCGACTCCCCCAACCACCCCTCATTCCCAACAACAGAATTAAAGCCGGGACAGACCTTCCACTCGAACACAACCTTCTTGTTCAGCACAGACAAAGTACTACATAACTGAGAGAGAGTTGGTTCTAAAGCCACGTCGCCGCAGCATCGGACTTGAAGTAAGCCTCGATCTTGCCGCGCAGCTCCGGCCCCGCAGGCTCATAAGGCCAAGCAAGAACGTCCTGGATCAAGCCCATGACGTTTAGCCCCGACTTCAGCCCGCGCACGTTGCGGTACTCCATGTCCTTCATCTCCACCAGCGTGTCGAAGAACACTTGTGCGTCCGCATAGATCGCCTCCGCCTTCACCCAGTCCTTCGCCGCGCACGCGTCGTACAGCACGACATACAGCTTCGGTAGCAGGTTCGCACAGCCGAAGACGCCGCCATGCAGTCCCAGCTTCATCCCCTCGACGAACAGCTCCTGCGGTCCAACCAGGTACGTAAAGTCCGGCCGATCCTTGAGCAGCGCCAGAGTCTTCTTCATGTACTCAATGTCGCCGCAGCTGTCCTTCACACCGTTTACGTTGGGGATGTCGGCCGCTGCCCGCACCGTCTCCGGCGCAAACGAAACCTTCGTCATCCGCGGCATGTTGTACAGCAGCACTGGCAGGGAAGAGTCCTTTGCCAGTCCCGCGATGTACCGCATCAGATCGCTTTGGCTGGTCAGCCAGTAATAAGGAGTGGCAAAGACCACCGCATCCGCGCCCACCTTGGCGGAGAACTCCGCCATCCGTACCGCCTCGACGTACACCGTGTCCGTAATACCTACCAGTACCGGCACGCGTCCCGCCACCTGCTTCGTCACCCGCTCCACCAGCTCGCGGCGCAGCTCATAGGGCATGGCCGGCCCCTCGCCATTCGTTCCCAGCAGAAACAGTCCGTGCAACCCCCCGGCCAGCATGTGCTCCACCAGCCTTTCCGTGGCGGCCACATCCAGCCGGTCCGGTGTTGCAAGCGGAGTAATCACCGGAGGAATAATCCCACGCAGCGGACGAGCTAAAGCCATCGAAACCCTCCAGGAAAGCAGCTACTTAAAAGTATAGATGTGCCCGGCCTTGCTTTCTTCGCATGTCTATAGTAGCGTTACAAACATCCATAGTAGATAAGAAGGAAACAGATGCCTGGACCAAAACTCACCCGGCTGGAGCTCCAGATCATGGACGCCCTTTGGTCGCGCGGCGAAGCCTCCATCCGCGAGGTCCAGGAGAGCTTTCCGGAAAAGCACCGCCCGGCCTACACCACCATCCAGACCACGGTGTATCGCCTCGAAGCCAAAAAAGTTTTGCGCCGCGTACGCAAGGTCGGCAATTTCCACATCTTCGCCCCGTCCGTGTCCCGCGCTTCGGCCCAGCGCCGCCTCGTGGACGACCTCCTTGCTCTCTTCGGCGGCCGCTCCCAGCCCGTCATGATGCATCTGGTCGAATCCGGCAAACTGACCCTCGAAGACGTGAAGGAGGCCGAGAAAGCGTTGAAAAGACTGGAGCGGGAAGGGAAGTCCTAGCAAATTTGCATTCGCAGGCACTCCAATTTGCGTTATATCAAGCGAAGGAACCACGAAGCCCTCATTTGCGTATAGCAAAAAAGATCAAAAAAGTGATGACTTCCGGCCTTCTGAACGTCTGTATAGAGAACCTCAGCACAATCACCGGGAATTTTTCGCCAGGGCCCTTGCAAAACCAGTTTGCTCGTTAGATATTTGGGTAGAGTACTACATAGTAGTATCGAGAGGACATCGGAGACTCTGTAACGCATGAAGATCGGTTCCCTGAAGCTGCGGCCACTGCCATTCTGTCGACATCTCTTGCTTGTCCTCGCGTGCCTGGCGCTCTGCGGCATGGCCTCCGCGTCGGAATACCACGGCCAGGTCAAATTCGGTGGCCTGCCTGTCCCCGGTGCCACGGTCACCGCTACGCAGGGAGATAAGAAGCTCTCCACCGTCACGGACCAGCAGGGCCTCTACTCCTTCGCCGACCTCGCCGATGGCGTCTGGACTATTCAGGTCGACATGCTCTGCTTCGCGCCGCTCAAGCAGGACGTCACGGTTGCCCCCAACATGGCCATGGGGGAGTCTGAGCTGAAGCTGCTCCCGCTCGACCAGATTCACGCGCAGGTCATCACGGCCACGCTCGCCGCGCCTCCAACGCCGGCCGCCCCCGCCGCCAAACCCAATCAGCCGCGCCCCGCGGGTCCCACTGCAGGCGCCGCCGCTCCTCCGCCGCAGGACGAGCAGGCACAAAAAGCCAGCGACGGTCTGATGATCAACGGCAGTGTCGTCAACGGCGCATCATCACCCTTCGCACAATCTGCAGCCTTCGGCAACAACCGCTCCGGCGGCCGCAGCCTCTACAACTTCGGCCTCGGCATCGTTGAGGAGAACTCCTCGCTCAATGCACGCTCCTACTCGCTGGCCGGCAACGAGACGCTCAAGCCCGACTTCAACAACATGACCGGCATCGTCTCGCTCGGCGGGCCCATTCGCATCCCGCACGTGCTGCGTAACGGCCCCGCCTTCTTCGTCAGCTATCAGTGGACGCGCAATACCACCGCCACCACTAGCTCCGTCCTTGTGCCTGACGCTGCGGAGCGCACCGGTAACTTCTCGCATGAGACCAACTCCGCTGGCCAGCCCATCGTCGTCTACAACCCCGCCACCGGTCAGCCCTACGCCAACGACATGGTGCCCATCAGCCCGCAGGCCGCGGCTCTGCTCGCGCTCTATCCGCTGCCCAACGTCACCGGCAACCCCGACTACAATTTCCAGTTGCCCATCCTCGGCAGCACGCATATTGATGCGCTGCAGTCGCGCCTCAGCAAGGGCTTCGGCTTCAAAAACCAGTTCAACGGCGGCTACAACTACCAGAGCGTCCTCTCCAGCAACAACAATCTTTTCGGCTTCACTGACACGACGCACACCTTCGGCCTCAACGCCAACGCCACCTGGATCCACAGCTTCACGCAGCGCTTCCGTCTCAACAACCTGACCTATACCTTCAGCCGACAGGCCACGACTATCACTCCTTACTGGGCAAATCGCACAAACTTCTCCGGCGTCAACAACATCTCCGGCAACAGCCAGGCACCGCAGGACTGGGGCCCGCCCTCACTCTCCTTCGCCGGCGGCAGCAGCATCGCGGGACTCTCTGACGGCAACAGCTCGCACAACCGCAACGAGACCAACTCCCTAGGCGCCCAGTTCCAGTGGAACCACTTTGCGCACAACTTCTCCTTCGGCGGCGATTTCCGCCGCCAGGAGTTCAACTACCTCTCTCAGGCCAACCCGCGCGGCACCTTCACCTTCACCGGCGCGGCCACGCAGAGCGGCACCTCCACCTCCACCGGCTCTGATTTTGCTGACTTCCTCATCGGCGTGCCGGACACCAGCGCCATCTCCTACGGCAACGCTGACAAGTATCTTCGCCAGTCCGTCTACGACGCTTACGTCAACGACGACTGGCGTGTGAACCCAGAGCTCACCCTCAACGGCGGCATCCGCTGGGAGTACAGCGCGCCCATAACCGAGCTCAAGGACCGCCTCGTCAACCTCGACGTTGCACCCAGCTTCGCCTCGGTCTCGCCGGTCCTCGCCACCAGCCCCACCGGCTCCATCACCGGCCAGCAATATCCCGACGCGCTCGTCCGCCCATTCCGCACTGGCATCGAGCCCAAGATCGGCCTCGCCTGGCGCCCCATCGCTGGCTCATCGCTCGTCGTGCGCGCCGGCTACGGCATCAACTACGATACCTCGATCTACTCATCCATCGCGCTCAAGATGGCGCAGCAGTCGCCTTTCTCCAAGAGCCTCAACGTTCCCAACAGTTCCGCGTGCCCGCTCACGCTTGCTAACGGCTTCGGCAACTGCCCCGCCGTCACGGCGGACAGCTTCGCCGTCGATCCCAACCTCCACGTCGGCTCCGTGCAGACCTGGAACCTCATCGTCCAGCGCGACCTTCCCTGGGCGCTGCAGATGAACGCCACCTACCTCGGCAACAAGGGCACGCACTCCATGCAGGAGTTCTTGCCCAACACCTATCCCACCGGCGCAACAAACCCCTGCCCCTCCTGTCCCACCGGCTTCGCCTTCCTCAGCTCCGGCGGCAACTCCACGCGCCAGTCCGGCGAAATCCAGCTCCGCCGCCGCCTGCATAACGGCTTCACCGCATCGGCGGACTACACCTTCTCCAAATCCATCGACGATGCGGCGACGCTCGGCGGGCAGGGCGGCGGCACCTCGTCGCTCTCCGTCGCACAGGACTGGCGCAACCTCCGTGGCGAACGCGGCCTCTCGCCCACCGATGAGCGGCATAAGCTCATCGCCTCCCTTCAGTACACCACCGGCATGGGCATCGGTGGCGGCACGCTCATGG
>Ga0206886_1032_pt1 | contig 32350 bp, 30 predicted proteins | sample Alteio_BWOrgHeat_92_FD_152952 | JGI IMG/M metagenome (GOLD analysis project Ga0206886, IMG submission 152952) | Enriched cells from forest soil in Barre Woods Harvard Forest LTER site, Petersham, Massachusetts, United States - Alteio_BWOrgHeat_Nextera2 ... | reverse complement strand
GACTCAGGACGGCACGAAGGAATTGACATTGTCGGACCGCACCGCGATCGCGTGGCGGGAGCGCGCCAATTTTTTCATCAGCATTCACGCCGATGCGTGCGGCGAAGGCCAGGATCCGCGTGAGGTCCAAGGTTACAGCGTTCATTATTATCAGCCGCAAAGTCACGAATGGGCCCAGGCGCTGCACGATGTCTACGGTCAGAAAACCGGTTTGCGGGATCAGGGATTGTGGCGTTCCAATCTCGCGGTGTGCCGGATGACGCAGATGCCGTCGCTGCTCCTCGAGCAGGCGTTCCTCATTCTTCCCGAATACGAAGAACTGATGCTTACGCCGCGCCACGCCCACAATGTCGCCGAAAGTATTGCAACGTCCCTGCTTCAGTTCATGGCGTCGCATCCGAAATGAAGAAGATATGTTCTCGCCGCCGTTTTCCCGACCGCCGTCATCCCGGCATGTTGTCAGCCGGGATGACGGCGCTTCTTTTTATGCGCCTCCCCGTTTTTCTTCACGCCGCCGAGACGCGGCTTATGATTGTGAAAGATCCGGTGGCGGACGTGCGCGCTGAACGGAAATCCGGCAGCGGAACTCCCGTTTATGATCCGCTCGAAGAAACGCAGATTCTCAAAGGAGAACCGGTTCTTGTCGTGGAAACAAAAGGCGCGTGGGCGCGCGTCGAGTGCATCGAACAGGTTGAATTCACCCATCACAATTTTTGGGAAGGCTATCCCGGCTGGGTTCTCCGCACGGCGTTGACGGACGATCTCACGACGCGACGCATGGTGGATCGGCCGTCGGATCCGGAATCCGACGTGCGCGAGGCGTTGCTTCAGGAGGCGCGGCGCCACCTGGGCGAGCCGTATTATTGGGGCGGCCGTTCGATCGCGGATCCGTCGTACCACAAAACCGCGACGGGAGTGGATTGTTCCGGTCTTGTGAATTCGTCGTTCTGGCGGTTGGGCTGGCTTGTGCCGCGCGACGCGCATGAACAGTGGATGAAGGCGCGCCGGATCGAAGCTAAAGAAATGAAGCCCGGTGATTTAATTTTTCTCGCGGCGGCGTCGAAGCCGGATAAGATTGTGCACGTCGCGTTCTACGCCGGCGGGGAGCGAATTCTCGAGGCGCCGCAAACCGGCGAGCGCGTGCGCGAGATTCCGTTCCACGACCGTTTCGGCGTGGAGCGCCTGTCCCTGAAAAACGGCGAGACGGTGGGCGATCGCGTTATTTATTTCGGAACGTTTTTTGAGGAGGCGGAGTGAGCGAATTAAGACGGGAGTTGGGACTTTTTACCTGCGTGCTGCTCGTGATCGGAAACATCATCGGCGTCGGCATCTTCACGACGCCCGGAGAAATCGCACAGGGATTGCCCACCGCCGGATGGGTTCTGGCCGCCTGGGCGATCGGCGGAATGATGGCGATGGCCGGCGCGTTGACCTACGCGGAGCTGGGGGCGATGTATCCGCGGGCCGGCGGCAACTATGTCTTTCTCAAGGAAGCGTATGGGCCGCTGTGGGGATTCCTGTACGGCTGGGCGTATTCGCTCGTGACGAGCGCCGGGACCATCGCGTTGCTGGCGATCGGTTTCGTCGAGTACGCGGGTTTTCACACGGGCTCGCTTTCCTCAAAATTAATTTCCATGGCGATCGTCGCCGTCCTCACGGTGTTGAACGCGCGCGGGGTCAAGGTCGGCGCGGCGGTGATGGATGGAATCACGCTGACCAAAATCGCCGCGATGGCGTTTCTCGTGATCGCCGGATTCACGTTCGGGAAAGGAGACGTGACCCATTTTCATCCGCTTTTTTCGGCATCAAGCAACCCGTTCGTCACGATCGGCGCGGCGCTCGTACCCCTGGCGTTCGCGTATTCCGGATGGAATTCCACCACCTTCGTCGGAGAAGAAATAAAAAATCCGGGCCGGCTCATTCCTCTCTCCATGATTTTCGGAACGCTCGCCACCGCGGCGATTTATCTCGCCATGAACGCGGTCTATCTCTACGCGATTCCGCTCGACCAGCTGGTGGGCGAGGTGACCGTGGCGCAGACCGCGGCGTCGCGCCTGTTCGGACCGTGGGCGTCGGCGTTGGTCACCGCCCTCGTCGCCACCTCCGTACTCGGATGTTTGAGCGCGTCGATGCTTTCCAATCCGCGCGCGCTGTTCGCGCTCGGACGGGACGGCTACTTTTTTTCGTTCGTCTCGCGGATTCATCCGCGCTTCGGCACGCCGTACGGAGCGATCCTTTTTGAAGGCGTGTGGGCGTGCGTGTTGATCTCCGTCGGAGATTTTGAGGGAATTCTGCGCGTTCTGTCGGTGCCGCTCGTCATCATCTCGAGCATGACGGTTGCGTCGATCTTCGTTTTCCGTCGCAAGCAACCTCACGCGCAGCGGCCCTACCGCTGCTGGGGATATCCGGTCGTGCCGGCGATTTACGTCGCTATTTCCATCTTCATGCTCTACGCGACCGCCGTCAATCGCGGTCGCTACGGTTTGATCGGCATCGCGGTGTTCGTGCTGGGTGTGCCGATTTATTATTTGTGGAATCGCTTGGGACTGAATCGGGCCCCGACTGCCTAAATGATTCTCACCCTCGTCAAAATAATCGCGCTCGTCCTCACGATTCAGGCTTTCTTTCGAACAAACGTTGGCAACCGCATCGGCGATTTCTTGCCCACGCCGTTCTGGATTTATTTTCTTGCCAGCGTTGGACGATGGCTGGGATTTTTTCCGGGTGCCAGTCCGGCCTACGCGCTGGTGTCGGATCATCTGCTTCCCGCCGCGCTCATTTTGATGATGATCGGCGCGCCGGTGCGGGATTTGTTCCGAATGGGCCGGCGCGGCGCGGCCGCGATCCTTCTGGCCAGCGTCACCATGTTTGTGGCGGCGATCGTGGCCTTCGCGGTGCTCGCGCGCTGGCTTCCGTCGGACGGCTGGATGGCGATCGGAGCGCTCCTGGGAACCTGGATCGGCGGCAGCGCCAACATGATCGCGGTGCAGAAAATCGTCAACATGCCGGACGCCACGCTGGCGCCTCTCGTGATCGTCGACACCATTCTCTCCTATGCGTGGATGGCGCTTTTGCTGGCGGGCGCGCGATTCCAGACGGTGTTTGATCGCGGCGCCGCTACCGGGAACAGTCATCCTGAGCGAAGCGAAGGATCTCTTGCTTCAAAGGAAAAAGATTCTTCGCCTGCGGCTCAGAATGACATGCGTTTTCTTCAGCGTGGCATTGTGATCTTTCTCGCAATTCTTTCCGCGCTTCTCATTGTTCAGCCTTTACGTTGGGTCGCCAGCGCACTCGCGCCGCTCAGCCCCGTGTTGACCAAAGGCGCGTGGGCGCTGCTTCTGGCGAGCGCCGCCGCCGTCCTGCTCGCGATGACGCCGTTGCGGCGTGTGGAGGCATGGCGTGTCTCCACCGTCGGAACGACGCTGCTTTATTGCGTGCTTGTGACGATCGGGGCCAAAGCCGACATGGCCGCGGTGCGCGCGGCCCCGATTTATTTCGCGTTGGGAACGCTTATTCTTTTTCTGCACGGAATTTTTCTTTTCGTTCTGGGCCGCCTGGGCCGGCTGCCGCTCTCTTATCTCTCCACCGCAAGCCAGGCCGCCGTGGGCGGCGTGGTGTCGGCGCCGATCGTCGCCACGGCGTACCGTCCGGGCCTTGAGCCCGTCGGCGTGCTGATGGCGGTCGCGGGAGCGATTGTGGGAACCTACGCCGGTGTTTTGGGCGGTGCGGTGTGCAAGATGATCGAAGGGGGGCTGCGGTGATCGTGCGGCCACGCTGGATGTCCGCGCTGGAAGTTATTTTGTTCTACGGTCTGGCGTTGCTTGTCATTTGGGGGGGGGGAACGCTTCCGTCCCGCCGCGCCGCTTATTGTGGTGGCTCTGGTCGGTGTGTGCATCGCGTCCAATCGTTTCCATGGCGATTCACGGGAGCGGATTGGTTTGGCGGCCGCGGCGTTTTGGCCCACAGCGCGGCTCGTGGCGCCCATCGCGATTCTTTTTGCCGCGCCGCTGTTCGCCATGGGCTGGGCCAAACGTTTTTGGTGGGACTGGGACATTGCGTGGAGTTTTCTTGGCTATCCCGTGTGGTCCTTCGCACAGGAGTACGCGGTTCTGGGCTTCGTGAACAACCGGCTTGAAGACGCGTTGGGGAATCATCGCGCCGTTGTTCCCTGGTTGAACGGACTTTTATTTTCCTTCGCGCATATACCGAATCCAATCCTTATGACGGCCACGTTTATTGCGGGTGTAACTTTCACGATGATTTTCGAGCGGCGCCGGCATTTGATCCCCATCGCGCTCGCGCACGCGTTGATCGGCGTCGGCATCAGCCTGGCTTTCGCGGATGTCTACGGAGTCATGTCGGTGGGTCCCGGTTACGTCCATCGCATCGGAAGTGTGGCGCCGCTCCGTCCCTGATCGGGATCAGGTATAATTCTTCATATGAGAATCAAAAAAGATCAATCGGCGCACGGAAAAGACGAATTGGTTTTCTTTCCAACCTGGGCGGCGGGCCGGCCCGGTTACGCGGATCGCATTCGCCAGCTTTTTCGCGAGCACCACGTCTCCAAGGGCCTGCGGATGACCCAGCAACGCAATGTCATCCTGGATTATTTGCTCGCGGCCGATCATCACGTCGACATGGATGAAATCTACGGCGCGCTGAAGAGCCAGGGCATCGGCAAGGTGACGGTGTTCCGCGCGCTCAAGATGCTGGAAGAGTGCAAGCTCGTCGATCGTGTCACGACCATGAACGGCAAGCCGCGTTTTGAAGTGAAGCACGAGCGGCCGCATCATGATCATTTGATCTGCATTCAGTGCGGAACGATTCGCGAAATCCAGTGGCCAGAGATCGAGCGCATCCAGGAGCGCACCTGCAAGCAACTGGGCTTCGCGTCGATGTTTCATCGTCACGAAATCTTCGGCCGCTGCGCGGATTGCCAGCGGAAGACCATCTAAACCCGCCCTTTCCCGAATGGGAAAAAAAGATCGAAAGAAGCAGCGAGAACGGGAACGTAATGCAATCGTGCCTCCGGCGTCTCCGCCCATTCCAGGAATATCCCGTCGTGGCTGGAGGATCATCGGGACGGGTGTCGGGGTGGCAATTCTGGGCTACGTTCTTCTTTCTTTCACCGATCCAGGCGGGAAAAACTGGGCGAGTCGTCTAAGTCCGTTCGTTATCCTGGGCGGCTATGCCGTCATTGCTTTGGGCATTGTTGCGCGGGACTAATCCGTTCGGTATTACTGGATCGTGTCCACCCAGGAAACAACCTTCCATGAGGGCCGGGCGATTTCCGGACGGAGAAGCGTCGGAGCCGGTGTTAAAAAATCACCGTAGTAGACGCGAAAAGTTGAATTTGCAGGGATGGTCATCTTCTTTTTGACGTACAAGCTGCCGTAGATCGTATAGGGGTTGTTGATCCCCGGATCAACGATCACCTCGCCATTGACATAGATGAAGGCGCTCATGCCAACGGTACCGGCGGGGAAGTTGTATATCGTTGCAAAAGGATTTCCCTGCAACCCCGAAAAACGCGGATAGTCGCCGGTCGCCTCCACGTGTTTGACGTATTGCGCGGTCGCTCCCGCCGGGAGGGGTACGTTATCCATGTCACCGGGAAAACCCGCCTGATTCAGCCCCGCCGCCTGAGCGGTGATATGCAAATCCCCCATGACGATTACAATGCCACGCAAGAACGTTCCGGTGGAAATCGTTAAGTCCCCGTCGAAGTACCACGTCGCGTTTTTGTTTATATAGAGATTCGTCGTAATGTTGATGGGACTTCCCGACAGGTATGTGTTGTTTCCGCCGTTGTCGTGATTGTTTACGTTTTTGGCGTCGGCCAGCATATTACCGAGGTTAAAGTCGGGCGTTGTTTCAATGTTGGGGCTGTTGGCCCAAAATTCTTTGAAGTCCGATTGAAACATGGTGCTTCCGTTATCCCGGCCTGTAACATTATTTTTTGCCCATCTCTGGGGAAAATCACAGGGATGGGATGGATCGTCGGTAATGTCAATGCCTCTCAAGCATTTAATCGGCCCCCAATGAACCTCGGGGCAAATCTGAACAGGTCCTGAATTCCAGTTAACAATGCTGGTTCCTGAGCTAACAAACGTATTTTTGTAGCTCCAATCAATTTTCTGCGGATCGGATTCGATAAAGATGGCTGAATTAACGGAGACATCCTCATAAATAGCGGTAACAGTGGAGGAGGATTTCGAATTTGGCCCGGCAGCGGAACATTGAATGGTAATTTGATGAGACTTTGGGCCGCTGGTGATATTGATCAGGTATTTTTCGCCACTGCTCCCGCTCGCACCTCCGTAGTTCTGTATGGTTGATAGCAGTTGTCTAAATAAAAAGTCGTTACTGTAATGCGCTATTTTCTGACCGGCCATGATGGCTGTAAGAGTCATCGTATCCTGATTCACACGATTAAGACCCAGCGCTATCCCTTCTTGAGCCGCGTTCAACTCCTTGTCTTGGCCCGTTAGTCGAACGCGCGTGCGGGTGCTGGTATTTATATTTGTTGATAATCCGATAATGACCAGCGTGAATAAGAATAAAAGAGCAAGGGTCAGCGGAAGAAAATACCCTTCTTGATTGTTGCGTCTTATGCACGCCTTCATAAATTGTCCAGTCGTACGTATTTGGTTCCGAAGCTGTAGCTTAACGTTCCTTTTTTGTTTCTTATGGTCATGGCATATTGAATAAGCTGGAGGTCGCTTGGATTTGGATAAATAAATGAAACTCCCTTGATCGCGGATGTAACCAGCTTGCTCTGAACGCCGTTTTTGGTAACCAGAAGATCCGTGCCGCTCTGGGCTATTTGTATTTGGTCTCCTGAAATGGATGTGAATTGTATCTGTGAAAAAGGCGCGTTGGTTGGGAGTTGGCTAATTTGAACCGTAGAGGCTTTCGCCGTTCGCAAAAATCGGGTCAAGTTATATTGTGTGACCATGGCGTTTTGCAACATGATTGATTCATCGGTTGCGCTCATCGCGGCCTGATTTGCCTGTTGGAAAAATCGCGGTAAAAAGAGGGCGAGAATGCTGATCATCGCAACGGTCATTATCATTTCGACAAATGTAAATCCGACGTTGTCTTTTTGAGATTTTATTCGCCTCAGGAAATTTCTTCTTACCATAAGAAGTCTCGCCGAAGAGCTTGGGCCGCGGGCGCTGTGACACTGTATTCCTGCCTGACGCCGTTGTACCAGCTTGTAATTATCATGGGTGTATTGGCCGGAATAGCCAGTTTGTAAGAGCCAGCCGAATCCGATGTCGTCATGTAATAAATAACGCCGCTGCCAAAAGTTGCCTGGGATAGGACCGGAGGACTTGTTAGTGAGTAAGTTGATGCAAATACAACCAATCCATCGTCAATTGCATGCCCCTGGACCGTCACCGTCCCCTGCACCACCGAATTGACGTTGGCGTTAAGATAAAAGTCCTTCGATGAAATGGTTTGCTGACTTTCCATCCCGGTCGTGTCAACGGAAATATTTCCTGTCAGCGGTTCATTGACTTCTTGTCCCGCGTTGAGCTCCGGAGTAACGCGATATTGGGTGTCGCTTAATACTTTCAGGGTGTAGACGCCATTTTGATCGGTCTTCTCCGTTGTGAAAATGCTGTTGGTTTTCTGATCGTAGGCATTGATCGTGATATTGGATATCGAATTCCCGGGCGAAGCGGATGTTCCACTCCGGACAGTGCCTGTTATTTGGCAGGTATTTTCATAACGAAAGGCAATGCCAATTCCACAGCAAGACACAAAGGTTGAAATGTCCACTTCGTGCCCTCCCAGCAGCCCTCCCGGATCAAGGGTAAAGGTGGCTTGCCCGTCGTTAGCGCCCTTGCCCGTCATTGTGATGGAGGTAAGGCCGCCGCTGTAGGTATAAAAATCCGGCCTCCTAAGATTCGTTTCCGGATCCGGGGGAAGCCGAATAGGGATATAAGTCAAATTCGACGGCTCCATATTTACGCCGGGCGCAAAACGATTGTTAACCATGAAATGCGCGTATGATTTCATATAGGCCAAAGGGACCAGTGAGTTTGCAACGATGGATGGACCAAAGGTTCGTTGCGGCGGCAGCGTTGTCGCGGAAAGCCACGTGATGATCTGAGGCGTGCTTGGCGTTGTTAACGAGATATGCCCATTGAAGCGATATTGTTCTGCGATATGATTCCAGGTGGTTGGTGTAACTGTGGTTCCATTATTAACATACAGATAACAGTTGGTTGGCGTATTGATAGGAATGCTTGAAATTTCGACGCGCATTGTCGGAAAGCCACCGTCAACTTCCGGATAGAATTTTCCCGTGCTGGAATAAAAATCCTCGCACCAAAATTGGGAGGCGTTAAAATTCCCGTAACCTGATCCTATGGCGTTGTAGGCGTGGAAGTAACCGGGTGTGCCTGCCACCAGAACGGTCCGCGTATTGTCGATGGTGCTGTCGTTGGGAGGAACCCAGTCGGAAGAGGGGAAGGTGTGCGCTGAAAAATCAGTCGGGTTGTTGTTGGAGTCATACGCCGGGCCATAAATATTCGTATCACCATCCGTGTATTGACGAATGATAGTTCCCGTACTTACAGCGCGGGTAAATTGCACGTTGTCTTGCATGCCCGCGGATGTAATAAGAGGAGCGCCCTCAAAAAATCCTGAAATCGTGTTGGTGTCTGATGCGGCAATGATCCATCCGACCGAATCCGATTTCCCGCTTGCCTGAACAATTTGAATTCCTCCGGTCAGTCCTTGCTGCAGGAGTGGAGCGGTAACCGAATAATTCACGGTATTTCCCGGCATGGGGCCGTCGGCGATCAAATAGAATGATTTTGCCTTGATTGTGTCTCCAGCTGGAAGAGCAACGACAGTGGGCGTTGAACCGTATTGAACCGTTAACGACGTTATGCTGGATATGCTGACGGCCGCGTCCGTTGGATTAAAAATCTCAATATAGGAAGACCCATTTTCATAGCCAAACTGGCTGATCAGGAGATGATCGGCAATATAAACATAGGTCTTAAGCCCGGTAAGCGGAATGGAAGAGAAATACATGGTGTATTTATTGACATTGGGCGGAGGTAAGACATTAACGATCATGGACGTTGACGTGAAAATACCACCGCCGCCATAGAGCGTGTATTGTCCGGGTGGGATATTAAACGTGGCCATATGGCCCGGGTAAGAAGTTGCCGTGTTATTGGGTTGTTCTACAATGGAAATTGACATTGAATTAATTACTGGATTCCCTGCCTCGTTGGAGCGGCCCTCAACCTGAACAAGACACGTCCCTGAGCGAACATTTGGATCCTGAGAAATGCTCATCACTCGAGTGGCAAAATACTGATTTTGGTTTCCTTGCCTCCCGCAAACGACCACGGTGATTGATTTGGTTCCCATGTCATCCTGCCGTGAGTCGGCCTCCATCTGGTTGTTTCCCATTCTGTCCATCAATTTTGACCGCTGTATATAGGTAAAAACATTAAACACGTTATTGTTAACAGTAATGGTTTCAACAGGGAAATTAACCGGATCGTATGGAAATGAATATTCGAGATCATTCGAGCCATAAACTTTTATCCAGACAGAGTAGCCGTAGTACGTTGGCAAATCCGTGGTGGGCAATTGATCGTAGGGAATGTCCCGGAGAGTTTGGATTTTATTTCTGGCGATATCGTTAATGGTGGAGAGAAAATGCTCGTTCGTCATCTGCTTGTAGATTCGATCTATAACGGAGGCGACACCTAGAACAATAATGCTGATAATGGTCATGCTCACGACCATTTCAACAAAAGTGAACCCCTTCTTTTTTTTCCAGTGCCTTTGGAGTTGCATTCTGTCTCCGAACTGGGATTGCCCTTCTCTCTCTATGAATATGAACCGGATTGATTAAATTTCGATGACAATTCATCGCTAATGGCAGGGCAATTACAGGGCGACAAGAGAATCTGAATTTACTCTCTGGGAATCGGTTTTTTTTGTATGGAAAAAACAATTTGTTTTTAACAAGGGGGAAAAGAGGGGATTTCGGTATATTTTTACCATCCTTCTGCCATTAATAAGCAAAAGATGGGCTTTCCGTCACACCGATGCGAAAAATAAGCCGGACGCCCAACCACAACATAAATGTGTCCTCAGGCTAATCGTTGATGAAAGGCGGCGTTGTCCGGCGTAACGTACTGCAGCCAAATCAAGGGCCCTCTCCACCGGTGCCTTGGGCTTCCAGCGTGAGCTTTCACAATCCAAAAAACACACAACCAAGAGGAAAATGGGGAGCCCATATTTCTCTTCTTGGGTTTTTGGTGATTTTCATCTCTTTGGATTAGTCCTGGTGACTCTGTTGGGAAATCCAGATGAGTTCTTGTGTTTAGTGAAATATTGCTTGGATTAGCCTCGGTTGTTTTCTGAAATCGCATTTCTCTCTCACCTTTTTCATTTTTCTCGTTTGTAAATTTTTAATTTTAAAAATCGAAATCAAAGTTCCGTAATTTTTTTCTGTACCCGGAGTGCCAAGATTAAAATATCTAGAAACGTGCGCGCTGATATCCATTAGCTATTGTTTATCAGTCAAATTGGGGCGACTCTTTATATTTTGAAGTAGTAAATTTTATCTGGCGGCCTAGTATTAATACGAAACATAATATATATTATCGGAAGTGTTGATAACTGCGGGGACAACGAGATTCACCGAGAAAAAAGACGTGGGTTTTGACGTTTTGGAGCGTGGATTTTAGGATGGCGGTTTGTTAGGGTTCTAGCTCGATGGAAAATGAACTGGATCTGGCTTTGGCAAGTTTTTTGACGGGCCTGCGAGAACGACACTTTTCTCCGGCCACATTGCGGGCGTATGTGAGCGACTTGAGTGTTTTCGTCAAATTCAGCCACGATCGGAAGATCAAGCTGGCGCATGTGGACCGTGGCTTTATTCGAAGCTATCTGGCATTTTTGCGATCGTCGGGTAGTCTGAAGAACGCGTCCCTTCTGCGTAAGTATGCTTCGCTACGCTCTTTTTTTAAATTTCTCTTTCAGACCGAAAAGGTAAAGGTAAATCCCTGTTTCAATCTGGCGACGCCCCGGCGAGAGCAAAAAGTTCCGCGCTTCCTGACCCCGGATGAGATTGAACGGGTGATTGCGGCGATTTGCCAGGTGAAAAATCCGCTGGCGGCCGCTCGAAACCGGGCATGGATTGAACTGGTCTATTCATCCGGTATCCGGGTCGCTGAATCAGCGGGTGTCAATATTGAAGACATTGATTTTTGGGGCGGGACTCTGCGTGTGGTTGGGAAAGGGAATAAAGAGCGGATCGTTCCTGTTGGCGGGACTGCCTTAAAGACGGTGCGTGATTATTTGAAGCTGCGCGGGATGTCCTTCGGAAGTTCTTCCTCCACTCAGGCTCGTGCCGTGTTCGTAAGTTTAAGAGGACGCCGTCTGACCACGCGTGCGATGCACATGATTGTTCTGGATGGCGCGCGCCGCGCCGGGATAACACGGAACGTGAGCCCGCACGTTATTCGTCATACATTCGCCACGCATCTTCTCGAGGCGGGTTGTGATTTGCGGAATGTTCAGGAAATGTTGGGACACAAAAATCTTTCCACAACGCAAATCTACGCGCACGTAACGACGGATCGACTTCGAAAGGTATACGAAAAGGCCCATCCCCGGGCGTAATGCCTGGTCTAAAACTTTACCTCGGCATCGAAGGTGTTCATGGAGGCTTTCTTGCGGTTATCGATGATCTGTGAAGGGTCTTCATAGGCATCACCGGGAGTGAAAATATTTGAGGAAGCACGAAACGTCACGAGTCCGGAGTAGCGATAGGAGATTCCGTAATCAAATTCGCTTCCCAAATCCTTTGTCCCGGAAAGATTGCTCGATGCGGTGTATTGATAGAAATAGATTGAAAGCGTGAAGGGCGACCATGGGGTGCTTTCAATTCCAAATTTGATTATTTTGAGGCCGGAGGTGCCTGCTGGCAGGCCTGAATTTGCCGCAGAAGCGGCTCCGAAGGGATTGTTGGGCGAATAGGCATCCGATAAGGTCGCAGCAAAATATCCTCCGTACCCTTTGCGTTCAAGGCCGGACCAGCGAGCGGCAAAGTCTGGACGAAACGATTCGTCGATGCTGGGCGTGCTTGGCTTGTCACCACTGCTGTAGGCGTATTCCGCGACCACGCCGAAGCGACCGAATCGCGCGGTATTTTGTTTGGCGCCGAGACCAAGGATATACGCATCCCCCCCGAGTTTGATTTTTTGTCCCCCTTCCCGCTCGAAGGATCCAGCCTGCTGGTAATATTCCCCTTTGAGATAAGCGTCTTTCACATTGGTTCGAAGGCGCACTCCATAAATCATCCGATCGAGATTTGAGGTGGGAAGCGTGGATGTTTCAGCACCCATTTCATAATCCTGTGTGCCCCGATTTTTTTCCCAGAGTCCCATAAACTCCCAGCGGAAAATTTCACGGTCAAAACCAAGCAGCACCCCGTTTAGATCCGTATCCTTGTTGCCGGTAATGGAGTCATTAATTTTCGCGGTAAAACCTTCCACGTCAAAATCAAATCGGCGCCAGGGTGATTTTATTTGCGCCTGCAACGCATTAAAGCCCAATTCATCGTCCGAAAGAATGGCTCCGTCCCCCCATACAATGGGTTGACGTCCCAAGGTGAGAACGACGCGGTCTTTCCAAATGTTGGGGAGGCGCACAAACGCATTTTGGACCCACAGATTTCCATTCGCATTTGGGTAACGGCTCGCCAGCGGCGTGGTTGATCCTTCCAGCCCCCAGGGATTGATGGACTGGACACGAACGGTGGCTTCCACGTCTTTGCTCAGATCGGTAATGAGATAGCCCACCAGGCGCTGGTCGTAATAATCTTTTCCATCAATGGTCTTGTCTCGTTCGGTGGTGGAAACGCCTCGCAGAAGATAATCGGCTCCGAGGGAAAGGCTTGTGGCATGAACGGAGGAAAAAGGAATGCCAAGAAGAAGCGCGGGGAGAACGAGTCGGCAAACGCGGCGCGAAAAAAACGGAGTCGACGTGGAATCGTTCATGAAGGCGAGGATTGTAACAGACGCCTCCTGTGCGTTCAAGAAAAAAGAAAACCCCTCCGCCCGAATGAGGCGGAGGGGTTTCCCCGAAACGTTTCGCGGTTGTCCGCGTTTAAATCAGGTCAATTATTGCTTCTCTTCGCCACCCCACTTCACCTTTGCGCGAGCAAACAGCTTGGTGATGGTGTCCTGTTGCGTGCCATTGAGCGTGCCTGTCCGCCCAAAATCAAGCGCTTCATCCGAGTTCAACATCGCTCCGCCGACTTCGAATCCAACGTTGTCCGTGTGGTTGTAACCCAAGGTCAGGTCGAATTCATTGCCGAATTTCTTGCCCACGTTCACGCTGTCTTGAGTGTCCTCCGCGCGCGAAAGCATGTAGTAATCCAGGCGGGCCCACGTTTTTGTGGCAAACGCGGGTTTGTAGTTGACGCCGAGGTTGAACACCTCGAGTCCCAGGCCCTGAAGTCCCGAGTTGACACCATTGACGCCCTGTCCGAGTGGTGTTCCTCCGCCCAGCGCGTTGCTCTTGCCGAAGATCTCACCAAAATACCGGTCCGAGGTGTTGACGCCCAACGAGGAGAAGTCATGGAAGGATTTATCATCGTTGTTGGTGGTGTCTTTATCGCCCGAGGCCACGAAGTAATTTGCCCAGAGAGAGAAGCCTCCCACCGGTGTGTCTTTGCTGTTGAAGCCGACACCGAGATCGATGGCGTTTCCTTTGTATTTCAGATCGCTGGTCGCTCCCGCACCGTTGAAGGTACCGAAGTTTTGCAGGTATTCCGCCCGATAGGTGACCATGTTTTCGGCCACACCGCCGTTGGCGCCGAGACGAAATATCCGTAGATGATTGTTATCACCGGTGGCGACGCTGTTCGACTGATCGCCCATAAGAACCGCTGTTCGCACGCGGCCCCCGGGGATGACATCCAGCTTCGCTTCGATGTTGGACAGATTCACATCGCCCGTTCCCACATTGGCATCGGTCTGCGCGTTGCTAACCTGCGACTCGGACGCCTTGCCGGTGAAGAGTTCGAGATGAATGCGGTCCCAAACGGTCCCGGAGGATTTCCCCTCCTTGCACTTCACGAGCACGCCGTCGATGGAGTTGATCGACAGGTTGTCATCGCTTTTTGGACCGATGTTCCAGACGATGTCACCGGCTTCTCCGACATACTGTCGGCCGAGCCGCACGTCCGTTCCCCAGAGATCTTCGATGGTGACGAAGGCATTTTGGAAGAGGAAGTTGTTCTGTTCCCCCTGAACCGAGGTGGCACCGCTTCCGTAGAAGGCCGAGTTGCCGGCCGAGTCCGGATTTCGCGCCACTTCAATGCGGCCGGAAACGTCTTCCGTCACTTTGGCATTCATGCCGAGCCGAACCCGCGTCACCGTGGAACCACGATGATCGTTGGATCCGGTATTGGACGCTTTTACGCCGCCCAAGTCTTGTTCGTTGTTTGCCGAGTTGCCGCTAACTTCCAGGGAGCCATCAAAGTTGATGTCTCCCATACCCAGCGCGGCCCACGATGATGTGGACATCGCCAGAACTGCAATGGCGCAGAGTGCCATTTGTTTTTTCATTCGTTTTCCCCCTTAGGATGTTGATTCCAGTCGTGAATCAAAAATCGGTGTCACGTCAAAGCATCAAAACACTCCTGAAAAACGCGCGAAATTGTAGCAACGGACTTATTTCTTGTCCATTAAAGATCGGGCGGCGTCCGCCCATTCGGAGGTGGGATAAAGGTCGATCAACTGGGAAAGCGCTTTGCGGCCGTCGTCGTTTTTTCCCGCCGCGAGCAGTGTGCGGCCGAGCGCCAGTTGAATTCGCGGCGCGAGAAAGTGATCGCTGTAATGGGCCACAAAGTCGCCATAAACGCGCGCCGCGCCTTCCATGTCTTTTTTTTGTTCGTAAGCGAAGCCAAGATTGGAGAGGGCGATTGGCCGCAACGGTGAGTTAACGGATCGTTCGCTGGCTTCTGAAAAGAAACGAATGGCATCGTCGTTGTTTTTTGTTTCCAGCGCGGCCACGCCGCGGTAGTACGTGGCGAGCGCGAAAAGATTGTTGTTTGCGGGTTGGGAACGAATCTGGTCGAGGATTTTTATGGCGTCGTCGTATTTTTTTTGACCGATCAGTTGCTGCGCCTGGGCCAGTGTCGTTGTGTTCTGTTCGCGACGTTGCTGATTACGAAGCACCACCACGCTGAGAACCAGCAGGCCCGCCGCCACGGCGCCCGCGACGCCGGCAAGGATGCGCCAGTTGTTGGTGGCCCAGCCAATAACCCCTTCCAGCTGTGCCGCCAAAACATTTTCTTTCAGTTCCGCGCGGCGGCTCATCGAAAAAAGCCCCCGGGCGGAATCGAACCACCAACCCTCTCCTTAGGACGGAGCTGCTCTTCCAATTGAGCTACGGGGGCGCTAGACGGTCGACGATGAGAGGACACGCGGATCAAAATTGCATCAGCGAGAAAACCGGAACATCGCCGAGCTTCTCGCGCCCTTTTAACGCTGTCAGTTCGATAAGGAAAGTCATGCCGGCGATCACGCCGCCATTTTTTCGGACGAGTTCTCCCGTGGCTTTGGCGGTGCCGCCCGTCGCGAGAAGATCGTCTGCGACCAGCGTTCGTTCGTCTTTCAAGATGCCGTCCAGGTGCATCTCCAGCGTATCGGTCCCATATTCAAGTTCGTAGGAGACCGCGGCGGTTTTGTGGGGAAGTTTTCCTTTCTTGCGCACGGGGACAAATCCGGCGCCGAGAAGATAAGCCAGCGGCGCCGCCGTCAGAAATCCCCGTGACTCGATGCCGACAACTTTTTGGATCCCCTGGTCGCGAAAGACCTGCGCCAATTGATCGATGGCAGAATGGAACGCGGCCGGATTGCTGAGAAGAGTGGTGATGTCCCGGAAGAGAATTCCCGGTTTTGGAAAATCCGGAATGGTACGGACGTACTGTTTCAAATCGCCGACGGCGACGGGGGGCGGCATGGTTGGCGTCAAAGCAGGCCCATTCTCTGGGCAGCGCGACGAAGACGTTGGAGGCCGCGTTCCTCCAGTTGGCGCACGCGTTCGCGCGACAAACGGAGCTTGCGGCCCACCATCTCAAGCGTCATCCGCTCGAGTCCGTTCAGTCCGAATCGCATCTCCAGAATCTGGCGTTCGCGATCCCCCACCTTGCCCAGCGCCTTTTCCATTTCGTCTTTCATGCGCAATTCGGACAAAACATTTTCGGGCGAGTTCTCGCTGGATTCGGCTACCACGTCCTTGATGAACAAATCCTCATCGTCATCGAGCGGGGTGTCCAGGCTCTCGAGGCCGCGGGCCGCTTCGGCCGCGTCCAGCACGCCGCGGATCTGACGGGCGGACAAATGAAGCTTCTTCGCCATTTCGGAAAGCGTTGGATCGCGTCCAAACGCGCCGTGCAGCTGGTCCCACTGCTTGAGCCATTTGCGCAGCGCTTCCCACGCGTGCGGTGGAATGCGGATCGTTTTTGATTGTTCATCGATCGCTCGCCGCACCGCCTGCTCGATCCAGTACGCGGCATAGGTGGAAAACCGGAAGCCGCGCGTGTAATCAAATTTTTCAACCGCATGCATGAGACCCAGGTTTCCCTCCTCGATTAGATCGAGGAAGTCGATGCCGGGGCGATAATATTTTTTGGCGATGGGAATGACGAGGCGGAGATTTCCCTCGATAAGGCGCTTCTTCGCGACCTTGTCGTTTTTTGTGGCGCGTTTCCAAAGATCTTCAAATTCATCTTTGGAAATCGGCGGGAGATTTTTAATGCCTTGGAAGTAGAGTGTGACGGGATCGAGACTGTCTTTCATGTGGGGCGGAGGATAACAAAAAACGAAGAAGGCAAAAAATCGGGGTGACAGGACTTGAACCTGCGGCCTCTTGGTCCCGAACCAAGCGCTCTAGCCAACTGAGCTACACCCCGGAAAAGAAATCTCATGGAAGGTCCGGCTTGTCAAAGTCGAGCCGGCGAAAACGATACCACTGCGTCGGGAAGCGGAGCGCAACGTTACCAAATTTGCTGGCCACTTCCTGAACCAATCGTTCCACTTCGCCGCGGGTCTTGTCCCGGGGAAAAAGCGGTTCCTCTACGATGGCTTCATAGACGTGCGGGGCCACGCGCACGATGACGGCCACGATGATCGGTGTTTGCTCCCTCACCGCGAGCACCACGGGGCCCTTCGGCCAGACAACACGTTCTCCAAGAAGTTTGACGGGCATTCCAGATTCCCCGAATGGATGGTCGCCCAGCATCGCCACAACATCGCCCCGTCGCAACGCGTCGCGCACGCCCCGCGCCGCACGACCGCCCACCGGAAGAAAATTTACGCCCGGAGCCCGGCGCTTTTCAATCATCCGTTTGAAACGTTTGTTGCGATACGGCTGATACACCGCGGTCACGGGCCAACCCCACTGTCGCATCGCGCGCGCGCCCAATTCCCAGTGGCCCATATGAAACGTAAGAAAAAGGCAGCCGGGATGCTCTTTTCTCAGCGCTTCGAGCATCGCGCGCGCTGGCACGCGGATTTCCACGTCGGCCGGAAAAAAGAAATCCGACAAGGTCTGTGCGAAATTTCGAAATACGTCATCCAGAGAGCGCGGATCGGTTTTCTCGCGCAATCCATCCAGCCGGGAAAAATTGACAAACAACCCGTCGCGCATTTGACGCGCCACGCGGCCGAACACGACGCCCAGGATTCCGGCAACGCGATAACGGACCGACGGCGGGAACGGGGCGACGAGCGCGGCGGCCGCTTCGAACGCCATTGCGCCGAGCGAGGCGAACGCATTTTTGGCCCAGCGCGAAGGACGTCGTCTCATCGCGGAAGCGGTCCGGATGTTCGCCGGGGCGCAAACGGGCCGCGCTTGTTCACGAGATCAAAAATGAGGCGCGCGGCTTCCCACGACGAAAATGGTTTTGAAATGAGTTTGGCGCGCTGCCGCATCGCGGTCAGTTTTTTGGGATGACGCAGAAGGTCCGAAACGGTGTGGAGCAGATCTTCCTGTGACCGCACGATGCGCGCGGCCTGATGCGTGGTCAGAAAGCGAACGTTTCTTTCCTCCTGTCCGGGAATCGGATTGGTGAGGACGAGCGGCAATTGCCGGGCCAGCGCTTCGGAACAGGTGAGGCCGCCCGGTTTCGTGATCAGGATGTCGGCCGCGCTCATCACCGGCGCCAGATCCTTGACGTAGCCGAAAACATGGAAATCGGATTCGCCCGCGCCGACGTCGACGAGCTTCCGGTACAGGCTGCGATTTCGCCCCGCGATCGCGATGATCTGCACATCCATCGGCAGCGTTTTGAGGGACTCGGCCAGTTCATCCAGCGAACCAAGTCCCTGACTTCCTCCCATAAGAAGAATCGTTTGACGCGAGGGATTGAGTCGCAGCCGGCGTCGCGCCTCGAGCTGATCCATGGTTTCGCCGAACTTGGGGTCGATGGGAATGCCCGTGACGCGAATCCGGTCTTCCTCAATTCCACGCCGTACCATTTCCTGTTTCACGTCTTCGTGGGCGACGAGATAAAGATCCACCTCCGGGTGAATCCAGTACTGATGGACGCCAAAATCGGTCACGACACAGACGAGCGGCACGGGCAGATGGCCGCGGCGTTTCTCCGCAGCGACCGCCGTGGCCGGAGCGGCCTGCGTGCATACCACGGCCACCGGCCGATAGCGGCGGATGAGCCGCTTCATTCGGAAGGAGGTGAGAAAGGTCAGAAGGCCGCGCGCGTCGCGGGTGGCTTCCTCCACGTCGGGATTGTCGTAAAGATATTCCCAGATGAACGGCGCGCGCTTGAGCATCTGCAGATACATCCGGTTGATGACCGAGCCGATCCACGGATAGGTGTTTCGGCCGGCGTCGACGCCGACGCTCTCGACGCGCGGATCCATGTGCGACGCGGAAGCGATGATCGCTTCCGCGGCTTTTTGATGGCCCGTCTCCGGGACCATATAAAGGAAAAGAAGGCTGCCGTGGGTGCTCACGATGGATGGTTTTTGTGTTGGGCCGAAGGAGGAGGACCGAGGATCAGTCTTCCTCAATCACATTGATCTCCGCGTAACGTCCCGAGGGGCGGACGGTCGCGAGATCGTTGTAGGGGGGCCGGTGCTTTTGCACAAGCCACCAGAAAATGTCCTGGGCGTCGTCTTTGCTTTTGGCGTCCCACCTCTCGATGTAATCAAAGTAAAGATTGGGATGACGGGCGAAAAGTTCCTCGGCCGCCGGCGCACGTGTTCCGGTTGCGTGTCCTTCGAGGCTGGCCTGGATCGTTTCATCGAAGGCCGCGCCGACGAAAAGAATCACGGGTTTCTGATTTTCATCGAAGGTAACGAGCTCATAGACGCCGACGCGCGCGGGCCCGTGATTGATGAACGCCTCGGGCTTGAATCGGTAACATCGCTCCGAGTTCCGCACGCGATAGGTCTTGGTCGTTGATTCGGTGGTCATGGCAGAAGGCTTTTTTACAAAATTCGTCGGCGCGACGCGCCCACATGAAAAAAGGGTGTGGCCCGGCGGAGCGCCGCCGGCCGTTTGAGAAGCGTGCTCATTCCCATGTTCAGCAGCGGCGGGTAGGCCAAAACAATCCGTGCGGCCGCTCCAATCCAGAAACGGGGCCGGTAGGCTCTCTTCCATTTTTCCCGGTACGCGCGCTGCACGCGCTCCGGATCGTTCCGGCCCGCGTCCATCGCGTCGGCGATCAGGGGACCGGCCGCCAAGGCGCGACCATTGCCTTCGCCCATGAACGGATCGCCCACCGCCGCCGCATCGCCGGCCAGAATTTCCCCCCGCCCCGTTCGCATCGTGCGGCAAAATGGCAGCGGCCCCACGCCGTTCCAGGGGCTCATGCGGCGTGATTCGCTCAGGAGCGCGCGCAGTGCCGGCTGGCGCTCGACGGCTTCCTCAAAGATATGTTCCCACGACCGTTCGCCTTTGGTGCTGCGAACGGAGAGGCCGCAGATATTTGTTTCTCCATTCGCGAAGGTCAGCGCGCCGACATACCCACCGTCATAAAAATGGAGGGACAGCGTCCCCGGGGCCTGCCGTGTGTTGACGAAGGTGGCGTTCCATCCGTACCAGCCGCGTCGCCGTGGCTGGCGCGCGCGATCGGCGGCGCTTGAGAAACGCCCGTCGGCCAGAGCGAGAAACGGCGCTTCGAAACGCAGGCGCCGGCCCTCGCGTCCATCGATGAGCGTGGAAAAATCCGACGCCTTGAGGCCGCCCACGATGCGCGCGGCTGTCGCGGTCGGCCGCGCGTCCACGACCCAGCCGGTCCGCGTGCGCACATGGGCAATCACCCGCACACCGGCCAGAACGCGACCGCCCCGCATTCGAACGGCCTCCGTCAATGTTTGTTCCAGATCAAAGCGCGCCACGGCGAGCCCCGGCGTTCCCTGCTGTCCGATGGGGATCGCGGCTGTTCGTCCGTCGGAACCGGTCACAACGGTTTCCGTCACCGGCACGGCGCCGCGCGCCCGGAGCGCGGAGAGAAGATCCAGCTCTTCCAGATGACGCACCGCTTCGGGACTCAGGAACGCTCCGCACACACGCGCCTGCCACCGCGGACGTTGTTCAAGCACGGTGGGTGTCACATCGCGCGAAAGGAATCCCAGCGCGGCGCTTAAGCCGGCCGGTCCGCCGCCGATGACGATCGCCTCACGCATTTTTTTCTCCCGACAGGCTCACACGGAAAAAAGGTTCGCTTCGCGCGGTTAGATAATTCAAGCCTGTTTCCACCGCGAGCGCCGTCAGTTCTTCCACGCGAAACGCCCGCCGCACCGACAACGGTCCGTCGTGCCGCACGACGGCGTTTCCAATCAGATGGGAAAGAAGGGACACGGCGACGAGACCGGCCGGGCTGCGTTCCAGATCGCTCACGATCATGCCGCGCGCGGAGAGCCGATCGAAAAGGCGCAATGTGTCCGCACTGCGCTCCGGTGGAATGTGATGAAAAAGCAACGATGCCACGACATAATCAAATTGTTCTCCCCCTCGCTCCAGCGCCGCCACATCGGCAACACGAACCGTGATTTCGGAATACGCGCCCGCGTTGTCACGCGCCACCGCGGCGATGTCGGGGACCAGTTCCAGCGCGGTGACGGCGATCCGCCGTCCACGGCGCCGCGCCCAGCGCACCATCTCAATGGGAAGCTCGGCGCCGCCCGTTCCCACATCCAGAACGCGAATGAGCGTGTTCGCGGGCCAGCGCGTCTGCCATTCGTCGAAGCGGCGCAAGATCACGCGCGCGCCGCCAAACCAGCGCGTGGTCGTCCCGAGAAAGGACAGCGTATCGCGCACGACGGAAGGGGGATAGATGCGCGTGTCCATCCATTCTTCCTGGTTGAGACGATGAGAGAGATTTTTTAGAACGACAGCCGCACCCCGTGCGCCGAAAATCCCGCTCCAAAGGACACCAGCAATCCGGTTTCTCCCGCGCGCGGCGGTCGCGCGCGAAGTTCCTCTTCCAAAACAAACAAGACGGTGGGTGACGACATGTTTCCGTGTTCCTGCAGAATGGAACGGGACGAGGCCAGCGCTTCGGCCGGAAGAACGAGACGTTTTGAAATCGCGTTCAGGATTTTTTCTCCGCCGGCGTGAACAAGCCAGTGATCGGGGGTCTCTGTTTTCTGCGCGCCGGCCGGAAACAAGTGTTCCGCCACGTTCGCCATGGCCGTGGCGGATTGCGCCGGCACTTCCTTGCCCAGCACGTTTCGCAGATGGCCTTTCTCGCTGCGGAAACGAAGTGTCTCTCGCCATTTGGGAATGGTGATCGAGGCAAAGCCGTCGAGACGCGGCGCGGCGGGAATTTCATTCCCATCGTCCGCTCGCAGCAGCACCGCGGCGGCGCCGTCGGAAAAAATGGAGTTGGAGATCACGATGTCCACGTCGTCGTTCGAAACCATCGCGGCGCTGCAGATTTCAACGCACACAACGGCGGTCAGGGCGCCCGGGTTGGTGCGCGCGAAATTGGCGGCGTGTTCGAGAGCCGGAATGGCGGCGCCGCAACCCATTCCCACCAAATCCCCAAAACGCACGTCGGCTCGCAATCCGCACGCCTCAATGAGGTACGGCGCCAGTCCCGGACACAAATAGCCCGTGCACGTGGCCACGGCGAGATAATCGATTTGCGCCGGCGCGACGCCGGCGTTCTCGAGCGCGCGCGCCAGCGCCCGGGCGGCCAGTGTCACCGCCGCGCGCTGGAAGCGATCGTTCACGCGATCATGATCAAGCTCCAGAATTTCCTCCAGCGCGTCGAGCGCGAAATGGCGAAACGCGATCGCGTGATTGCCGAGGGTTTTTTCGTAAAGGGCGCGGGTGCGGTCGCTAATATGAAAGCGACGCTGAATGAAATCGAGAACGTCTTTCTGGGAAACCCGCAACGCGGGTACGGCGGTGCCCAGGCCGACAAGACGCGCGGCCGGAAGCGACGTTCGCTTGTCGTCGCGCGCGGACGCGCGGGGATCGGAGGAGAGAAGCGGCATCAAGGCCTTCTTTGGATTAGCCGCGTCCGGCGGGAGCGGAGACGGGGTGATCCGTGCGAAATTTCTGGTAGATCGGAGCGATAAGGTTATCAACTTTCGAGCTGGGCGTCGGTTCCACCGGCGTGCTGCTGATGTCGAAGAGCAGGAGCGGGTTCTTGTAGCCATTGCCCACGTCGCCGTATTCGACGTGGTTCAATTTGAGAAATGTGTTCCAGAAATCGGAAAACACGCGGAACCCGTCGTCGGTCCAGGCGAGAATGCCGTAATCCGCGAGACGATGCACCTCGTAGACGCTCACCATGAGATGCGTGAATCCTTCGTGGCGCAGTTTCTGAGTGAGTTCCTCCGCGGTGCGGCTTTCGTTGGAAAACCGGACGAGCGGGTTCACGTCGTACACGCCGGAGTAGGCATGGCGAACCGGCATGGGATAGCCCTTCTCTTCTCCGAAAATGAGGACGCGCGCGCTGGGCGGGAGATGGTCCCCCATCCAGATGTACATGGGAACCGACGGATTCGGATTTTGCCCCGGATGGGCGCGGCTCATGTACGCCAGGCGGCTTTCACGTCCGAGAAGCACATCGCGCGGCCCATAGGAATTATTGATGATCACGTAGCACCACGTGAGTTGAAGAAAGGCCGCGATCGAAAGCGTGCCGAGCGCCGCCCACCGCTGGAGTCCATTCCGGCTGTCCAGCGACTCCCCGAGGGCCACACCGAGCGCCAACGCCACCAGCGTAAGTCCCGGAAGGAGATACCGTGTTAGTCGGGTCACTCCAAGGCCGATGGGAATGAAAATCGCCGCGGCCACGAGCACGGTGCGCGTGGTGGCGGACAAATTTTTCCATCGCAGCAGACCCACGAAAGGAATCGCCATGAGAAACATCGGTCCCTGAAAGCTGAGCGAGGAGCGTTCGTTCATTGTCAGTTTCCACGGCACGAGAATAAGATCGCGGAGGGATTCGACGGCCAGCCCCCGGTTTTCCCCTTTCAGCTGCAAATATCGCCAGGGCTCAAGCGGCGCTCCGGGAAAAAAATTCGGAAGAAACGGATAGACGGGATTCCCGGTCTCAAACCAATTTTTAAGAAGCCAGGGGACGACCGGCAACGCCACCATCACGCTGAACAACGTTCCGCGACGCAGGGCGGCCATGACGCCGCCCGGTTCGCGCAGCGATGTTCCGACGATCATCAAGCCCACCACGAGCGGCACAAACACGCCGGTGTATTTGGATCCAACGCAGAAGCCGGCGAAAAGACCGCTCAGCGCGAGCCAGCGCCCGTCCAGGCCGCCGTCGTCCCGCAGGCTGCGGAAGAAGGCGGCGAACGCGAGAAACCCGAAGAGGGAAACGCCGGCATCCACGCCGCTCGACCAGACGTTTATCTGCATCGTTGGAATCGTGACGAAGAGCACCGCGGCCGCGATGCCGATGGCGCGCGAGCCAAGCCGGCGCCCCGCGGTCAAAAGCGAGGCGGTCAGAAGAAGCAGGAAAATAAAATGGGTCTGTTTGGTGACGATTTCGTTTTTGAGCGCCAGCCCGAGCACGTAAATCATTTGGATTGCGAAGGGAAACTTGGCCGGCATGACGTCAATGGGCGCCAGACGATGTTCCAGAAGGTAAAAATTCGGAACACCCAGATGATAAACCTGCGCGTCGTAAAACAATTCGGGCACGAGGGTCATTACGGCGTCGGTGGCGAACACGAAGAGGAGTCCGAGTCCGAGAAGGTTTTTTATTCCTCCGGAGAAAAGCGCGCCGCGCGCCTCCGCGGCGACGCCCGCAAAATGTTCGCGCCCGCGATAAAGCCCCGCCCCGCTCAGAACAGCGCCGATCGCAATGACACCGCGCAGCAGCGCGCGTTGATACAGGCCGGTGTATCCCATGGCCAGCGTCACATAAGCGAGAACGCCGTAGCCGATCGCGCCGGACAACGCCACGCGTTCGAGGGGCGTGATATCGTTGCGGATCCATCGCGAGAGAACGGCATTTCCAGCGCCGAGCGCGCAGAGAAAAAGGGCGAGAGTTCCCAGGCATCCGGTGGCATACGTTGCCAGGGCGGCGAAGGAGGGCAGAATTTGGTTGTCCTGCGGTACGAGACTGTCCAGTATGGTTGAGAACGGCGCGGGCTGCTGCAGGCAAAATCGAATGGCGACAAACGCCGCCCAGACCATCGCGCCCGAGAGCAGCCATGGAGCGAACGGAGAATCGGGCGCCGGCGCGGGCGATGACGGAAGGGGACGGTTTTTCTTTCGAGACGATTTGGACATGCGGCGCTAGGTTCGCGACATGCCGATGCGTCGTCCTACCACCACAATCAAATCCGCCAGGAGTCCCACCAGGATCACCAGAATTCCCGAAAGAAAAATGATCACGTCCAGGCTTCCGATGAAGCGATAAACGATCCAGTCGTACACCATCTTCAGTCCCCCGCCCAGCATCACGAAAAAACTAAGGGGAATAAACACCCGCAGCGGGTTGAAATACATGATGGTGCGAATCACGAGCGAGATGTAATTGTACGTGTCGCGTATCGGCGCGAAACTGGATGTGCCGCCCTGGCGCTTGTAGTAGTCGATCGGCAGAAAATCCACGACGTGTTTGTTGCAAAGAAACGCCAGCGTGATGGTGCTTTCCCACGAATGGCTGTCGGGAAGAAGATAAAAATAACGAAACGCCAGGTCCCGGCGGATCACGCGAAGGCCCGAGTTCAAATCCGGAATCGGGTTTTGGCAAAGATACGACGCCAATTTCCGAATGACCCATTTGGGAAAGGCGCGGTGCGGCCATTCGTACACCACATTTTTCCCGATGCGAGCGCCGATCACCATGTCGCAGCGGTTCTGGTAATAATGCTCGAGGAGGCGCGGGATCTGGTCGTTGGGGTAGGTGCCGTCGACGTCGGTGGTGATCACGACTTCGCCGTGCGCTTCCGCGATGCCCGATTTGCGGGCCGCGCCCACGCCCAGGTTGCGGCGGTGCCGTACCACGCGGACCTGGCGCTGCTGCGCGAGTTCCACCGTGCGGTCGGTCGAGCCGTCGTCCACGACGATGATTTCATACGGCACGTTGGCGCCGCCCAGCGCCCGGGCCACGTCGTCGATGGTTCGCAGGATGCAATCTTCTTCGTTGAACGCCGGCAGAATGACGCTCACGAGTCCCGTATTCATGCTTCCTCCCGTTGAAATAAAAAAGCCGATTCAAGACGAAACCAACTCCTATTCATGATCATTAGATATTGTCCCGCCCGGATGCAAGATCCAATCACGTCTGCTACTATTCAACGCCGGTAATTTTTTTCTTTCCTGGGGAGTGCCATTCGTGATTTATGTTATTGGATCGGGCCCATCCGGAATCGCGGCCACGTCGGCTTTGCTGGAGGGCGGCCATGACGTAACCATTCTGGACTATGGCCTCGAATTGGAAGAGGAAAAAAAAGAGATCAATCAAAAGCTTCAACGCCTTCCCCCGGACCAATGGCCCTCGAAAATGATTGATCAGTTGAAGGGCATGATGGCCAGCTCGCGTCATGGCGTGCGTTTTAAAAAATCCTACGGGTCCGATTTTGTTTTTCGGGACGCAACCTTCGTTGAAAATCAACCTCGCCGGACCGACGCCAAACCCACGTTGGCCAAAGGCGGTTTCAGCAATGTTTGGGGATCGGTTGTTCTTCCCTTTCTTGATCACGACATGACCGATTGGCCGGTCAAGCAAAGTGATTTCAACGACCATTACAAAGCGATCGCTTCCTTGATTGGTCTCTCGGGTGTGAGGGATGGGCTGGAACGACTTTTTCCCTTTCACGCCCCCCCTTCGGAGCCGTTGAAATTAAGTTCCCAGGCGAAAAAAGTCCTGGCCCGGATGGAGGCGAACAGAAAGACGATTGAAGGGGCCGGTTTTGTGTTCGGCCGTCCCAGGCTGGCTGTTCGGTCGGAATCCTCTCCGGCCGGTCCCGGCTGCGTTGCTTGCGGATTGTGTTTGTACGGGTGCCCGCACGAGTTGATTTACAACACTGCCTTTGCGCTGAAAAAATTTAAAGACAATCCCCGGTTTCACTATCGCCCCGATGTTTATGTGGAGCGCGTCGCTGAAAATTCCGGGGGCGTTGAAATTACGGCCACGGATATTCGAACGAAGGGCAGAATTTCTTTTAAGGGAGATCGCGTTTATTTGGGAGCCGGGGTTCTTTCTTCAACACGAATCCTCCTGACGTCCCTGGACGCGTACGATGCCGAGATCTCCATTAAAGACAGTCAATATTTCATCCTGCCGTTCCTTTTTCGCGAAGGAACCCGAAACGTTCAGAAAGAATCCCTGCATACGCTTTGCCAGCTGCTTCTGGAGCTTATTGATGACAGCCTTACGCGCAACACCATTAACCTCCAGCTCTACACGTACAATGACCTTTATTCAAACGTTGTGAGAAATATGCTCAGGCCTTTTACGGCCCTCTTCGATCCGTTTATCTCCGTTCTTTTGGGCAGGCTCATGGTGTTTCAGGGATTTCTTCATTCCAACGATTCGTCAATCATGAAAGCGAAACTGGAGAAATCCGGCGACACCACACGTCTCGTTCTTGACGCCAGCGAAAATTCCGCCACGCGGCCCCTCATTCGCGCTCTTGTGAAAAAGATGAATACGTTAAGCCGTGAGTTGGGAGGCTGGGTACTGAGTCCTCTTGTCACCGTGGCCGTTCCGGGAGAGGGCAATCACTACGGCAGTTCATTTCCCATGAGCCGTTCTCCAGGCCAATATCAGACGGATCTCTTGGGACGTCCCCACGGACTGAAAAAAATCCATGTCATCGACGCGTCGGTTTTGCCTTCGATTCCCGCCACGAGCGTTACCTTCACGATCATGGCCAACGCGCATCGGATCGCTGCGCACGAACCGGAGTTCTGAGCGGAAAGAAAGAGCGGCGGGAACGTTAGGCGGATTGCCTTAAGGTGATATGCCAGTTGAGCGCCGCGATGGGATGGAAGGGTGCTGTGAGAACGTCCATCGCTTTCACGAGCGGAGTCGCAAAAGACGGAACGAGATTTTTTCGCGTCACTCCCCCCGAGGCGACATAGCTAAACCAGGGCAAATAGCCGAAATGTTCGACTCGCAGATTCGGAAAAAGAGTTTCAAATTTTCGGCGGTCCCGTTTTAAGACAATCCATGAGAGGGCTTGATTCGAAGAGTCCATCGAGTTCGTTGAATCGAAGGTCCACTCCTTGGCGCGCGCGAGAAAAGGTTCCTGATGAAAATATTTGAAGAAGATGCGCGCCATCGGCGTGGCGGACGGTTCGATCATTGAGATGACGCCTTCGGGAACCAGGGTTCGACTGGCTTCTTTCAGAAACGCCCTGACGTCGGGGATGTGGTGGAAGGAATGCGGCATCAGAATCGCCCGCAGGGAGCGATCCGGAAAAGGGATCAAGCGCGCGTCAATGGCCATGTCGGACGCGCCGGAGACGACATCCGATGTAATGACATCCGGCCGGAGTGTTTTCACATAATTGCCGCCCGACCCAATTTCCAATATTTTCCCCTGCCGGTTTTTTGGAACCGTGCTTTCATCCTTGAGCATCTTCGAATACCACAAATCATAATTGGCCCGGAGCAATGGTCGTGAACGCATTATTTCTTCTTGCAGTCGAAGATATTCCAGGGAGCCGCTCTCAATTCCCTCGAGCCGCGGTTCTTTAAACAGCCATCGCAAATCCGGCATAATTTCCTTCACCTTCCTTGATGATGTGTTTGGCCACTTTATGAAAGTGAGTCAAATTAAAAAGTGGTATATAGGGAAATCAATTTGTGCATCAATAGCATATATTACGAAGCCACGTTTTTTGGCGGAATAAGCAGAGCCTTCACCGCGTCCGGTCTCTTTGAAAAACAAAAGGAGAAAAGCAATGGCCACTGTTTACAAGCAGCACATTGGGCTGCTCTCGCCGATCATCGATTACATCCGCATTGAAAAGGTGAACGCGTTGGTTGCGTCCGGGCGACGTGTTCTGGACGTGGGGTGCGGACCGTCCTTTATGGCGCCACGTTTGGGAAAGCGCTGCAATTACACAGGCGTCGATTGGAATCCGGATATTGTGGCGGAAAACCGACGCCGATTTCCGGATTTGCGATTTGAGTGCTTCGACGCGACGCAGGCGTGGCCTTTTGAGGGAAATAGTTTCGACACCGTGCTAATCGTCGGCGTGCTTGAACATGTCACGAAGCGCCTTGAAATGTTGTCCGAGGCGGCGCGCGTGATGGTCAATGGCGGCCAATTCATCGCGACGACGCCGTCGCGCGTCGGAGGCGTTGTTCACGACGTTTTTTCCTCGATACGTCTTTTCAGCCACCACGCGGCGGAGGATCACAAGGATTTTTTTAATGGCGCGGCCATGCGCCAGCTCGCCGAACAGTGCCACCTCATCCCGGAGCGTATTGAATATTTTGAATTGGGAATGAACCAACTCTTTGTCCTTCGAAAGCCATAATCGTGTTGTGGAAATTCATTTTTGGCTGATGAAAAGCGAGCCCGAGGCTTTTTCCATCGATGATCTGGCGCGCAAGAAGCGCGGTCACTGGGATGGCGTGCGGAATTATCAGGCGCGCAACAACATGAAGGCGATGGCGGTGGGCGATCTGGTTCTTTTTCACCACTCGAGCGTGGAGCCGCCGGGCGTGGCCGGCGTGGCGCGCGTATGCCGGACGGCGTATCCGGATTTCACGGCCTGGGACAAGAAGAGCGCGTATTACGATCCGCGTTCAACGGCGGCGAAACCGGTGTGGGAAATGGTGGACGTGGAATTTATCGAGAAGTTTCCCCACTTCGTTTCTCTCGAGGAAATGCGCGGCATCACCAGAATTCGGACAACCGGGATGACATTCACTCGAGGAAATGCGCGGGCATCCCGGGCTGGAAGAGATGCTCGTGATCCGAAAAGGAATGCGGTTGTCGGTGCAGCCGGTGTCGAAAAAACAATTTGAGATCGTTCGCCGTATGGGCAACGGAGAATAGCCATGCCAGAAAAAGAAGAGTCGCTCATCGCCGCTCACCGCAAGCCGGAGTTTTCCGTCGATCCGCTTTTTGTGAATCGCTGGTCGCCGCGGGCCATGTCCGGAGAGGAAATCGCTCTCGAGGAACTCCACTCCCTTTTTGAAGCGGCGCGCTGGGCGCCGTCCGCCTCCAACAACCAGCCGTGGCGTTTCATCTACGCGCGGCGCGACACGCCGGCGTGGAAGACGCTTTTTGATTTGATGCTCGAGTTCAACCAGAGCTGGACCCGGAACGCGGCGGCGCTCGTGGTGATCGTTTCCAAGAAGACGTTCGACATCAAGGAAACGCCGTCGCGCACGCATTCCTTCGACGCCGGCGCAGCGTGGCAGAACTTGGCGCTGCAGGGATCGCTGCGAGGTCTCGTCGTTCACGGCATGGCGGGCTTTGATTACGACCGGGCGCGAAAGGATCTCGCGGTTCCGGACAATCATGACATCGAGGCGATGGTGGCCGTGGGAAAGCCGGGGCCGGTTGAAGGTCTCCCGGCCGCTCTTCAGAAAAGAGAAGTGCCGTCCGATCGCAAGAAGATCGCGGAAATTGTTTTCGAAGGGCGGTTCAAAAGCTAGACGCCTTGCTCCGTCGCTAAATTCTTTTTTCTCCCGGCGCTTCCCTCCCGAGCGCAATCACGCGCGCCGGGGGTTTGCGAAGCTCCTTCGCCAGCCCCAGTTTCTCCATGCCGCGCAGAACGTAGTACGTGACGTCGATTTCCCACCAGTAAAACCCCTGATTCACCGACGACGGATAGAAATGGTGATTGTTGTGCCAGCCTTCGCCGAGCGTCAGGAGCGCCAGGAGAAAACTGTTCCGGCTCGTGTCCGTCGTGACGAATCGGCGGCGGCCGAAAAGATGCGCGGCGGAATTAATAAGAAAGGTGGAATGCCAGAGAATGGTGGTGCTGATGAAAAATCCCCACACGAGTCCTCTCCACCCACCGATCAGCGCGCAGCCCAGACCCCAGACCACCGGCGGAACGAGAAAGTGGCGGTTCAACCACAGCAATTCCGGATAGCGCGCCAGATCGGGAATGATTTTGAGATTGGTATCGTCGTATTTCTCGCTCAAGATCCAGCCCATATGCGACCACCAAAACCCTTCCCGCAGCGGAGAGTGAATGTCATCCCGGTTGTCCGAATTCTGGTGATGCCGTCGGTGATGAGCGGCCCACCATAACGGCCCCTTTTGCGCGGACGAACATCCGATCCATCCCAGCACGAACTGAACCACACGATTGGCTTTGTAAGTCCGGTGGGAAAAATAGCGGTGGTATCCCGCCGTGATGCCGAACATCCGGATGAGATAGGAAAAAAGCGCCAGGAGAACGGCGCGCGAATCGACTCCCGTCCAGATCGCGCCGAAACACGCGGCGTGAACCAGAAAGAAGGATGCCACGTTCACGTGCCCGCGCCAGGACGTGCTCCGGCCTATGAATGGTTTTATTTGGGGAAGAGTGTCGGTTTCCAGAATGGTTGTGTTCATGGTATCTCCTGTTGTCATCCTTCGCTTCGCTCAGGATGACCCTTGTCGTTCGGTTTCATTTTTTCAAACACGGGCACGAGCGAAAAATAAAGCGCGGTCATGGCGACCGGCGCCATCAACGTCCAGGCCGTGATGCCATACACGCCGGCCATGCCGTAGTGCGACAGAAACGGGCCGGGCCCTTGCATGAATTCTTTCACCAGTTCCGTCGGGAAAAGCGGCACCGGTTTGGCGTGAAAAAGTTTTTCCCCGCAGCGGACGAACACCGGAAGAAGAACCAGTTGGGCCGGGTACATGAAATAGTTGATGGCTTGCAGCACCGGTTGATTGAGCTTGAAAAAAACGCCCGCGAGAAAACACAGCAACGTGGTGCTGCCCAGAATCGGAAACACGCCGAGCGCGATTCCGATCGCTCCGCTCAACGCCAGGTGGCGCGGCGTGATGCCTTGCGTCAGTTGCATCACCACGGGCGCCACCACGCGTCGTCGCCAGAAATGGGTGAGCGCGTTTTTCATCAGGCCGCGCGCCTCAAAAGAATGTCTTCCGCACCCGCATTCGCGGGAAGTTTCCACAGCGTCCAGAGCATGTACGAGGACATCGCAATGTTCCCCAATGCCAGAATCGCCACGAGCCACGCCGCGCGCGCGAGAAATTTTTTCTCTTTGTAGAAGACCCAGGCGTAGAACGTAAGAAATCCGCAGTTCGCATCCGCGAGCGTGGCGACGCCCCAGGGTTCCACCCAGACGGTGGCAAATCCCGCTAGAACATTTTTGTCAAAGCTCGCCCACACCGTCACGCCGATCATGAGAACAAGAATGCAAGCAAAGAGAACGCGCAAACATCGGACCATTTGTTTTCCTCCTGTGTGTCATCCTGAGGCGTGTCGTGTACGCCGAAGGATCTCCTTCCTTTAACAGCAAGAGATCCTTCGCTCGCTCAGGATGACAATTGTCTTTTAAAAACCGCCGTCAGAAACCCGTCGACGGCGGCGGTGGCCACCTGGGCGGCGGGGCCGTTGAAATTGAAATCAAATCCGTGGGTGGCCCACGGCAGCTCGATGTAGAAGCCGCGCGCATGGACGTCGTGGATTTTATCGAGGAGCCGCCGGCTGTGACGGACCCACGTGAGTGGGTCGTGCGTTCCGTGAAAAAGCAGCGTCGGCGGAGAATCGGCGCTGACGAAATTAATGGGAGAGCTGTCCCGGTACAACGCGGATGCGCTCGTGGGATCTCCGCCGACGAAATTAACAAGAAGGTCTCGCGAATTAATGATGTCGTGATCCTTGGTGTTGCGATAGGCGAAAT
>Ga0206886_1031_pt1 | contig 32807 bp, 31 predicted proteins | sample Alteio_BWOrgHeat_92_FD_152952 | JGI IMG/M metagenome (GOLD analysis project Ga0206886, IMG submission 152952) | Enriched cells from forest soil in Barre Woods Harvard Forest LTER site, Petersham, Massachusetts, United States - Alteio_BWOrgHeat_Nextera2 ... | reverse complement strand
TTAGTCCCCGGCATATTACTCACCCAATTATTCCCAAATCCTATCACTGGTCCTAATGAGGCGTATTCCACAACTTTGCTTTGTGCAAATGCCGATTTGGCTATAACCAATACCGCAGCTATTAATACTAACTTCTTCATACGATTAACATTTGGTTCGACCTTATTTTGAAAAAGATTGTGCCAGCCGTATCGGTTTTTCTAAAGCCAAACAGTTTTTAACATAGTAACATTTTAATCATATTTATGTCAAAATCGCTTTATTTTCTGCTTTTCATTATGCTTCTTTTTCATTTCTTTAACTATATTTACGTGATAGAATAGCCATTTGGTCCTTATGCAAAGAAATCGTCTCTTTTTACTATTACTTGCCGTGATGTTGTGTTTTGCTGTATTCTCCTGCAAAAAAAGCAGTAATGACAAGACAGTAGTGATAGGTACTTCCTATTTTCCGCTTGTAAAAGATAAATATGTAACATATACAGTAGATTCTATCTACTGGATAGATACGAGTTGTTTGCAAATAGACTTTACTTACCAGTTGCAATACGTGATAAAAGATACATTTACCGATGCCCAGAAAAATATTCAATACGTATTCTATTCTTATATCAATTCCAGCAAAACAAATAACCAGTGGATGCCCAACGATGTTTTTTACGCAACGGTAACAGATACAGGTATAGTTGTAAGTAAGGACCAGTTGATGTTTAGAAAATTCGGATTCCCGGTAAGTGCAGGCACAACATGGAAGGGCAATAGCTTAATAGATACCCGCGATGTTGATTATTCTTATTTCAGCAATTGGACATACAGTTACCAGGATGTGGGCTCACCTTATTTTAACGGTAATTTTGATTTTCAGAATACAATTACTGTAAATGAAGCAGATCAATCGTTGAATGATATTGTTTCGCAACCTGATTCTGTAGCTACCAGAACCTTATTTAAAGAGATATACGCTGAGAACGTTGGTCTGGTATATAGTGAGGCCATACATTGGACATATAACCCGAATACTGCGTCTTGTAAGAAAGGGTACTCGGTTATTATGCGTGCCGTAGATCATAATTAGTATAAATGTGCTATAAACGTCTTATATGGAGTGTGTGTGTAATAGTGTTTTTAAGTGAGACGGTAACAGCCCACCCCCCCGCTCCCCAATACGCTTTTCGCGTTAGCTTCACTGACAAAAAAGGTACAGTATCCATTAGCAATCCTTTGGTTTTTCTTTCGTCCCGCAGCATGGCTCGCAGGTCGCGTTTAAGTATTCCCGTTGATAGTTCCGACTTGCCTGTTTCTCCCGCATATTTAGACAGCGTGTTAACAATGCCGGGTAGTGAGATACATGTCACATCACGTTGGCTGAATGATTGTGTAGTATTACTTACAGATTCATCACAGGCAGAGATCTTACGATCAAAATCGTTTATTAAAAGCGCGGTTTTTATTGCATACTATCCTTCGGGTTTGCATAAACCCGCTGCCGGAAATACCAAATTCTCCGCAGAACAAAAAACAATTACTGCATCGCATAAACCTACTGGTACAGCTTTATATTATGGGCAAACCTATGGTCAAACAACATTGGTGCATGGAGATTTTTTACACGATGGGGGATATAAAGGCACGGGCATGTTGATAGCGGTATTAGACGCCGGCTTTTTAGGAGTAAATGATTACGCTGATTTTGATAGCCTTTTTTTGTCTTCACGATTATTGGACAAACATAATTTTGTACTTGACCTGGATACTGTTTTCGATTACGACGGGCATGGTACATCTGTGCTGTCTACTATGGCAGCCTATGTACCGGGTACGTTTGTAGGTACTGCACCTATGGCACAATATGCATTATACATAACAGAAGATAATAACTCGGAACAGCCTGTAGAAATGGACAACATGTTGGCTGCCACAGAGCGTGCAGATAGTTTGGGTACTGATGTTGTTTCTGTGTCCTTAGGTTATGATATAATGGATTACAATTTTTCACTCACCTATTCAGATATTGATGGCAAGTCTACTGTTGCTGCAAAAGCTGCAAATATTGCTACACAAAAAGGTATATTGTTTGTTGCATCTGCCGGCAATGACGGAGGTACTCCATGGCATTATGTGCTTACGCCGGGCGATGCTGATAGTGCATTGACAGTAGGTGCGGTGTATATAGATAAAACAGCAGTTGGTTTTAGCGGTTATGGGCCTAATGCGGGTGGGCGTTTAAAACCGGATGTTTGTGATCTCGGTTATCAGGTTACTGTATATGCTGAAAACGGTGTTATTGTAAGTGAAGACGGCACTTCTTTTTCTACCCCTCAAATTGCAGGCTGGGCAGCTTGTTTATGGCAGGGTAGCCTGCATGCTACTCCGTTCATGATACGGAATGCGATCATTAAAAGTGCTGATCATTATACAATTCCTGATGATCAGTTGGGCTATGGGGTACCTGATTTTAGTAAGGCCTCTCAATATTTATCTGTAAAAGATACTCCTGTTGATACTGCTTATTGGGTTACTGTTTCTCCCAACCCTTTTACATCAAATATATTCGTGAAAATGAATCTGCCAAGTGTTCAGCGCGTTTACTTTACACTATATGATATGACTGGCAGGGCAGTTTATAAATATGATCGCCTGGTAGATACCTGGAACAATCCTAACGTCGTATTGCCTGCTGGCACTGGAATATCAAAGGGTATATATATATTGAAAGTAAGCGGTACCCAACAGACTGCTGCGATCAAATTATTCAAGAACTGATCTTATTTTTTGAGCATTGCAACAAACATGCTGTCAGCTCTCTTGTTAATGCCGTTAATGATCTGCATACTTTCTATCTGCAATCCATTGTTGGTTAATTCAGCTACTACATCTTCATTTTCTTCTTTAAATATGGAGCAGGTAATATAAATGAGCCTACCCCCTGGCTTTAAACAAGTAGCAGCATTTGCTGCAATACTTTTTTGTAATGAAGAAAATGTTTGTGTGGTCTCAGGTTTGAAGAAATATAATTGTTCAGGGGTGCGTGCCCATGTGCCGCTACCGCTGCAAGGCGCATCGCAGATGATAGCATCAAACTGCTTGTCTTTAAGCCTTTGCTGCAATGTCTCTTTTTTTGTAAGGTCAATATTATATACCGACGGCAGCTCAAGGCCATATAATTGAAAACGGCTTTTTAAATTTTGCAATATGCTTTCCCTGGTATCAGATACTGTAAGCTTCACAGACGGCTCCATATCCTTCAGCAATAAGGCTTTTCCGCCAGCTCCCGAACAACAATCATACCATGTTTCATTTTTCTGCGGATGAAAATAATTTCCTGTCTCCTGCGATGAAGCATCCTGCACTACATAGGCATCCTGCGACAATAACTGGTCTATAGCAGCACCTATAGGTAATGAAAAACAATTTTCTTTTATTTCTTCAAACGGTATATCATTTTGGTGCAACAGTTCAATGATCTTGTCTTTGTTCTTTCTGATTCTTATAAATAGTTTCGGCTTCTGCAGCATAGAAAAAAGCCATTCTTCTTTTTCTATACCTGCCGATAATTCAATAGCGTGTGGGAATAATTTCCCTGCATCAAACGCTATGCCTTTCTCCTGCAGCATTTGCACTCTTTCACTTATGTCCCTGTTAGCATCAAAATCCCAGGTTTCATCTAAAACATATGCTGCTATGGTTTGCTGGGTACTGCACAAAAACAAACAAGCTTTTATTGCTTCTTCAAGTTCATGTTCCCTCCCTTTAGGTAGTGTTAGGGAAAGGCTCACTCTGTACGAACAGTACACCATCTCGCTCAGCAGTTTTCTGTCCCTGCTGCCCAGCTTAGGATGATTCTTAAAATAACTCTTCAAAAAATGAGACAATGGCAAACTGCCATCATAGCCTTTAATGATGTTCTCTATATGTTGCCAGATGTATCTCATGGAAAGTCAAAAGTGTTAAGTTAAAATTCAAAACCTGCCTGCCGGCAAGTAATTTTTGAGCGAGTATTATCCCCCTCTCCCTTGGAGAGGGTTGGGGTGAGGTCCTTATATCTCCAACAACGCCTTTATTGGGTCTTTACCTATCAGCAACAGTTCGGGGTTCTCCAGCAATTCTTTTACTCTTACTAAAAAGCTTACCGACTCACGCCCGTCAATAATACGGTGATCATAACTTACAGCTATATACATCATTGGGCGCACTTCCACCTTACCATTTATAGCTACAGGGCGTTCCTGTATCTTATGCATGCCCAGTATAGCACTCTGCGGAATATTGATAATAGGTGTTGACATCAGCGAACCAAACACGCCACCGTTTGTAATGGTAAATGTGCCGCCGGTCATTTCTTCAATGGTTAATTTATTATCTCTTGCTTTGGTAGCAAGCTCCAATACTTTTTGTTCTATCTCTGCCATGCTCAGGCTTTCAGCATTCCGAATCACAGGCACTACCAATCCTTTGGGTGCAGATACGGCTATAGATATATCGCAATACTCATGGTACACTAATTCTTCACCATCTATATAAGCATTCACTGCAGGCCATTCGGAGAGTGCAATACAACAAGCTTTTGCAAAGAACGACATAAAGCCCAGGTTCACGCCGTAGGTTTCTTTAAAGATGTCTTTATACTGCTTGCGTATCTCCATTATTTTGCTCATGTCCACTTCATTAAAAGTGGTGAGCATGGCGGTACTGTTCTTTGCTTCTACCAGCCTGCGGCTTAAGGTCTTGCGCAGGTTGCTCATCTTTTCGCGTTTCTGTTCGCGGCTAAATGCAGCATCGCCGCCCTTACGTCCCGGGTGAGAAAGTGCTTCCAGCACATCCTGTTTCATGATACGGCCCTGGCTACCTGTTCCCTTCACATCACTTGCTTTCACTTGCTTATCGCTCATTATTGCCTGAGCTACGGGTGTGGCTTTTGTATCCTTGCCCGAATCTGCGCTTGCAGAAGCGGGAGTTTTTGTTGTAGGTTTTTCTTCTGATTTTGCAGTAGGCTTTTCCTCCGCTTTTGGTGCAGCAGCTGTTTCCTTTTTCGGTTTGGCTGCTTCTGGCGCTCCTGCTGGCTTGGCAGCAGTTTCATCTATCGTACAGGCTACATCACCTATCTTCAATGTGCTGTCTTCCTTTGCTACAATATGTAGTATGCCCGCCTGTTCGGCGTTCAGTTCAAAGGTTGCTTTTTCTGATTCCAGTTCGCAAAGCAATTCATCACGGTTCACATATTCTCCGTCTTTTTTCAGCCACTTTACAAGCGTTACTTCAGTTATAGATTCGCCTACGGTCGGAACTTTTATTTCTATCATGGAAAAACCAGCAAATTTGAGGCGCTAATTTAGCAAAAACAGCCCATATTTCGGACTTTTCACTTTGCCATCCACACGCCCACACGGCATAATAATAGCCCCAAAACAAGGCTCAGAGCAGTATATAATAGTGCAGATATATTTTCCTGCCTGCCCGACATTTGTATGTTTTCCAGCGCAAAAGTTGAAAAAGTGGTAAAGCCCCCGCAAAACCCGGTTGCCAGTAATAACCAGCCCGCATCCTCCAGCCAGAGATTACGCATACTAATGCCAAACAATATCCCTATCAAAAGGCAGCCCGACAGGTTAACTGCAAGTGTGCCTAAAGGAAATGTAGTATGAGGAGTTATTCTTGTGGTAATATAGGTTACACCATACCTCGCCATACTGCCAATAGCACCGCCAATACCCACCATTAAAAACGAACGAAACATAATAAGTCAAAAGTAAAAAGTAAAAAGTCAAAAAAGAAGATATTTCACTGCTTACTATACACTGCTCACTGTTATTCCACCCAATCACAGATAAACACATTCGTATCATGCCCGCCCCCGTTATGTCGGTTGCTGCTGAAAATAAACTTTTTCCCGTCAGGCGAGAACATTGGGAATGCGTCAAAACTGCCATCATGCGATATACGTTCTAATCCCGTACCATCTAAATTGATAAGATATAAATTGAACGGGAACCCTCTTTCATATTCATAGTCACTCGCAAAAACTATTTTCTTTCCGTCAGGTGTAAACGCGGGCGCCCAGTTGGCTTTACCCAAATGTGTTATTTGGTGAGCATCTGTGCCGTCTGCATTGGCAATGAACAGCTCCATATGTGTTGGCATTACCAGCCCTTGTGCCAGCAGGTCTTTATACTCTTTTACTTCTTCTTCGGTCTGCGGTCTTGATGCACGCCATATTATTTTTTTGCCGTCTGGCGAAAAGCATGCACCACCATCATACCCCAGTGTATTGGTTATTTGTTTCACATGGCTGCCATCAATGTTCATCGTATATATATCAATATCACCATTGCGCATAGATGTGAAAACAATTTTATCACCTTTTGGCGATATGGTAGCTTCCGCATCATATCCTGCTGTGTTGGTCAGTTGCTTTACAATTTTACCATTAAAGTCCGCCACATAAATATCATAGCTGCTATACACCGGCCACACATACTTCTTTATCACTTTCCTGTCCGGCTCTGGCGGGCAGGTATCTGCAGTTGCATGGGTAGACGCGTATAAAAAATGTTTGTGATCCGGCATCAGGTAGGCGCAGGTAGTGCGGCCTTTTCCCGTGCTCACCAATTTGTAAGTAAACTTTTTTTCGCCCTTGGGTATGCTGCCATAAAATATCTGGTCGCAGTTAATGCCTTCTTTCGGGTTTCTGCGCTGAAAAGTGATATGCTCATTATCAAAACCAAAATAGGCTTCCGCATTATCGCCGCCCCAGGTTAGCTGGCGCATGTTTTTAAAATGCTTTTCATCAGGATATTTTAAAGTATCCGTCTGCCCTTTTGCATATATGCTTAAAACACAGCAAATCCCAAACATCATACACGCTACTCCCTGCTTTTTACTTTTTACTTTTAACTTTCTACTTTGCATCGCGCCAAAATAATTAAATACAATAGTTTTAAATAGTTATATGTTACTTATTACATTACAATGACAACCCGGAATAACCTATAAGATGCATAAGACTTTGAATTATATTATTATATTTGAATTATGAAAAACACACAACTCATCACCTGCATCCTCCTGTTTATTACAGCTATTGCAGTTTCATGCAAAAAATCAGACAGTAGCAGCAACAATAACGGCACTGCTTTCATGCAAACCGTCCGTGATACTATGGCAGCCACCGTCAATAGCAATGTGTGGATATCCTTTAACCATTCTTTTTCACTGTTCACATTAGGCAGCAACGGCACATTAGTGTTGGAAGGCACAGATAGCTCAGGTGCAAAAACTATTGGCATCTACATCAATGATTATACTACAGGCGCACGCACATATACCATTGCAGGTACAGGTACCGACACTGCTAGTTACACAAACCTCGGCGTGCTCCATCATGTGTCTTCGGGCACCTTGCAGGTGGTTGCTGTATCCGATAGTTTTGTACAAGGCAAGTTCACGCTCACTGCCGATAGTTTCAGCATTATCAATGGCGTGTTTAATTACAAGCAGTAAGTTTTACCGGGCTAATTAATGATTTTTTAAGTATTAGAGGCATATAATACTTGGTATATACGTATTAACTTTACACGGTTAAAATTATACCCGTTTTTGAAGATCAATTATGCGAGCGAACCTAACCGTGGGTTCCCTTTTTGGAAATTGCTTACGGCAATTATCATTATTATTTTTTTAGTTTACCGCATATTCAGAAAGTGGTAGCCCGGCTGTAATTAAATTAACACCTGCACTAAGTATATTAGGCCTATCTTTATAAGAAATAGTATTTATGGAACCGAAGTTCGATGCCGGTGATATTGTCAAGTTAAGATCTGGCAGCCCCAATATGACCTGTAAACCTTATATAGAGCCAAGCACAAAAGATATTAAAAATGGTGTTTTTAGAGGTAATTATTGGTGCACATGGTATGATGAAGGCGTTAAAGATCCAAGATCTAAAAAGATCCATGAGATTTACCTCGAACTGGTTGGATCATAGAACAAATTAGGCTATTAGTGATTGTTCATTTCTGCTGACATTTAGCTATTAGTAAAACATAAAACCTCTTTAAACATAACGGCAACTATTGTAACGAATAGTCCGTGACGAAAATTGGGATTATAGGAATGTTACCAAATTGAAACCATGAGCCATTGTAATTCTTGCTATATTGAAAATAAGTGCATCTCTAAATTGTCCTGTACAATTATTACTTAACGTACAATCAAGGCTTTCAATTTCTTCAACAGAAGGTTTGAAGGAACAAATTTTACCTAAAGTTTCATTTTCTGGTCTATTATATTTTTTATTTAGCTTGGAATATGCATCATTAAGTTGCAATACCATGTGTTCTATTTTATTCATAACTTGTAGTTTATACAAAGTTACTTATATGTATGGATAACATTCGTTATGCTGAAATATCACTTTATTATATAAAAGAGAAGTTTGAAGAACAAACGACTTTAAAGAGTATTATACTAATAACAAATTTGCAAGATTATTATGATAAGAAAAATGGAACTCTTACAGCAAGAGCAAATGGTTATGAGATAAATACCTATAAAATATATACCAAGTTGCCATTATTTAATAAGGAAAAATTTAAGAAGGAAATTGATTCTTATAATATTTCTAACTTAAATAAAGAAGAATTTAAATTGAGATTGCGTAGAATATTTGATCTATCAATAAATATTGTTCATTATTACAAGGAGCAATTGAGAGAAATATACTTAAGTAAAAACAAATCGAGACCTGGCATCTCGTAATAGTAATAAAAGCCGTCCCAAAACTTCGGGATGTAAACGGAAAAATATATGCCATTGATAAAAATTAATTAACGAAACAAATATTTGTTTACCCCTCCTCCCAAATCGTACCTTTGCATCCGTCAGTACCCTTTTATAGGGTCAGACGGATTAAACCTAAAACCTATATTATTATGATATTTAATACATTCATTCCCGTCATTGCAAGTCCCGAACATTAATGGGCAGGCAACCTCACGAAATACAAGCAATAATCCATTATAAGCATCTATATTCTATGCCAGGCAGCTCAGTAGCAACGAACGCCAATTCAAAACTCCGGCAAATACTTTTTATCGGTCTGCGGTTTTTCAGCGCCCCGATCCGAACGTTCGGATATTCGGGGGTCAGCGAGTATCTGCGGGAAATAATACCCCCTCTTCCCTAAATTATTTCCCAAAAGGTGAAATCATCCGAACGTCGCGACAGCCAAACCCTTTACAGACAACCATATTATTAAAAAATGCGGAACGAAAAGGTGAAACAAAGGTGAAACAAAGGTGAAACAAAGGTGAAACAAAGGTGAAATAAAGGTGAAGCAAAGGTGAAACAAAAGTGAAGCAAAGTGAAACAAGAGGAACCGGGTTGTAATCCTCACATATCTCACATTATACTAATCAACCAATTAACCTATCAACCAATCAACCTATTTTTGCACCCATGATCTATCATTTAGTTGTCGGCGATTCTGCTGCAGATTCATTAAAAGAAGCCATATCTATGGAGCCCTCTATGCAGGGCGAAGTAATAGTTTTAAAAGATATATTAAATGTGGGCCCGCTCCGCAACGACGAAGGCACAGATTTCAGCGCCATGCGTTCTGCTTTCTGGAACAGCATGATGCTCAATGAAAAAGAACCCGTTCATGTTCAGGATGCAGAACACATGCAGCAGCTTTCAGAAAAGCTGATGGAAGATACAGACGTAAAAGTTTGGTTCTGGATGGCGCCCTGGCCTGCCGATGTCTGCGCTTATCATTGGTTGCTCGGATTCTTTAATAATACCATTGACAGGTATTTTGTATTGAGTATTGCAGGCCTGCCTTTTCTCGACGAGAATGGCAAAGTATTTTATCCTAAAAACATTAGCGAGATATTACCCAAAGAATTGGTGAAGGCGAGAAGGCTGGCACGCGCTGTAACTATAGCCGAAGTAGAAATGGACGGTGAAACATGGACAAAACTGGTAGAAGAGAATGGCGGTATCCGCACGCATGAAGGCGGCAAGAAATTAGCTTCTAGGTCAGAGGACCATTACGATAATATACTCGCAAGTTTTTGTTCGCACCAGTTCATCAAAGCATCACGCATCATTAGCCAGTCGCTGAATAAATACAGTGTGCCCACAGGCGATACCTATCTCGGTTGGAGGCTCAGAAAAATGGCGGAGAACGGAATAATACAATTACAGGGAGATGTAAGCAAAACATTAAAAGACTATGAAGTAAAATTACCCGGCGATATAGAAAACGAACAGGAAACTGTAGATGGACAAGTAGCAAAAGATAAAGTATAAGTATCTGCGAAAAGTCTGCGCCCCGAACATTCGGGGGTCTGCGAGTACCTGTCCGCCGTGGCGGATCTGCGGGAACAAATTTGAAATAGAAAATGAATTTTGAACTGATATTAAAAGGAGAGAGAGTAAAACCACATCAAAGCACAGGTCTGCACCTGCTGGTAGCGCTTGCCATTATGATGAGCGGCGCTATTACTTTTTTTCTTTACAAACTGTTCAAAGTGCAAATAGCAGGAAATATGAATACCGCGTTAGAACAATTAAAATGGGCAGGCTTACTGATAGTCTTGACAGGACTGGTGTTACTGGCGCTTATTATTTTCAAAAATAAATGGCTGCTAAAGAAAAAAGTAAACGCCATCATACGCATAGTTGAATTAGCATGGATGCTTTTCTTTACGCTGTTCTCCATTACAGAGCACATCATCATCCCTGCTTTTACTTATGGTATATTAGCTGTTACGGTAGTATTGGCATTGATATGGGAAAATACCGGCGGCGCTCAGTTAGTAGCTATAAATGAGGAAGGAATAAAACTACCCGTAGCAGTACGTACGCGCTTGATAGCCTGGCCTGAAATTGAAAAAGTATTATTGAGATATAATGTGTTAACAATAGATTGCCTGGATAAAAAACTATTGCAACTGGATGTGAAAGCACCTGTTTTTAATAGCGATAATTTTGAACAATATTGTGATACTAAAATAGAAGAGGGGAAGAAGAAAAGACATGAAGAATGGTAGTGTTAGTGAACAGTTTTTTAATTTTACATTTTTTAAATAATAAAAAACCCCCTTTTAGGGGTAGGGGCATGATAACACCATACATACTATACTCAGACGGGCAGGGGAATATCTTCGAAGATACTTCGCTCTATGCCACGGGCCGCGAAGGCTGGGAAGCATTTCCTGTTCCCGAGCATGAATGGATAGAATTGCCCGAAGGTGGTTCTTTATACGAATTACCCGGTCGCCATGGTATTGGCATAGATGTAGAGACTGGCGAAATGCGCCTTTGCGAAAAAGGCTGGGCAGTAGCGGCTTTCATTCCGCCTGCACATACCGGTTTGTATATAGCTGCATACGAAACAGAACCCGGCGCACCTACATTGCCCTTGTTTTGTTATACTGCAGCAGGCTGGCAAAACGATACGTTTTATGTCACAGCTATACGCATAGAGCGCGATATCAGGCAGGAGAGTAAAGGATATGACGATAACAAAGTAAAAGAAGGAGTTACACATGCCTTGCAGGCATATCCGCACAATAGATTAGTAAAACATATTGCCGAAAATTGCGCACTTACTTATCATTGCCCCGCAGCAAGAAATTATTTTCTCGGCCGTTGGGAATGTCCTATTCCATCATCACCCGCATGCAATGCTAACTGTATTGGTTGCATTTCTTTTCAGCCCGCTGAAGAAGCTATCACTTCTACACAGGACAGGCTTACGTTTCAGCCAACGGCTGCAGAGATTGTGGAGTACACCGTTCCTCATTTAGAAACTGCTCCTTATCCTATTGTTAGTTTCGGGCAAGGCTGCGAAGGTGAGCCGCTGCTCATGTGGGAAACCATCAGGGATTCAATTATTGAGATACGCAAACATACTTCCAAAGGCAGTATCAATATCAATACCAATGGTAGCCGCCCCGATGCGGTAGAAAAACTAATGGAAGCAGGCTTGAATAGCATCCGTGTAAGTACCAACTCTGCAAGGGCAGATGTGTACATGAAATATTATCAACCTAATAATTATCAGTTTGAAGATATTGTAGAGAGTATAAAAGTGGTTCGTAAACATGGCGGCTGGGCATCTATCAATTATTTTGTATTCCCCGGCATGACAGATAGTGTAGAAGAATACGAGGCACTTCGCCAACTCATTATCGAAACAGATCTGAGCATGATACAATGGCGCAATTTCAATATTGACCCTGACTGGTATTTGGGCAAAATGGGTATCACAGATGTAGGACAACTGATAGGCGTGAGCCAGTTAATAGCGCTCATTCACCGCGAGTTTCCGAATCTGAAATTTGGGTATTTTAATCCGCCTGTAGAGCGCATGCTGAATTTTGATAATGATTTTGCACATTAACATTTTTTTCTGCACACATTTGCATAATTTTATCTTACATGATAGCAACTGAACAACATACACAAACAAAAGCCTTAGCATGGACCATTGGGGTACATGTGCTCTTGTTTTTGTTTTTCTGGTTGTATAAATATGCAATACCCACAGTAGAGTCCATACCCGAAATGGGCATGGAAGTTAATTTGGGTACAAGCGATCATGGCAGTGGTTTTGATCAGCCCATGTCTGTAGAAGATCCTTCCGCTGATGCGCCTTCTGTTAAGTATAAAACTGCGCAGCAACAGGAGAACGAAGCGAAAAGTATGCTGCAGACAACAGATGAAAATGCGCCCGCAGTAAATGCCGCTAATTCTAAAGACATTAACCGTAACAGCACACAGCAGGATAATAGCAGGCGTAAACATAATGCACAGCAGGAAGCTAATAATAGCCAAACGCAGCAGCATCCCCGTTATGTATATAATAATAGCACTGGCAAAGGTGGTAACAGTGCTATGCAAAACAACCAGGGAACGAATGAAGGTAATGATAACGGTACAGGTGATAAAGGTGTGCCGAATGGAACGCCCGGATCTACCAATTATACCGGCAGCCCTGGTAATGGAAACGGAGGTATCAGCCATACATTGACAGGCAGAACCATTGTCGCATTCCCGCCTAAAGATGCCAATTTTAAAGAACAGGGTGTAGTAGTGGTGCGCGTTACAGTAAACAGGGAAGGCCTTATTGTAAATAAGCAGATCATATCTGCCAGCAGTGCCGACCTGAGAGCTATTGCATTACATAAAACAGACAAAGTGCGTTTCAATAAAAGCGAATCAGCCCCCGAAGAACAGTTTGGCAATATTACCTTTGTGTTCAAGACGAAGTCATAGTCATTTCTACATGCCCGATATTAATACCCGATACGATCAAACACTCAACTATTTATATGAGAAGCTGCCCATGTTCTCCAGGCTGGGCAAAGCAGCTATTAAACATGATCTTACAAACACTTTGCTGTTATGCGAAGCAGTAGGCAATCCGCATACGAAATTTAAATCCATACATATAGCAGGTACTAATGGTAAAGGCAGTGTAAGTCATATGCTGGCTGCTATTTTGCAGGAGTCAGGTTATAAAACAGGGCTATATACTTCTCCTCATTTGGTAGACTTTAGGGAGCGTATTCGTATAAATGGTATAATGGTAAGTAAAGAATGGGTGGTAGATTTTGTAGACAGTATAAAAGATGCGATCGATAAGATACAGCCGTCTTTCTTTGAAGTAACGGTGGTAATGGCGTTTAAGTTTTTTGAGGAGCTGAAAGTAGATGTTGCTGTAATAGAAACTGGCCTTGGCGGTAGGGTAGACAGTACGAATGTGATCACACCGGTACTTAGCATCATTACCAATATCAGTTACGATCACCAGGACTTATTGGGAGACACATTGCCAAAAATTGCTTCAGAAAAAGCAGGGATTATAAAACCGAATGTACCTGTGTTGATAGGAGAAGAACATGAAGAAACAGAAAGAGTCTTCGTAGATCATGCCATACATAACAAGAGTACCATATACTATGCTGAGGCGCTTTGGGATATGGTACGTACCGGGCAGGATGGCTTGCATCAGTATTTCAAAGCAGTGCACAGGGGCAGGAGAGAACTATACGATATAGCTACAGACATGCTGGGCAATTATCAGCGACAGAACATAAGAACAGTATTAGCTGCGGTAGAAGTGCTTATTGCTAATCAGGGGGTGAACATCTCTATGCCTATAGTGAAATCTGCATTATCGAAAGTTAAACAGCTTACTGGGCTTCGCGGAAGATGGGAAGTGATACAACAATCTCCCCTCATAATAGTAGATGTAGGCCATAATGCAGCAGGTATGCAGGAAGTAATGCAGCAATGGAAATTTGTGAAGGCAGAAAAAAAACACATCGTTGTGGGTTTTGTAAAGGATAAGGATATAACAGCTTCCTTACAGTTTTTTCCAAAAGATGCACAGTATTATTTCTGCAATGCTAAACTGCCAAGAGCTTTGCCTGCAGCAGAGTTGCAGAAGATAGCAGGCGCGTTAAATTTACAAGGAGCTACTTACGATAGCGTACAAACCGCTGTTGAAGCAGCCAAAGCTGTAATGACAGATAAGGATGCATTGTTGGTAACCGGAAGTTTTTTTGTAGTGGGAGAAGCTATGGAGCAAACGCCATCTATAGTCACAGGATGATTTTTTATTTTCCCCTTCCCTGGAAGATAACTTTAAGTGTGTATAGCATGATCTTAACATCAAGCGCCAGTGAGCAGTTCTCAATATAGAGCAGGTCATACTTCATACGGTCTATCATCTCGTCTACATTTTCAGCATATCCATATTGCACCATACCCCACGATGTTAATCCCGGCTTTACTTTATGCAGGTACTTGTAATGATTATGAGAAGTAATGATGATGTCAATAAAATGTTTTCTTTCAGGGCGCGGGCCTACCAGAGACATTTCACCTTTCAGTATATTCACAAATTGGGGCAGTTCATCAATACGCCATTTGCGCATAAATTTTCCCCAGGGTGTTATCCTGGCATCTGTTTCGCTGGATAGTGCGGGCCCATGCACTTCTGCGTTCACATACATAGACCTGAATTTGTAAATGCAAAATGGTTTACCAAATTGCCCTATACGGTCTTGCTTATAGATGATAGGTCCGGGAGAAGAGAACTTTACTCTTATAGCAGCAAAGATTAAAAACGGAGATGAAATAATAAGAGACAATAATGATATGGTAATGTCCAGGAAGCGTTTACAAACCCTTTGCCAGTCGGGCATTAGGTCAGGATGAATATGGATGAGTATGGCGTCATATACATTGCTTGTTTTTACAGATCCCGATATGATATCATAATAGTCAGGCAACACTTTAACAACAACAGGCCGATAACAAAGCCTGGTAATAATGTTTTCTAGTAAATGGTGTTCAGATGAGTCTATAGCAATGATCACTTCTTCAATTTCATGTTTATCTATGATGTTTTCTAATTCAGAGATATGGCCCAGTTGCGGCAGGTATTCATTCATGCCATTTGCCTTCTCATTATTGGAGTATATAAAGCCTTCAAAAATATTGCCTAATACTTTTCGGCTGTTATTTACCTGTTTATATATATTGATAGCTTGTTCGTTGCCCCCGATAATAAGTGTTTTAAATCCTACTTTCCCTTTAATAATATTATTCTTGATATGGTTCAGTATCCATATTCTGAATAAAAGTGTATAAGCAGTATGTATCAATAAGTACCTGCCTGTCATCCTGATAAAATAGGAATAGTCGTTCTCGTCATTGGAAAACACTATCAGCGAAACTATGATAGTGCCGATGATGCAGGAAATAAGTGTGCGGTTGATTTCATTCAATCTGGATTTACGATAGAGATCGAAATAGGTGCCGGATAAAAGATAAAGGAACAACCAGCAAATAGGAAGAAATAGTAACCCTAATGCGTAATCTTTCCCGCGAAATAATTGTAACGATTCTAAAAAAGTTCTGTTTTCCAGTATGTGATGACGATATACCCAAAAAGACATCCAGGCAATAGCAGCTGAAGCATAATCTAATAATGCCAGTTGCCTGATGGCTTTTCTTTTTACCGGGTTCAGTAACATGCGGTTAGTTAGTGAGGTATTTTATGTTGTCTACAATAACAAAGCCACTGCTTTGCCCATTGGGCAAAACAGATTTTATTGCCAGTCGAAACTGGGCTGACGGAAATAATGAAAGATATTTAGAAGCTTCTGTTGAAAGTGATATGTACATTTTATTTATCGAAGCACTGGGGTTTACACCGATCAGGTATTCGGGTGAAGTTGATACAAGCTGGCTTCCGCTTGAATCGGTAGAGACTAACACACCTACAGCAAATTGCGCAGAATTCCGATAACTTATTTCAATAAAGGAATTGCCGGAAACAAAGGGATAAAATTTGCCGTTAATGTTTTCTGAACTATCACCGGCTGTAGGCAGATTAATATAGCCGGAGTGCCCGCCTTCAATAACAAGGCTTTTATCTGAAGTGGTAACAATACTATCATCTCCCGCTATCTTTTGAAAATTATTGCCATTCTCAAAATCTTCAATAATTCTAAAATGAGTAGCTGATGTATACCCTGTTTTGGGTATATATGTTGTTATTTGGCCCGCATTGGTAGTAAGGGTAGACGTATCTCCGTAATAAAAAGGGTATTGCTCCTGGAATTCGGTGATGCCGTCTGTAGATATGCCCGGCACGATCGTTAATAAGCCACTGTTGCCGCTTGTTATAACCGGAAATGTTACAGGCAGATCAAAAACTCCTACCGGGCCATTGTTATAGTACACCCATATGCTCGTGATCTTGTGTGAAGAAGAACCCTGTACTAAAAGATTACCTGGTACAAACTTAAAAGAATCTATATGTACATAAGTAGGAGTAGGCTCCTTGGGGTTGATAATAGTGCAGGACTCAATTGCAAATAAAACCGCAAAAAAAGTAAAAAGTATGTAAATGTTTTTCATTTAATTCTTCATCTAAAATTATAACGATATAACCTATTAAACATTGTGCAACTCGTTATGCAAACTCATTTTTTTCATTACCTGGTGGGCTACATCCATAGCCTGGAAACCATCATATACACTTACTCTAACATCCCTGTCCTGTAAAATGGCGTCTGCAAAATCCTGTAATTCCATGCGAATAGCATTAGAGGGCTTTACATCAGGCATTTGCACAGATAGTATCTTGGTATTGCCATTGCCTATTTCAATAGGGAAATCCATCATACCTGTTTGCATGCCGGGCTCTTTCATACGAATGACTTCGGTTTTCTTTTCCAGGAAGTCAATACCAATATAGGCATCGCGTTGAAAGAGGCGCAATTTGCGCATTTTCTTCAATGATATACGGCTGGAAGTAAGGTTAGCCACGCAGCCGTTATCAAATTCTATTCGGGCATTCGCTATGTCGGCATTTTCACTTAGTACATTCACGCCGCTGGCAGAAATGCGTTTAACCGGGGACTTCACCAAATGCAATACGATATCTATATCGTGTATCATCAGGTCCAGTATCACTGCTACATCTGTTCCCCGTGGATTGAACTGGGCCAGCCTGTGACCTTCTATGAACATGGGCTGTAAAGGCAGATCGCCAAGGGCCAGGAAAGCGGGATTGTAACGCTCTACGTGGCCTACCTGACATTTTATATTAGCTTCATGCACCAATTGTACAAGTTCTTGCCCTTCTTCTATGGTATGTGCAAGGGGTTTCTCAATGAAAACATGTTTGCCACTTAATATGCACTGTTTGGCTATTTCGTAATGGGTGGTAGTAATAGATACAATATCAACAGCATCTACAGCATTTATGAGGCTATTAATATCTGTATATCGGGGCACCTGGTATTGGGCTATCGCGGTTGCTGCCTGGGTATTATCAGGGTCGTAAAAACCAACCAGTTGCACACCATTTATCTCCTGCCACTGCTGCATGTGAATCTTGCCGAGGTGGCCGGCTCCAAATATCCCGATTTTAAGCATATTGCCTTGCAAGATAAATAAAAAAACAGCACTCTAAGACTTCTGAAAAGACGGTAGATATATAAAATATTTACATTAAGCCCTCGTCTGCTAAACTAGTAAATCCTGTACCTGAAACAATAATGTGGTCAAGGAGTTTTATATCCATTAATGAAGCAGCTTCTTTTAGTTTACGGGTCAGTTCTTTGTCAGCAGCACTAGGATTTTTATTTCCAGAAGGATGGTTGTGGGCTACTATTATTTGATTTGAATTATACAGCAAGGCATTTTTTAAAATAATGCGGGTATCAGCAACTGTGCCGGTAAGCCCGCCATTACTCACCATCTCATGTTTGATAACACGGTTGGATTGATTCAGATATAGCACTATGAAAGCTTCATGATTGAGATCTTTTAATAGTGGTATTACAATTCCGGCAGCATCGGCACTCTTTGTTATAGAAGGTCGTTGTAATGCCTCGCCGGTTTGTCTGCGCCTGCCAAGCTCTAATGCTGCAGCTATAGTTATGGCACGTGCTTTACCAATGCCTTTTGTTTTTTGCAATTCCGATACGCTTAATCTTCCCAGTTCTTGCAGGTTATTACCTGCTTTTTCCAATATTTCACGCGCGAGGTCTAGAGCAGATTTTTCTTTTGTACCGCTGGATATGAGTATTGCCAAAAGCTCTGCATCAGTAAGCGCAGCAGCAGTTTTTTGCAGCATTTTCTCACGTGGACGCTCATCTTCTGCCCAGTTTTTTATGGAAATAGCCATTGTATAATAGTAGTGAATGAAAGGTATGAAAATTGATGCATATAAAGTTAGCCTATCCCTATATATCGGAATTATGGGAAGCTACTGTTAACTTAGCAGCCAAATTCATTGCGTGCCCTTTCAATACAGGTACCTTCCATATAAAGAAACAGGTTATTTTTCAGGCCTTGTAACCGATTATCTTGCAGGTGATAAACGCTTAGATGGTTATTATAGTTACAATACTAACGATCAAGGCATAAAGCAGGCTATTGAACAAAGAGCTGCTTTCCCTATTGACAGGGTAAAGCTGGTAAGTATGCTCCATAAACAATATGAGGGGCTGGAAAAATCCGAACTGGTAGCAGAAAATATAAAGCTACTTGCGAATAAAAATACATTTACTGTTTGCGCTGCGCATCAACCCAACCTGCTTACCGGCTATTTATATTTTGTTTATAAAATATTGCATGCCATCAAATTATCCGAAGAGCTGAAAAAAGAATATCCTGATAAGTATTTTGTCCCCGTTTATTATATGGGTAGTGAGGATAATGACCTGGAAGAATTGGGAAAATTTCGCTATAAAGATGATACCTATGTTTGGGATGGGAACGGACAAAAAGGAGCAGTGGGGCGTATGAGGACCAAGGGGCTGAAGCAATTATTTAATGAACTTTTTAAATTATTAGGCCCTCCCGGTGCGAATTTTGACCAACTGAAAGATATTATACATAAAACTTACCTGGAACATGATAATATAGCGAGCGCTACACAGTACCTGGTAAATGAATTGTTTGGGCGATATGGCCTTATTGTAATAAACCCCGATGAACAGGAATTTAAAAGAAGCATATTGCCTATACTTAAAGATGAACTGTTACATCAACGATCAAATGCAATAGTTAATAAAGAAATTGAAAAATTATCTGCGCATTATAAAGCGCAAGCGCAGCCAAGGGAAATAAATCTTTTCTATTTAACAGACGGATTACGGGAAAGGATAGAGAGAAAGGAAAAGCACTGGGTAGTGTTGAACACAGATATTAGTTGGACAGAACGAGAATTACTGCAAGAGCTGGATGAACACCCTGAGAGGTTTAGCCCAAATGTAATTTTGCGGGGATTGTTACAGGAGAGTATATTACCCGACGTAGCATTTATAGGTGGCGGGTCAGAGGTAGCCTATTGGCTGCAATTGAAAACATTATTTGAACACTATAAGGTTTTTTATCCCGCGATATTTTTAAGACAGTCTGTTTTGTGGATATTACCTGAACACGCGCGCCTGATACATAAACTTGGATATAGCATACATGATATTTTTAAGTCCGAAGACGAACTGGTAAAAAGCTATGCTAGAAAAAACAGCGAAACTGACTGGCAAACTAATAAAGAAACATTGGCTATTGAAGCTATACTTAAAGAATTACAACTGAAAGCGGAAAATGTAGATGTAACATTGAAAAAATCTGCAGAGGCCACCCTTACAAAAATGAAGAATCAACTGGCCTCGCTTGAAAAGAAAATGATGCGGGCTGAAAAAAGAAAGATGCTGGAACAATTAGCCCGTGTCTCCAGGTTGAAGAAGCAACTATTCCCTTCTAATAGCTTGCAGGAAAGAGTTGAAAATTTTTCACCTTATTTTTTATTGCAAGGTCCTGGTTTTTTTGATGTTATAAAAGAGGGGATATTACTATTCCAATCTGAATTCCTTGTTGTAGAGCAGGAGTACTAATTTTTGGCACACTTTTTAGAGTATAAATAGTAATGCCTTAAATTTGTTAAAAATCGCATCATGAAAAAGAAAGGAATTGCTTTGTTAATTGCTATATGGCTGTTACCGATAATTTCCTCAGCCCAAGAACCTATAAAAGTGAGTATACCTAAATTAGATCTGGGTTTAAAACTGGGCGCTAACTTGGCACAGCTTTCAGGCAATAATTGGGATAATGGATATAAAGCCAGTTTTTTAGGGGGTGCGTTTGCAGGTCTTAGGGCCCATAAAGTGGGTGTACAAATAGAATTTTTCTTTAGCCAATCGAATTATGGGGTAAGCGGCCATAGCTTTTATGATGCCTTCAGCGGTCTATACAATAACGCAGCTGACTCTGCTAAAAATGGTTCTTTCAAAGTGACCTATATGAATATACCTGTGTTGTTCCAATATAAATTGATCCCTTTATTGTGGTTGCAGGTAGGGCCACAATACAGTGGTGTAGTATCAGTAAATGATGTGAATTCACTGGTAAAAGACTCCAAAAATCTTTTCAAGTCGGGCTATACTTCAGGGGTAATAGGGTTAGAATTGAAATTGCCATTGCATCTCAATTTCGGAGCCCGGTATGTGATAGGGTTTGCCAGCATAAATAATACGGATGTATCGGGGGCATGGCAGGCAAAACAGTTGCAAGTGCATGTCGGCTATGCTATTCTATAGCAGGCGGTTACAACAGTTACAATTCTGTAAATAACAATAGGTGACAGGTATATATCTGTCGGTAAACAGTTTTATTAGCAAAACGTAGAGAAGATATTAGCGGATAAAAAAGGCGCTAATATGCAAGTGGTTAGGGCAGCCGTATTTTTGGTTGTTAGAAGCTGCGCATGAAGCCATGAACGACAAAGCCAATATAGCTACTGCAGCAACGAGGAGCCTGGAATTAGATCGTAATTTCATAATAATTTTTGTCTTTGGTGTAAAAACCTCTTTTACTTTTGTACGAAGATAATAATTTTTCATGAAGCATATACATTTTATTGCCATAGGGGGAGCTATCATGCACCAGCTTGCTTTGGCCCTCCAAAGGCAGGGTTATGAGGTGACGGGTAGTGACGATGAGATCAACGACCCGGCAAGAATCAATCTCGCAATGGCAGGGCTATTGCCTGCCAGTACAGGATGGTATCCTGAGAAAATAGATACCAAAATACATGCCATAGTATTGGGAATGCATGCAAAAGCTGATAATCCCGAATTGCTGGAGGCTAAAAAAATAGGATTGCCAATTTATTCTTTTCCTGAATATGTATATGAGATAAGCAAAGAGAAGCAAAGAATTGTAATAGCGGGCAGCCATGGAAAAACCACCATTACTTCTATGGTGATGCACATACTAAAGCATAGAGGAATGGACTTTGACTATTTGGTTGGGGCTAAAGTGGCAGGTTTTGATCAGTCTGTGAAGTTAAGTGATGCGCCTATAATAATATTGGAAGGTGATGAATATCCTGCATCGGTAGAAGAAAAACGCCCCAAAATATTTTTCTACCACCCGCATATAAGTGTATTAAGTGGTATTGCCTGGGACCATATCAATGTATTTCCAACGTATGAAATATACCTGCAGCAATTTGAAACCTATTTAAAGGGAATGAAACCTGCTACGAGCCTGTTTTATAATAGTGAGGATGAAGAAGTAAAAAAACTTGTATCGACAACAGCTTCTCATCTTATTGCACGATCTTATTCCATGCCGCCATTTCATTACGAAAATGGAGAAGCAATTTTAGATACCACATTTGGGCCACTGAAAATGTCTGTATTTGGAAGACATAACTTATTAAACCTTGAAGCAGCTGTGTCTGTTTGCGAAGCATTGGGGGTTAGCAAAAAAGATTGTTATATAGCTATTGCCTCATTTACGGGCGCTGCCAAAAGACTTGAAAAAATCATTGAAAAGGAAAATCTTGTTGCATACAGAGATTTTGCACATGCCCCATCAAAGTTGAAAGTTACGCTGGATGCAGTGCGTGAAGCATATCCGCAACATATGCTTATCGCTTGTTTTGAACTACATACCTATAGCAGCCTAAACGAACAATTTTTAAGTGAATACGCGCACAGTATGGATGCTGCGGATCATGCTTTGGTGTATTTCAGCCATCATGCGCTTGAGCTTAAAAGACTACCGGGTTTAGACCCCGCTACTGTACAGGGCTATTTTAAGAATAAAGGATTATTGGTGATAGATGATAAAATAAAACTAGAGGCAACAATAAAACAATTACTTACCCATACTAACAAGCCTATATGCCTTTTGCTGATGAGCTCAGGCACTTTTGATGGAATTGATTGGAATGGTGTAAGTTCGCAGTAAGAAACAGTACTTTCAAATGGCACAACTTGTATTAAAACGCCCTATCGTTTTTTTTGATCTTGAAACCACAGGTGTAGATCATGCAAAGGATAGGATAGTGGAACTGGCAATGATAAAACTTAGCCCGGACGGTAAAAAAGACAGCTATATAAAACGCCTGAACCCGGGTATGCCTATACCTGCGGAAGCAACGGCTATACATGGTATAAGGGATGAGGATGTAAAAGATTGTCCGGTTTTTAAACAGATCGCACACCATTTATATGATTGGATGAAGAACAGCGATTTTGCCGGCTATAATTCGAGCAGATTTGACCTGCCACTGTTAGCAGAAGAATTTTTGCGTGCGGGTGTAAACATAGATTTTACAGAAAGGCATATGATTGATGTGCAGCAGATATTTTTTAAAATGGAAAGCCGCACACTTAGTGCTGCCTATAATTTTTATTGCAACAAGCAGTTGGAGAAAGCACATAGTGCTGAGGCAGATATACAGGCTACTATTGAGGTGTTGGAAGCTCAGCTGGATAAGTATGCTGATATGTCTAAAGATGTAAAGAACCTGAGTGATTTTTCAAATACCGAGCAGTATGTAGATTATGCCCGCAGGATTGTAATGAAGGACGGAAGCCCTGTATTTAATTTTGGCAAATATAAAGGCAAAAAAGTGGAAGATGTATTTACTGCAGAGCCGCAATACTATGACTGGATGATGCAGGCTGATTTTGCATTGCATACCAAACAAAAGATATCCGAAATATTAAATAAAATGAAACTGCAAAAGTCGGGTTTGAAATTATGATAGCTATTTAACAAGCCTGTATTGCTATATTTTCTTATTTTGCCCCTTCTTTTAAAAATAGCCCTGTTGGACAAGATTGTTATCATACCTACCTACAATGAAAAAGAGAATGCGGAAAAGATCATCCGCAAGGTTTTTTCATTGCCCGGCAACTATCATATACTTATTGTAGATGATGGTTCACCTGACGGTACCGCCAATATTGTAATGGGCCTGCAAACTGAGTTTGCGGGAAGGTTGCATCTGATAGAAAGAACCGGGAAGCAAGGACTTGGAACAGCTTATATTTTTGGTTTTAAATGGTCGCTGGACAGGGGTTACCAATATATATTTGAGATGGATGCGGATTTTTCGCACAACCCGGATGATCTGAACAGACTATATAAAGCATGTGAAGATGGTGCTGATGTAGCAGTAGGTTCAAGGTATGTAAAGGGAGGCAAGGTGAAGAATTGGCCTTGGGAAAGAATATTTATTTCGAAAGGCGGTGCATTTTACACAAAAATGATTACATGGATGCCTGTGGACGATCCTACCGCAGGTTTTGTATGTTATAAACGCAGTGTGCTTGAAACGATCCCGCTCGACAAAGTACAATTTGTCGGTTACGCGTTCCAGATAGAAATGAAATACCGCGCATGGAAACTGGGATTTAAAGTAAAAGAAGTGCCCATTATTTTTATTGACCGCGTAGAGGGTGCTTCTAAAATGACCAAGGGCATAGTAAAGGAAGCTATGTATGGTGTATGGCGGATGAAGCAATTTAATAAAGAACGCAACAAATAATACTTACACAATAAACTCTTTGTTTTCTTTTATCCAAGCTATTATTGCAGGGCCTTCTGAAAATAATAAGTCGAGTATACTCAGGTTGGGAAGGAAGCCTGTTTTATTAGCAAAGGGCTGAAAATATTGAGGGAATGAAGAGGTAGTGCGTTGTGGTGCAATACGCAGGTCCAATGCACTATCATATCTATCGACGTATTCTTCCGTAAATGTTTTTTTTAGCTGTATTTTCAGACTCTTCTCTACATACTGTACACTTGCCACGTTAAAATCTATTAAAAAGGTGAAATTGGTTTCAAACAATTTTTGCAGGTAAGGAGAATAATATTCAAAAAATGGCGCGCGTCCATATGCCGACATGATCGTTCGCCAATGTTGTGTTTGCCAATTCCCGGGTGCTATTTTTATATCTTTCATTGAAGCCCTGTTATTGCGGCCTTTTTCTATTGGGATACTAAGCATTATTTTGCCATTTGCACCTGCTATTTCATACCTGTTCCTGAAACTCATTTTCTCAAAATGCTCGGCCTTATCAAGTATCAATACGTCTGTATCAATGATCGTTGTCCACCAACTAATAGCTGGGAATGGCATGTATGAGCTAACTATCATGATTTAGAGGTTTGAATTTGGAGGCAATTTAACTGTTTTGTTAAGTGTTTAATGGGGTTTTTCTTATAGGTTTGCGAAAAATAATAAAAATGGTCAGAGGTTTTTGGATTGGATTGATGATGTTCTGTTTTGCAATACAGGCAAGCGCTATACAGGCGGTAGTTTCGCACGCGGTTTTTTCAAATGGTGGTATGAATGCTTATGCAGAGATATATTGGCAGATAGATCCTCTTTCTTTACACTTTACAAAAACTAAAAACAATACCTGGCAAACCGAGATAAAAACCGAAATGAAAATAAAGAATGAAACAGGTATCATTACAACTGAACAATACTTATTAAAAACACCTGCATCCGGTTCAATTGCAATTGCCGAGGCTGCATCTATTATTGATATGCGTAAGTATGCATTGCCTTCGGGAAAAATTGTATTTGTATTGAAATTAACAGATGTTGCAGATACGAATCAACACTTTGTATTTATTGATAGCTTTTCAGTGCCTGAACAAAATGGTGTTTTTTACAGCGATATACAACTATTGGATACTTCTTATTATTCTGCTGCCGGTGGAGTTTTTAAAAAAAATAATAGACAACAAATACCATTATGCGCAAATTTCTTGGATGAAAACAGAACATTATTACACTATTATGGTGAACTGTATAATGTAAATATAGTTGCAAAAGAAAGTTACCCATTGATCCAAAAAGTATTTATAAACAAGCAAGAGAATGGGGGTCCTGTACTAAACCTTCTGAAAACTGATACTATTCATAATGCTGATATGCAACTGTTAACAGGTGATTTTGATATATCGGAGTTGGGCTCGGGTAATTATAATGTGAATTATAATCTTATCGATAAAGACAATGTTGTTATTGCAACCAAAACCCTATTTTTTCAACGTTATAAGAGTAAGCCGAAGGATAGGGGTATTGAAAAAGCTTCTGCTAAATCTGATAGTGCGTTTCAACAAATAAATGTGATAGATATTAGCAAGTCGTTTGTAATGCGATACAATCTGACTGAGTTAAAGGCTATTTTAAAAATGTTACTTCCAATGTCTACGCCAATGAATGTGCAAACTATCAAAAGTTTTTTGAAGAATCCGGATGAGGGGTATATGCGCTATTTTATCTACAATTATTTTGCTGATATTAATAAGAAAGCTCCTGATGCTGCCTGGAAAATTTTTTCAAACAGAGTGCGTGAAGTAAATAAACAATTTGGCACTGTGTCACAAGCTGGTTATGAGACGGATAGGGGGTATATATATTTAAAATATGGCGCGCCTGATGAGATAGTGACTGTAGAGAATGAAAGAGGGGCATTGCCATACGAAATATGGCAGTATAATAATATAAACAATCAATATAAAAATGCAGTCTTCCTTTTTTACAGGTCAACAGAAATGATCACAGGTTTTAGATTATTACATTCAACTGTTTCAACAGAGATGCGCAATACAGCATGGAGAAATATGCTTTATATTAATGGGGCAAGCAGCGGAGATCTAAATTCAAGGGCTGAACAATACATCGGTAATCGCTAAATTTGCAACGTATGCGAATCAATTTTTATAAATATCATGGTACAGGTAATGATTTCATTCTGATAGATAATCGGGAAGAACTTGTGAAATTATCAAATGCACAAGTGTCCCATTTATGTAACAGGCATTTTGGAATTGGAGCGGATGGATTAATGTATTTACAAGAGGAGAAGGGGTATGATTTCAAGATGATATACTATAATTCTGATGGCAGGGAAAGTACCATGTGTGGTAATGGAGGACGCTGTATTGTGGCTTTGGCCCATACACTGGGGTTAATAGAAAATAAAGCAAGTTTTCTAGCGATAGATGGCCCCCATCGTGCGAGTATTGAGAAGGGAGTTATTCACCTGGAGATGCAGGATGTAGGAAGGATAGAGCAATATGAAGATCATGCGATACTTAATACCGGCTCTCCGCATTATGTATTATGGGTAGAAGATGTTGCCGCAACAAAGGTATTTGAGAGAGGTAGGGCTATAAGAAATGAGAAAATGTTTGAACCTAATGGTGTCAATGTTAATTTCGCAAAGCTTGTGAATGACATATTGCATGTGCGTACGTATGAGAGGGGTGTGGAAGATGAAACATTAAGCTGTGGGACAGGGGTTGTTGCCAGCGCAATAGCCAGTATAAAAGAAGCAACAGGAACATTTACTATTCCAATACATACACCCGGCGGAGAGTTGAAAGTGAGTTTTATAAAAAATACAGCCTTTAGTGCAAAAAATGTAGTATTAAGTGGTCCTGCCAGTTTTGTATTTAAAGGTGAAATTGAGTTGTTATAATAATGGTTGTCCCTGTTGTTCTCGCTTTCGCGTATAATACAAACTCCAGAACACTACATTAAAAAAGCAATAGAATATTCTCCCATCCTGGCTTTGCAAGGCAGACTCCTGCATCATAAATAATATAGAGACCACAAAAAATAGTGCAAATACCAGTTTTGATTGCAGCCCGTTGGTATTTAATAGGGGTTGAAAAAATATGATCAACAGACATATCAATCCTGGTATGCCCAGCATTATCAATGTTTCTAAATACATGTTATGCAGGTTAATGTTGTGCAGCGCTGAAGGCTGATTGGTATTGTAAATGTCTTTTATACCGTAATCAGACATTCTTTTGTTTTGAAGTTTGTGTACATCCCCGATCCCAGCTCCATACCACCATAAATTATTTGCTTTTACATTGTCATAGCCAACCCTCCAAAGAAAAAGCCGGAGTGTGAGGTTATTAAAATGACTGGTACCGGCGCTGTCGATAGTGCTATATTGCCAGCCAAATTTTGGATTATTATCAATAACGTCTGAAAAACGTTTTTTTATAGGGTTTTGCGTGTAAAACACAAGTAAAAAAGCTGCCAGAAAACAACATATTGTAAAGCACGTGGCAAATAATGGTATCTTTTGGTTCCAATATATTTGATATATGTATATGGGCATTAGAATGACAAAGAGAAAAATCAGCAAAGTTTTTGATGCTAATAAAATAAGGAACAATACATTGAATAAGATCAACGCCATTTTAATAAAACTGCGATTTGCAAAATGGTATTTCCATTTATTGAAAAACAATATAATGAGTGCAAATATGGTATACCACGATTCTGCTACGGCATTTGCATCTAAGCCCTCAATAAGATTATTATAGAAAAACTGGCCGGTTGCTTTGGTATGCATGTATATTATTGTTGCATGTCCAATGCAATAAATGCCCGTAAACGTAACGCCTGCTATAAAAAATAATAATAGCGATTCAAGGCTTTTTTCGGTGATGTTGTCACTGCATCCTAAAATAATGGGTAGCAGAAAAAAGCATAGCTTAGATCCGAGGTCCCACGATGCATCTGCTTTATTGGTGCTATAGAAATACCCGAATACGTGAAGAATAAAGAAGACAAGCCAAGTCCACAACGCTTTTCTTTGTAATAAATTTTTTAATGAGTGTTTAAAGTTTACCTGTAATAGCCAGATAACCCCCATCAAAATAGCCGCTGCCGAACCATATATATAAGGTAATGGTATTGCAAACGCCAAAATGAATATCGAGTAGATAAAAGATATTTGAATCCATTTTGACTTTATCATGGTATAAAAGTAGCCGTTTAAATACTATTTTTGAAACCTAACATTATTTTTCTTTTAATAATGAGTAATCTCTCAAAAAAAATATTCTCCTCTGGTATTCAAGCCATAGCAACCCAATTACTTGGGGGTATTTTTTTTTATATGACCTCATTGTATTTATCAAAAGTTGATTTTGCTATACTTGGTTGGGCTAATGCTATAGCACTAACAATAATATTGTTTTTGAGTTTTGGATTGGAACCAATTGTGATTCGAAAAATTGCGTCTAACAACGCATCCGGTTGGGTTACTTCTGTCTATTTTCTTCATAATATTGTTTTTTCAATATTAGCATTAATAACACTAATTCTTGTTGGCCTATTTACTGTAGGAAAAATAGACTTAAGAATATTACCCTGGTTATTTATTTCACAAGCATTTATTTTTATTGCATTGCCTTTAAAACAGTCTTTGAATGCGAGAGAAAAATTTGCTCCCTATGCGATAGTAAGTTTAAGCAGTAATCTTTTTAAAATAATACTAGCGCTTATATTAAGTTATTTTAGAAAAATAACACTAAACAATGTTGTAATAATATTTGTTGCTACATCTTTTTTTGAGTTTATTTCTATTTTTCTTTATGTAAAAGTATACCAACAATTCAGTTTATTCTTTAGAAGACGTGCCTATTTTAGTTTAATAAAAGTGTCCTTTCCGCAATATGTATCTGTATTGTTTGATGCATTATTAGGCAGAATAGACTGGATAATATTAGGGTTTGTCAGTACAAAAATTGCATTGGCAGATTATAGCTTTGCGTATAAAATGTATGAGCTGTCGCGATTGCCTATTTTTATCATTAGTCCCTTACTGTTGACTAAATTTTCAAGAGCAGCCGGCAAAAGATATTTAGATGAAAATAGAAAAAAAGATATACAGTATTTATTTACAATGGAAATGTTTATTGCAGTCCTTTTGCCATTATGCCTAAATATCGTATGGGGAACATTAGTTGATGCTATTACAGATAACAAATATGGAAGTACTAATAATTATTGTTTTTTTATTCTTTCCTCGTGCATTACTATAAATTTTGCCATTAATTTTATGTGGACATCTTTAATTGCACTAAAACGATATAAAGTTATTTCAGTAGCTCTTGCTATATCAACTATATTTAACCTTATTCTAAACATTATTCTCATTCCGCAGTATAATAAAATAGGCGCAGCCTATTCATATCTTTTTGCAATGCTGGGGCAGGCTACTATATTTTACTTTTATTTTCGCAAGACAATTTTCAATGTTTCCATAAAGTCTTTTTTCATCTTTATATCATATGCAATTTGTGCCTACTTTTGTTCAAAATGGATTACAGATAATGTTTTGATGGAGCTATTTTGCTGTGTTTTTATTTATTCTATATTATGTGTATTGACCGGGCAAATCAAGCTAATTCATTTGAGATGGTTAAAGGAGCTATTTCGTACTAATTAATTAAATTGTTTGTAAATCCGATAAGTTTATATTAGCAACGTGAAAAATGTAATAAACAGAACTTACAGGAAATTGTCTAATACAGACTTGCCCTTTCTTATTTTTTTAGTTGGTATAATTAATGTTAAGCTATATGTAAAAGTATTTTTTCTTCTTTTTTACCTGTGTTATATAGCGTATAAAAAATATAAACTTCCTAAAAATAGAAATGGAGTTATTTTATTTTATTTTATTATGCCGGTAATAGGTGTGATCGCACCCCTATTAAAATATACGAGTATTGACTCGGTTTATTGGCTAGGATACTTTTGGGGCATGGCATCATGGATTATTGCCGGTATTGCGTTTTATTTGATCTATACGACAGTTGTTAATTCAGAGAGACGAAAAATATTAAATACCGTAGACTTATTTTTTGCTCTTAATATACTTGTATCCATTATTCAGCTTGTCATTATTATGTTCATGGCGCATAGTATAATGCCATATTGGGTATGGGATAGTGCAGAAAAATTTGGTACATCTACAGGAGATAATTTATATGGTATAAGCTGGAATAATAGCATAACGAATTCAGCAATATCAGTAATTGGAATTGTTTATTTCTTATTTAACAACAAACGAAATTATGCGATTGCTTGTACGCTGATATTGCTATTATCAACCAGCAATTTTTTGGTATTTATATCTCTATTTTTACTTGCCTTAATATTTATATTTTCGAATAAAGTATTGAGGAAAAACGTATTTTTTGTTACACTATGCCTTCTTCTTTATCCCTTATTATCGCCAACCAATATTAAGTATATAGGTACAGTTTATAATAAATTTGTTTCAAAGGACTCATTGAATAAAAAAGAGATACACCCAGCACCAGTATCTATGAATGAAGACTATAGCTACATTTTTCATTCAAGTGAAGCTTTTGGTAAGTATCATATATTATTGCTTAAAAAGCTTAAGTTTTCGAGCGACCATTCCAAAACGAAAAACCCTAATCTTAAGTTAGACCCGAATTTGATAAAAAATTATTTTTATCTCCTTTACGGAATACAGCCTAAAGATGCGCAACTGGCAGGATATTCCAGGTCGGGTAAGATATACTCTCTTTATTTAACAGCTGCATTCCTCGGTAAAGATTATAAGAACCTGGCATTTGGTGCAGGTACTGCACGCTTTAGCTCTAAACAAGCGATAAAAATGACCGGATTAGGTTTGCAGGGAAATTACCCGTCTAATTATGTGTACGCAAGCCCGGAGTTCTTCCAATATCATTTATATTCACTTCTATATTTTCTTTCGCAGGATATTTCGTTGCATTCTATCATTAATTTTCCTGATACTGTTTATAATCAAATAGCGGGTGAATATGGATTACTAGGCATAATTGCATTTATATTCCTGTATATAGGGTACTTTTGGAAGTATAGGAAAAAATATAGTTATGGGTTGTATCTGCTAATATTGATACTATTATTATTTGGTTTAGAATACTGGTTTGAAATGATTTCAATTACAGTCATATTTGAGTTGTTGATGTTATTGGATATTTTTGCACCTCATAACACAAATGCTACATCCACCCCAAGTAACAGTATTAATGCCAGCATATAATGCCGGTTCTTACATAAAAGAAGCTATTGACAGCGTTTTACAGCAAACATTTACAGATTTTGAATTGCTTATTATCAATGATGGGTCAGAAGATGATAGTTTAACTATTATCTGCTCCTATTCAGACTCAAGAATCAGACTTATCAGTCGCGAGAACAAAGGACTTATTAAAAGTCTTAATGAAGGATTAGAAGCATCACAAGGCATGTATATAGCACGCATGGATGCTGATGATATATGCTTATCACAAAGATTGGAAGAACAAATGTATTTTTTAAATAATCACCCTGATTATGTATTGGTAGGTTCAGAAGCAGAAGTGATCGATAAGGATGGTAATTACCTTTTTAATTTGGAACCAATCGGTTATACACACGAAGAAATACAGAATAGAATAAATGAAAAATGCCCGTTTATTCATCCTTGTGTAACTTTTAGAAAAGAGGCTGTGTTGATGGTTGGTGGTTATCCTGCGAATGCGATTACATTTGAAGATCATTTATTGTGGAAAGAACTATTGAGTAGGGGCAAGGTTTGCAATTTGAAAGAAATTTTGCTTAAAGTGCGATTTAATCCTGAATCCGTTACTATTGATGAAAAATGGCGTGGACGCAGATTTATAGAATTAAGAAGAAGATCTATTGAGAATTCGTGTGTAAGTGATGATGATGCGAAAGAATTGAAAGAGATTATTTCGAAACAAAATTTTTCCGCATATAAACAAGCATCTTATCATGCAATGGTAGGAAAGAAATATTTATGGAATCAACATCAGCCACAAAAGGCAAGGGTACATTTTCGTAAAGCCATTTCTATAGTACCTACCAAATATGAGCCTTATCTTCTTTACTTTCTGTCTTTCTTTCCTGAAAAATTGGTAAGGGCTATTTACAATAAGTTCAAATAATATAGTTTCTTTGTCGCAATGAAGATTGCTTTTATATCCAGGGCTACTTTATTTTCTTCTCCGGGCGGCGATACCTGCCAGATGGAAGAAACTGCTGCTAATCTTAGAAAGATGGGTGTGTATGTGGATATATTTCTTACAACAGCTCAAATAGAATATGACAAATATGAC
>Ga0206886_1016_pt2 | contig 33625 bp, 23 predicted proteins | sample Alteio_BWOrgHeat_92_FD_152952 | JGI IMG/M metagenome (GOLD analysis project Ga0206886, IMG submission 152952) | Enriched cells from forest soil in Barre Woods Harvard Forest LTER site, Petersham, Massachusetts, United States - Alteio_BWOrgHeat_Nextera2 ... | reverse complement strand
CGAACCCTGCTGAATCGAGACGCCCGAGGTTTCCAGTCTCGCCCGCCCGCTAACAAGCGTAACTTCCAGCTTGGTCGCAGAGGTTCGGACTAGGAACGACGTTCCGAGGTCTACGATACGATGCTCCGCAGCGATCACAGTGAATGGTGAAGCCGTATCGTGCTCGACGCGAAAATAGGCCTCGCCTTGTTCAACTTCGACTGTCCGGCGACCGCGACCAAAATCAACGCGCAGAACCGTGTCGGTATTGAGATCGACGCTTGAACCATCAGCGAGAACCACAGTTTCGCGACCCCCTATAGGCGTCGAATAGGTCTTTAGGCCGGGTTGCAGCAAAATCATCGTCGCAACGCCCATGACGAGAAAAAGCGATAGCCCCGCAACGCTTCGTCCGATCAAAGACCAGTTGCGTTTACTTTTCGCCGACCCCGTTGGAGAGGAAGGTGGGGTACGAAGCGCTGCCAGGCGCTCGGTGCGAGTCCACGCCGCTTTCAATCGCCAATAGGCGGCGGCATGATTGTCGGACTTGGCCAGCCAGGCATCGAATTCTATCTGCTCGACATCGCTCCAATCGAAATATTGTTGACGTCGCAGCCAAGCCGCAGCAGATGCCTCCACGTCCGATTTAGGCATATCCATTCCGTTCGGATTCGTGTCGCTCATGGCTGTGTCCGTCGTTCGGTCGATTCCGCGAAAAGCATGTCCGCGAGCGAGCGCATGCCATTATCGACGTAGTGAGAAACGGCTGATTCACTGATGCCCATGCGCAAGGCGATCTCACGCCCGGAAAGGCCTTCGACACGCCGCAATAGAATTGTTTCCCGGCACTTGGGTGGAAGCTGCTCTATAGCGGCGCGCACGCGGCGAAGTTCATCGCGCGCGATAATTGCTCGTTCCTGACTCGGCTCGTCCGCAACGAGGTTGAGCTCGTCCAAATCCGAAACGGTCTCGATGGAAATAATTCTTTCGTGGCGGACGCGATTGATGAGGAGGTTGCGGGCGGTCGTAAAAAGGAACGCCTTGCTGCGGGTCGGGATCGCCTGCCGCGCGGCGGCGATCACGTTGGCATAGACCTCCTGCCGCAAATCGGAAATGTCCGTCGCGTTGCGGTAGCTGCTTTGCAGAAAGCGCACCAAAGATGCCTCCAAAGGCAATATTTCGCGCACAAACCAAGCTTCTACCTCGGACGTAGGCACACCTACCCCACAAGGCAATTGCCCGGTTTCGCCACTATTGTTGCCCGGTATCGTTGCCATTACCTCCGCCAGCTTCCTGTCTTTGGAGGGCTAGAGCGTCTGATCCTCAACTCATAAGACAGCCGAAGCCGAGAAACTTGATAGGCGGCGCAAAATTTATCGCAGAAACGTCGAAAATACCTGAGCAATCTTATTTCAAAGCAAGCACCTCCCTTATTAGAGTTGTTCGGGTTGAGGGTTGCAAAATTTGGAACGGCTGGAAATCGCGATGCCGCTTGCGAACGTTTTTTAAGCTCAACAGGAACAGGTAAGCTCTCTGGATTGGTCCTATGTGACGCCTAGCGGTGGATCACTTGTGAGTGTGGCGCTCTGTAGAATATAGAAGTCGCCGATGTAAGCCCGAGACCCGGAGTGGAAATTGAATTTCACGCCATAGATGTTGTCCGCTGCAAAATCCGCGAGGTTTCCCGTCTTCTAAGCCCTACGTTTTTTGAATTGCGTCAATTACAGCCGGAAAAAAATTGGGGCGGCAATTTAAGAGTGCCGCCCGAGTCGAGGGAAAGTTGTGCAACGCGCGCAGCAAACGGCGGTTGTTGGAACTCCGATTATCCTCACAGACCAACACTGATCGTGGCGAAAGGTCCGTAGAAGCCGGCATTCTCTTTCTTTGCTGCATCGATGCCACCGTCGATGGCGCCGAAGAAAAAGTCCGCTCGATAGCCGAGACTGAGTTTGGCATTGGAAAATTTCATCGAGACGCCAGCGAAACCTCCCACATTCGGGATCGTGACAGCGTGCGCGCGATTTTGGTCAGGAGGGATGAGCGTATATTGACTTCTGTTTTTGGGCAGAAGAGGTCCGGGTTTGGTGACGTGATAACCCATTGTGCTGTGCTGGGTATTTGCGCGTTGGCGGCCGAATAGGAAGGCGGCATTCGCGCCCCAGTCGAAATTGATCGTCGCATCGGTCCCGGTTCCGACTAGAGGCATGGACGCATCCCAGGAAAGCGATGGTCCGATTGCATGTGTGCTGCGCTGGGCATGCAAAACCGCGTTGAAATCCGAATTGGACGGAAGATCAATCCGGTATTTTCCAGGCTGGCTCACAAATTTGTAATTAACGATTGGCTGCGCATGAAGCGAGACGTCCGAGGCGGATGTGAATTGCGCAAATCTCACGCCTGCATTGATGATCGAACTTCCGTGAGCCCCGAGCATGCCAAGTCCGACATCCTTGCCGGCCTGGAAGTCCACGACGAGATGCGACTCTCTATGGGTTGTTTGACCATCGCCATAGCGCTCGAGCAGCGGCATAAAATGGCTGCCAATTATACGGGTGTAACTAAGGTATATTTTTCCATACGAATGCGGCGGCGTTTGATGATGCGAGTGCCTGGCGTTGTTGGATCGCCCATAGCGAATTGCAGCGGCAAAAACCCAATTCGTCCCGTCGGGCTGGAAGCTGATTTTTCCTTCCTCGCCCAAACTGTATGGCGAGGGACGCTGGGCATCGAACATCGGAGCCAGATCGGCTTGCGGAGTCAAATTGAAGAACGCCGGCGCAAATTGCTCCGACCCGCCGCTTTCATGTTCGAACTGCCCGCCGAGTTCGATCCACAGCGGTGGATGGCTGCTCTCGTCGTCCGCCGCGTTCGCGCCATGGACGGACGCAAGCAATGCCAGCGCCGATACCGTTGTCAAAAGCTGCTTGCGGAATCCGTTCTGTTGCGTATTCGTTGGTTCGTTCATCGGTTCCCCCTTACCAATTCTTCGTGACGCGGACACCAATCAGCTTGGGATCGGTAAGAAAGACGTTCGTTGTCAGTCCCGAATCGTCGCTGTTCAGGAAGTCGCCGGTAATGGCCGTCGTGTTGAAGACGTTCTTGTCATAGAGCATCACCTGCCAACCGTTCTGATTGGTGAAAATCAGCGTCAGGTTGACGTTGGTATAGCCGCGCAGGCGATCATAAGGGTTGTCGTTGAAGACACGCGCCCAGGAATAATCCTGCCAATAATAATCGCCGCGCAGCGTACCCGCCCAGTCGGTAGAAAGTGGCAACGTGTATTGCGTGCCGAAGGAGACGGTGAACGGTGGTGCATTGGGCAATTTGTTGCCGCCGAGATTTTTCGAGAACCCCGTGCCATTGTTCGGTACCGGACCGTAGTCGATGCCAGTTACCGGGTCTTTGTTCTGGCCCGTGTAAGGGTCTCCCGGTGTTCCGGCGAGAGGGTCATACCCGGGATAATTTGACAAGTCCTGGCCCCCGAACGTGTGTGGAGGGAAGCCATCGGCGTCCGCCGTGGGATTGGGCACATAGGGAAGCCGGGTGAACGGATCATAGTGCAGGAGATAGGCGTAGCCGCAATAACTGAGCACATTGCCGCCAATCTCTGGGCCACCTGAATTGATCCATTGCGCCACATAAGTCGGGAATATGCAGTTTGAAGCTTCGTTGACGAATGGCTTGACGACAAACCATCCTGGATGACCGGCCGTGCGATCCATAAGATCGACCGCCGACTGGCCATTGTCGATTCTGGTCGCTTCATAGCCACCGGCGAAAGTGAATTTCAGGCCTGGGGTGGGTTCCCATGTCGTTTCGAGTTCGGCGCCGTGCACAGTTGCATTGAAATTCGAATTGATTGCCGTGCGGTCTACGATCTCAGAAATCTGATACGCCTTATAATTGTAGTAGAAGACATCGCCGTTCAGCGTGAGCGCGCCGTCCAGCAGCGTGTTCTTGCTGCCCAGCTCGAACGCATCGATGAATTCCGGCTTGAATGTCAGCGGATGCGTGGGATCTACAGGAAAGGCGCTATTTCCTTCAAATTCGATATTGGAGGAGAAAATCGCACCCGGCGGATTGGCGCCGCCGGCCTTGTAACCGTGCGCATACGAACCGTAGACCAAGGTCTGATCGGTGAAATCGAGTTTTGGCGACCAGTTAGCGACGACACGACCTGTGAACTGATCCCATTGCTGGTCGACGACGCCGGCCACCGGATAACCCCATCCGCTCTCGACCAACCAACTCGGGATGTCGACGAAATGCTTCTGGTCATCCGTCCAGCGCAAACCGCCGGTAAGTTTCAAATCGTCCAAGATTTTATAGGTCGCTTCGCCGAAAACGGCGTAGGAATTCAACGTATAGGGATTCTTGCTTAGGAAATAATTGTGCCCGTTGTCGTTGAGGTGAGAAAGCGGATTGGGATCGATATACCCTCCGCTGAGCTGTGCGGATTTGTTCAGATCGTTGAATTGAAATCCGAACGGCAAACAGTCTGAATTGTCGGAAACTCCGGCGACCCAAGGAACGTTGCCGCAATTGCCGCCTCGTGTTCCGGTTCCCGAGCTTCCCCGCGTAATCATCGTGAAAACATTGCTGAAGACATAATAATTTTCTTCCGTCTCGTAATGCAGGAAATTGCCGCCGGCGCTGAAATTGAAGGGGCCGGAAAAATTCGTCGTCAGCCGAAATTCCTGGCTCAGCTGCCAGGCATGTTCTTGTGAAAGGTCTTCGAGTATCAACCGGTCCGAACAACCGAGCTGCGGATCGCAGTAATAGCCAGCGGGCGCACATCCGCCTTCTGTCGTTGTACAGGGAGAACCCAAGGGAAAGCTGGAGCAGTCGCCACCACCGGCAACGCAAATATGATAACCGTCGGGAGCGGGCGTAACTCCGTTAATGGGATCCGTGATGGCGAAGACCCCTTCTACCGAACCGAACCGGTTGTAATCTTCCGCCGAGTAGAGGAAGTCGTGCCCAAATCCGGTTTGAGAGGTGAGCGTCAAGGCCGGTGTTAGCGTATAATCGGCATTGAATTCCACGACGTCGTTCTTCGCTTTGTAGGTCGGGTTCAACCCGGACTCGATCACGCGAAGATTTGAGGATTGGGTGACACCTGCATAAGGATTGATCGGATTAAGTCGGCCCAATATCTCGCCGCCCAGAACATAGGGAAGAACGAAACCGAGAGGAGCTTCGAACGCGTCCGGAGAATAAAGCGACACCGGTTTGCAGCCCTGATCGAAATAATCGCCCGGCTCGCCATATCCAATGCCCGGCCCTATTGGCTTCGATATACCGTTGACTTCGCCGGGACCGAGATCTGTGTTGCAAAGTTGCTTGCCGCTGCGCAAGCGGTCGTCGTCTTCGGAGAAATGTTCCCAGACAAGATAGGTTTGAATGTCGCTAATAGGTTTCCAACCGATGGTAACGCGGCTCGACCACAAATCGCGCCCATCGATACGATCATCCGTAGTCTCGTTGAATGAATAACCTTGGCGCTTCGTCCATTCTCCCGCAACGCGAATGTCGAGGCGATCATCGACTATTGGAACGTTGATCATGCCTTCAAAGCGGCGGCTCTGATAGTTGCCAATATCGGCGGAGGCCAGCGCCTCGAACTGGTCCGTGGGCTTCGCAGAAACGAGATTGACTACGCCGGCGGTCGCGTTGCGACCGTAGAGCGTGCCTTGCGGCCCACGCAGAACCTCGACCTGCGAGACGTCGTAGAATTCCTGCTCGAAGAAATGATTGCGAATAAAGGGCGTATCGTTGAACGCGACAGCGACGGCAGGGTCTGTCGTCACGGAAATCGCTTGCGTGCCGATACCGCGCAGCTGGATGCTGTAACCTGAGAAATTAGTCTTCGTGAAACTCATGTTCGGCACTTGCTTCACGAGATCGGGCCCGCCCGCCGTCTGCGTGGCAGTCAGCTGCTCTTGCGAAAGTGCGGTGATCGAAATCGGAATGTTTTGCACATCGCCACCGATTTTCGAGGACGTGACGGTGACGGTTTCGAGTGATGCGCCTGAAGCGGTCGGCGCAGCGTTTGCTGCCATTTGCACTGTCAACAATTCGTTTGCCGCCGCGTCGCCGCGGACGATGACGACTGCGCCAGACGGGCGACGCCGTATGTCGAAACCCGTTCCGGTTAAAATGCGCGTCAGTGCGCTTTCGACCGAATAGTCTCCATGGACGCCGGACGTGCGCGCGCCTTTTAGCGTTTCCCCGGCGATGATCACGGGAACGCCCGTCTGTTTGGTATAGGAATCCAGTGCCCCGGCGAGGTCGCCGGACGGGATGTTGAAGGTCTCAGCGCAAACGGGGTTGCCTATCACCAGCGCCAACGCGGCGGCTCCGAGAGCTGCCTTCAACAATGACGAAATATTCATACATCCCCCTTTTGCGACGCAAGCGAGCGCCGCTTAGTGTCAAGTACAGCCAGCGATCTTCAACGCGAGATCACGACCTCGCCATTCAAGTTTTCCACATGCAGTTTGAACGAAACCTGGAGCGCGTCCGCAAACGCAGCAACATCTTTTGTCGGAAAATTGCCGTAAACCGTCAGCTTCGCAGCCCGGGCGTCAGCTATGACGATTTTGGTGCGATTGTATCGATTAAATTCGCTCACGGCTTGGGCAAGCGTCGCATATTTGAACGCGAGCATGTCGTGCCTCCAAGCAAGGCCATTGTCTAAATCCGCGATAGGTTTTTTGGACACCGTCAGCGCGCCGGGTGTGGCAATTGCAACATCGCCGGGACTGAGCACGGCTGCGTGCGGAGCTATATCCGCGGCATCGGACATGATCCTTGCGCTTCCTTCCAGAAGCGCGACCTCGACACGATCCGCGTCTTTGCGCACCGAGAATTTCGTTCCGAGGTCAATGATGCGATGGCTGCTCACGGAAAGCGCAAATGGGCGACTAGCATCATGTTTGATCTGGAAATACGCCTCGCCTCTTTCGAGGATTGCGTCCCGTTCATTTTTGCCGCCCGATAAACGCAGCATCGTGTCGGTGTTCAACTCGATCTTCGAGCCATCGTCCAAAGCGACGATAAGGCGGCCCCCCACCGGCGTCTCGTAGGTCTTGCTCGGGGGCTGGAAAAAGTAGGACGCGCCTACGGTTCCCAAAATCGCGACGGCAATAAGCGAAGCCATAGCGCCAAGGATTTTGGGTATGCGCTTTTGCCCGGAAGGACCGGTACTCGGCGGCGTGCGAAGCGCGTTCAGACGTTCGGTGTATTTCCACGCGGCTTCCATGCGCCAATAGGCAAGAAGGTTGGCAGACGATTCTGCCAACCAATTGTCGAGTGCGGCCTGATCCTGTTCCGTCCAAACCGTCGATGCCTGCCGCGCAATAACCCAACGGCTGGCTTCGGAGCGGATTTCTAAAGCTTGCGATGGCGCGGTCTGATCGGCGTTATCGGAATGGGTCACGGCTTGGCTCGCTTGGTATGCGGTTCGCCGAAGAGTAAGTCCGCGATTTCTTCGAGGCCCGTTTTGAGATACCAGCCGACAGTGTTTTCCGAGATGTTCATGCGCGCGGCGACTTCGCGCCGCGACAGATTTTCGACATGATAGAGAACAAACGCCTCGCGTGAACGCGCCGGTATCTGCTCCAAAGCGGCCTGCACACGGCGCAGTTCTTCACGCGCGACAGATTGGGCTTCGGGGCCGGGCGCATCGGCGGCAACACCCAAGGCGTCGAGGTCTTCAACAGCTTCCAACGGGATAATCTTGTCGCGACGAACACGATCAACAAGCAGATTGCGCGCCGTCATAAAGACAAATGATTTTGTCGATTTAGGTCGTTGCGTGCGCGCGGCGTCGTAGACATGCACATAGATATCCTGGAGCAAGTCCGCGACATCGGCACGGTTGCGCCAATTGTTCCTGAGGTACTGGGTCAAAACAGCTTCCAAAGGCAACACCTCACGCAAAAACCAAGCGTGCAAATCCTCTAAGCGGTCAGTCATGATTTGACCGTCGCCGCCAGCATCTTTGCGATCAATTTCCAACGTATCCGTCATCCCCGGCCAGCTACCCGCCTTTCGAGGTTTGAATCATGGACCTACCTTGGGTAGGACGCATCCGCCCCCTCCAACATTGGGTGGCCGATGCAAATTATTTTGAGTTTGTTTTCAACTGCCGGTGAAATATCGCGAAACGCGCGAAGGATTTGCAGAAATTTCAAAGCGTTACGTGTGAAAAGCCGATCATTTTGTTTCCGGGCCAGTGACCAGATTTATTTTGCAACCGGCACAACAATCGTTCTGTTACCCAGAATGTAACCTTCGCTGGCACATACATCCCGACTGTTTGCTGACAGCGGAGATAGTACGGATTTCCGCGTCTGGCAGCCGTTCAAATCGGCAAATGCCGTCACATCGCTGAAATATCGGAACGGCGTGATCGACTGTCATGCCCATGTGCAACGCGTAGGCTCGTAGGGAGCAGAAAAACAGACATTATACTCTTGTACGGTTAGCGGATGGATCAGCCTCGTATTCTTGTATTGAAGTGATTTTATTTTTCGTAGAGCAAAATACTTCTCGATAATTACTCGAACGCATCTAGACTCCAATTCTAAAATTTGTATTTACTTTGCGCGGGCCATGCGTGCGATGGCTTTGTGAAGGTAGGGGAATTTTCTCATGAAGTTGCTTGTTCGCCGCAATCAAAGGTCCGGTCTGCTTGGCAAAATGATTTTTACCCTCGAAGTGCGCGCCGATCTCTCGCAGGAGGAAAGAAGCGCCATCGACAAGTACAAGCTTGGCGATTCCGTTCTCTACGAAAAGAACACGATCATTGATCCCGGCACCGGCCTTATAGGGCTCGCCTCCCGGCTGGCCTTCAAAGCCATGAATATGTCGGTCAGCGTCAAAGACCTCGCCAACGGCAAGAAGCTGGAATGCAAGGACATTGTCGAAATGCTCGCCGTCGAAGATCAAATCCGAGAGGCGGGTAAGACCTTCAATGCGGTCTTGAAGGCCGCGCAGCATTTCGGCGGCGAAGAGGTCATTGATTTGGCCGCTTGATGTTTGGGTCGTCCAATCTCGCGAATTTCTTGCGGGGCGGTACGCATTCCCGCGAGCTGGCCGAGACGCGCGCCACATGGGAGCAAACCCAAGCGCTGTGGCGCGCGTCTCCGTTTGCCCGCAAACACGCCTCGGAATTCGCGCTTGAGCTTGTGAAAGAAGCAGCGGCAAATGCGGAACCCGCTCCGGCCGTTCCGATCCTTGTTGCGCTGGCGGAAGCCATCGAAACCCTGCTGCGGTCAGAATCCATCGGCGATATCGAGCCACATTGGGATCTGATCGAAAGCCATGTCGAGGTCGGCGTCGAGTTTCGGCAGGTGCTGGCGCGCCGTATGCGCTGGTCGGGAGAATTTTCCCGCCTCTACGGCGCGTTCCGGCGCATCGTGCTTGAGACAGCGGACGCCTTCTTCAAAAGCCTGCCGGAAAGCTGTTTCGGAGATTGGGACCGGGGAAGGGACGACACGTTCGATGTCGTCCTGCTCGATCTGCTCGACGACCCTGCCAAAACAGTGGAGCAACTGTTCGCGCTTCCCTACGACGACGATTCGTTCCGGCTCGATCTGTTCAAACAATTGCGCGAGTTATGCGTACACAATTTGCTCATCGCGTCGGGGTTCCAGCCGACCGCCGATGTCCACGAGGTCAAGCATCGGTTCATCTATCCGACCGGGGAGAAGAATAAGAGCAAGACCGGGGCCGAATTGGCCAATCTCTATCTGTCCGGCAACCCGTTGAAAGCGCTTCTGGACGTGCCGGTGCCGTTCCACATTCCCCATGAATTGCGCTTCGAACATTGCCACATCGTGGGCGGCACGGGCCACGGCAAAACTCAACTCATCCAGAAGATGATTCACGCCGATCTTGTGGCCTCAATGATCGATGATCGCTCGGTCATCGTGATCGATAGCCAGGGCGATCTCATCAACAAACTCATGCGCTTGGAATTGTTCTCGCCCGACGTGCGCCACAGCCTTGCGGAGCGGCTCGTCGTCATCGACCCCGCCGATGTGGAGTTTCCGGCGGCGCTCAATCTTTTCGATGCGCATTTGGACCGCGTGAAGGAATACAGCGCGGCGGATCGCGAACGCGTTCTGAACGGCGTTATCGAGTTATACGAATTGTTCTTCGGCGCATTCCTTGGGGCCGAACTCACACAGAAGCAGGGCGTGATCTTCAAATATCTCGCCCGCCTCATGCTCGCCATTCCCGATGCCACGATCTACACGCTCATGCGGATCATGGAGGATGGGAAACCTTTCAAGCCGTATATGGACAAGCTTGACGGCTCGGCGCGGTATTTCTTCGAGACAGAATTCTTCCATCAATCCTTCGCCGCCACGAAAAAGCAGGTTCTGCGCCGATTGTGGGGCGTGCTGTCCACGCCCGCCTTCGAGCGCATGTTCACGCAACCCAAGAACAAGCTCGATCTGTTCGAGGCGATGAACGAGGGCAAGATCATCCTCGTCAACACGGCGAAGGATTTGCTCAAGCGAGAAGGAAGCCAGCTTCTCGGTCGCTTTTTCATCGCCATGATCACGCAAGCGGCACTCGAGCGCTCGACCGTGCCGGAACATCGGCGCAATTCGGCTTTCGTTTATGTGGATGAAGCCCAGGAATATTTCGACGATTCGATTGAGACGATCCTGAACCAAGCTCGCAAATATCATGTCGGCCTGACGCTGGCGCACCAAACCCTTGACCAGCTCTCGCCGCGCCTGCGCTCGGCCATACTTGCAAACACCTCCATGAAATGCGCGGGAGGCGTATCCGCGAAAGACGCCCGCGTGCTGGCCGACGAGCTTCACACCACGTCAGATTTCATCGAGAGCATGAGGCGGCGCGGCCCCCGCTCGGAATTCGCCGTATGGGTGAAAAACCTCACTGGAAAAGCACTTCGGCTCACCGTGCCGCTTGGGTTTCTGGAGCGAGAGGAAACGCTGAGCAGCGAAGACTATGATTTGCTCGTTGCGAACAATCGCGAGCGCTATTGCAGCACGTTAGCCGACATTCACGCCTACACGCCGCCGGTCACTCCTGCAGAAACGGTGCGTGCGCGTGGCGAGACGCTGAAGAAATCAGAACCCTCGCCTCCACAAACGACAACAAAGCCGACGGTGGTAGCGGACATCCGCCCGCCTTCAACGTTGCCTGATGCGACCGCGGACGCGGCAAACGCGGACACCGATCGCCAAAAAAAGACGGAGACCCCAGCACTTTCTCCCCAAACGGGAATTGGGCCACCTATCGCGGCCGATATACAATCGCCTCAGCCGCCCAGCACGGCCGATCCGCAGCCGCCGTCTCCGCAGCGGTCTTCAGTACCACCGGGCACAGAAATATCGCCGCAAATCAGAGCCGTTGAATCAGATCAACCGATAACGGAGCGCCCTCCCCCGGCTCCTCCTGCCGAAGAAAAAACGCGCGGCAAAGGCGGCAAACAACATCGATACCTGCAATCGCTTGTAAAAGAGCTTGCCGAGCAACAGGGCCTCAAGGCGACGATAGAAGCAGCACTCCCAAGTGGAGGACAAGCCGATATCCTTATCGAGCGCGACGGCATACTGGCCGCCATTGAAATCTCGGTGAGCACGCCTGCTGATTACGAATACGAGAAGATGCAACGCTATCTTGCATCCGGCATTCCACAGGTCGCCCTCATCACTGCCAAGTCAAAAGGGCAGCGCGGTAAGGTATCGGCCGCAAATTTGTCGGAGCCCGAGCGCGCACAGATCACGATATTGTCGCCTGAAGATATTCCGGACTATATCGCAGCGCTCGCACCGCCTCCCGAACCAACAGAAGAGATCGTCAAGGGATATAAAGTGCGCGTGTCGCACACCGCAACCAGTCCTCAGGAGGCGAAAGCACGTCGAGACGCATTGGCTCGGGTGATCCTACGCTCTCTCGGTCAGCAAGAACCGCGCAATGAATAGAATTGGCGAGCACGCTTCGTGCTTCCGAATGCGGAAACCCACTGAGGCTTAATTCCGCACGTCGCTCCGCGCCTTCGTTCAGCGTCGTCTCAGATTGGTATCGCTCGTCAACGCAGTCTCAAAAAAACAGCCCTATGCCTCAATCGAGGGTTCGCATCAAAGCTTCAGCTTGCGCCCGAATTTCGGCCGCCAAATCCTTATCCTCGCAAGCTGCGAGGGCCGCATGCAATTCGGCCTTGAGGGCTGTGTATTCGTTGTCCAGGCGCGCCATTCGAGTGCTAGCTTTAGGAGGCTTGACGATTTCGCGCATGAGGGCAAGCAGCGCTTCAATCGGTGCCCTGCCCAGGGCGCCATCATATGTAATCCATTCATTCGAAACTGCGTCGTCAATTACATCTGGCATATCAGGCCAATCGGCACGGGGCGTAGTCCAGCTTGCTAGTTCCCTGACGGCGTCCACAAATTTGCGCTCGTCTTGCGCATCACGTGCAAGAGAATACGCCACATTGCCTGCCCAGAACGCAATCGCTTGAGCATCCGGGCGAGCGCATGCACGAGCCTTGAGCTCCCCATATGCCGCGTCCACTGTGCAAAGGTTGTCGTCGCTTCGTTGCATCAGGACTTGGCCCGTGCGCTCAGCAAGATCAATTGCATCGTCGTCAACAGGTTTCGCCCACAGTGTTGCGTTCAGGCCGCGCACCGCATCATCGTTTCCGTTTTCTGCGTAGAACGCTCGTATAAACAAGCCAAGTGACGCGGTAGCCTCGGCCACCTCTTCCCACTCGGAATGCTTCATTTCCTTAAATAACTTCGCCGCCTCGCAGAGTGTCTCGAACAAGAGGGTGGCGGCTTCGATGTCGCCTTGCTGGAGGCGGTCATACCCGATCTGTTCGGCGAGATTGCTGGCAATCCGAGCGAGATCGCTGATCTCTGGACGCTTGCGTGCCCAGTCAAACAATTGATCCAGAATGGCGAAACCTTCTACGAACCCCGATATGGCAGCCAGCGTTCGTCCATAGTGGAAATAGACCCTCGCGGCGGCAAGCTGCAAATCTTTATCTCGTGCGTGCAGCTTGTGAAACTCGACCGCGACATCGAATAATGCTTTGGCATCGGCCGGACGCCGCGAAAGGAAGTGCTCAATAGCATCACTCAAACCGAGGAGCCATGGCGTGACGATTTCCGCCGCCGTCGAAACGGGCGGCGGGCGGAACAATTCTGCATCGAGCGACGCTTCTGGAAAATCCTGCGCTGCTTTAACTTTGAAGGCGGCCCAATAGGATTGGGCCGCGTCAGACTCATGAGCCACCAGTTCCGCCGCACCAGACAGCACCGTCGGCCTCGTATCGAATGGTCCGTGTGCGCGTAAGAGGTCCAGAACAATCCATTCGCCCAAAACATCGGGTTCTAGTGGTTCCACCGCGGCGGCCGAGGCGGTGCCACCACTCATCAATTGCATTAACGCGGGCTGATAGAGGTTATCGCCAAATGGAAAGGTATCGTCTGCGAGTCCCTCCGGCAGATGTCTTAGATCAAGTCCACCGACCATGGTTGCGAGCGCTAAGGCGTTCTCATGCCGCCGCAACCGCTCTGGGTCAGTAGCTGCGCGCCGCCAACGTGCCCGCTCACGCACCACAATGTCATTGAGCAGACCCTGCAAATCAAACTGGCGCAACGGCTTTCCCTGTTTCAGCGCCCGTGCAGCCAGCGCCACGAGCAGAGGCCGGCCTTTTGGATCTATTCGTCTAAGTTCTTGCAGAATTTCTGCGCGGTCGTCGTCCGCCATTGCGCCGGCGACGTGCTGAACGATTTCCCATTGAACGTCTTCGCCCAAACAAGGCAGTCTCGGCGTCTGCAGCTCAAGCCCGCGAAAAGCATCCATCTGCTGCGCTTGACCTTCCGTAAACCGATCCCACCATGCGGCGGCCGACGCATCGCGCTCCAACAAAAGTAGCCGTACAGGTTTACTGAGGCGACCAAGGCGCGAGACATCTGCTAACGTGCGCACCAATTCGCCGGCCCGCTGCGGCGCGTCAGCGACATAGTCGAACACAATTAGGGTTGGAACGCGGGGGTAAAAACCAGCAAACTGTGCCGGTGCGGTGAGCCCAGAATCTCGCGCTATGAATCCAGCCGACCAACCGGAGGCCTGCGCTTCCAAACATAACTCGAGCGCCAGCCGGCTTTTGCCTGAGCCACCTTGGCCGGTAAGAATAGTCCATGAGAAATCAGCGGCTTCGCCAAGCCAACCTCGCAAAAGATTAAGTTCGGTCTGCCGCCCGCAGAATGGTATTCGATCTTTGGCAGCAAAAAAGAACAGCCGATCTCCATCGGAGTCACGTAACCGCAAATCCAGCGGTGGCTGGTATTCCGTTCCATCGGCCGGTTGTACTTCGGAAGAACGTTCCCGAAGGGGTACAAGAAGGACGCCAGTGCTCACCTCGTGATGCGCCGCTTTATGGGCAGCGGCCCGCCATCGCTGGAGCACGTCAACGGTAAACTGCATCTCGTCGGAATCAATCAGCTTGGCACAAGTTTGGCACAGCCACACGCCATTGCTGTGGTGTCTGCGCTCCCTTGGAATCAGCGACGGATCGTACCGCTTTCCTCCTGGAGCGGCCGCAGTGATGTGCGCGGCGACCCCGATATTAATAGCACCTTCTCCGGTGCTGGCGGCACCTACTGTCTGCCGACGGCATCGAGGATTCGCGCACCGATATCCCGACATTCGCGCGAGATAAAATTTCGTGGAAGATGGAAACTCGTCGCGCATCGAACGGCTCAACCGGAAACCCCTTTATAACCGCACTCGTACGACACCCAGAAGGTACGGCTTACCGACAATTTTATGGCCCACATTTCGCAGCGCACCTTAAAACGGCGATACCCCCTCTTTGCGTTAGAGGACATTATGTGTGCCAAATTCGCAACCGGTTTGGCTACCGCTAAATGAACATTCTCCGTTGGAGTCTTGACGCTGATACAGTATATAACGATGGCTAATTCAATAACGAGCGCTTAAGTACTACAACAGTATTTCCTATTCGAGGGGGATGGCAATGACTTTTGGACCATTGGACGTGGACCACACAGTCGACCTAATAGCGCTTCTGGTAGCGCTTGTTGCACTTATCACTCTGTTCGGCGTCCTGTTCGGAACGTTGATCCTGGTCCGCGAAGCACGTGACAGGTGGTCATCAAAATTCATTTGGTCGTCACACCGTTACCAGAAACGCAATTACAATGTCCGTGACACCGTATCGAAGCTCATCCGTGAAGCTGAAGAGCGGTTTTCGATTGCTCTGACTTCCGCCGCTCGTGAAATGCTTATCATCCCAGTTGAGGAAGCTTACGAAATGAGCGGTGGCATCAATTTTGGTGAAGTTCAGGAAAGCATCATGGTCTTGGTGGAAGCAGTCAGATATGACGAAAGCCTTTCTGCAATAGGTTACGGTCCATCCCAAATGCGAACCGCGCAGTCGGTTATCCGGGCTTTTTATTCTCGCTTCTGCAAAATTCCGCCATTCTGCGATGGCAGTGGACGCTAGAGAAAACCTATGGCGCCACTTTCAGAGATCGCGGAGGGGAAGAAGGCCGCAGTCGGCACCTATATGGAGCAAATCAAACTTCTCGTTACACTGTCATCCGCCTTTCTTTTCGCGCCTGCAGGTTTGGTTGCCTTGCTGAAAGACGGAAAGGACATTCATCTGCGTTCTTCGGAAGTCTTAGGATTTCTCGTGGCGGAAGGTTTTTTCATCCTTTCTGTTCTCGCTGGCTATATCGCTATGGCGACACTTGCAGGCGCCCAGCATGAAGGTGAATATAACGTTCATCGGCTAGCGACGCGCATATCATCGCTTGTTCAATTTTTCACATACCTCGCAGGCTTGGCGGTCTTCGCTGATCTCAGTTGGTTACTAATTAAGCCTGGCAGCTAGGCCGCAAGGAAACTGCCCACGATGTCGCGAACTGTCAGAAAATAAGGCTGCTTGCTTGGCTCTTAACACGCAATTTCCCGACGACATGTTTCGCCTGAAGGCAGGCGAGAAGCCAATGTACGGCGAGTTCCCGGAGCTTCGGAACGCTGTTCAATGGTTCATATCACTGATGGCCAAAGGAGAGTGGAAAACTCGCCGACAAGCGGCGGCACGTCGCCTCTATCAATCCCTTTCTCTGAAGCTTGAAGATCCGTCTGACAAGGGTCGGTTCTTCGACGAACGCGATCTTTTTGGATGGTACCTATTCTTGGGTGAAGCGTTCACGGACCATCCTTGGAACTACGAATTGCTGTTTGGCTGTCACGTGGTCCCAGTGCTGGCAGCGATCGGCCGCAATCTCGATTTATTGCTTAGCATTAAAGGTTTCGAGCGACGTGCACGGCGAATCATCGCATCAGACCGATCTCAACCGAATGGTGCATTATTCGAGATGCTCGTCGCAGCCGCCTACGCGCGCGACGGATGGAACGTCACTTTTCGGGCTGAGCAACCGGGCATAGCCAAGAGTTACGATCTAGATGTTGAGAAATGCAACGCGCGTTACGCGGTGGAGTGTAAGCGCATGGAAGATGGCGCTTATGTCGAAATGGAACGAATGCGCATGCGTGAACTGTTTAAATCGTCTTGCAATTTTCTTGTGAAACAAGAACGGAGTGCGATCTTCGATTTACGATTCAAGGTTGAATTGCCTGATGTGCCCGACAATTACCTATTCAAAAAGACTCAAGATTACATTTTCAATAGAGAACAGGAGCTTACTTGGAACGATGAAATATCAAATGGGATGCTTAAACGACTCGATCTTGCGCCGATCCAAAATATCCTATCGACAGATTTCATCGTCCACCCTAGTCCTCGTTTTACAGAACTCTTGACGGGTAGTTATCGCCGATACGACAGTTCCATACATGTCGCGCGGCTAAAGTTTGGGCCGACGGTGCGCTTAGTTGATGACGTCGATCTCGCTGTTGTCGCGCGCTATGAAAGCCTGTCGGAAGCCGCCATCGATAAAAAGGCGCGCGACATCATCACGAACTTAGCTGCGGCCAATGATCAATTGCCAATCGACAAGCCTGGCATTGTGCATATCGGATTCGAATGCCTGTCCGGAGACGACGTCGAGCAACGGCGCTATGAAAAGATCATCAACCGGGTGAAGAACTTCGACCGAAAGAACTCGGGACTGGAATTCGTGTACTGCCACTATTTGGCTCCTGAGGCATCGCCTACCGAGACATGGGCGTTTGACGAGACGGTTGCATGGCATAGTATTCGGCCGACCGCTAAGCCTCTTTCAGATCACATATCACTCATAGCGCCAGAGAATACAGGCAACCTTCGGAGCGGCGTTCATTGGCTCAACGGTCAATCATAGAACACATCTGCGCCTATATCCGCGCAGAATCTGGCACGCACATCTACCACCTTCTAAACGCGAAAACCGGCGATTTCCTGATCGACGAGGTGAAGTTTGCCGGGCGCGCTTAATGGGCCTCGAGCGAAGACGGCCTTCTCCATCGATCATCTTGCCCCGTTGACCGTCGAAGCCGCCATATTCCGCGCCGCTCCGACGGCCATTGCGATCTGTGACCGACACGTTGAAGCGGAATGCGGCCGGTGACGCGGAATACCGGACGGTGAGTTCGACGAAATCCGAAATCGACACGCCTTGTTTCTTACAAAGGCTGGACAAGGAGTCTCGATACAATTGGACCGCCTTCGCCAATTTTGGGGACGGCCTGCCCTCAATAACAGCGCCATGAAGAAAATCAACGACGATGATTCCCCCTTGGGCTTCGCCGAGCATCGCCGAACACATCCAACTGGTGGACTCCGATCAGCAAGCCAACCCCACTCGCCAAAGACGCGGCGACGTTGTGCGCAACAGATCGGAGAACGTCATGTTTCATGCTGGCATGATAACGACAAGATACGGCCCGCGAAATAGCGCCGGGCAAGCGGGGGCGTTCTCGATGACGACATCGTATTGGTGCATACATTTTTGAAAAACGCGCGACAGCGCTGCAAACTCTAGAAAGTGGGCTGATTTTTGCCGTTTCGTCGTTGCTTCCGTTTTTGTAGTCGCTTATTCGATTGCACTTCTGGAGAAGGACTGCAAATCGCATTGTAAACGGCACGAAGTAGAGCTGGCAATTCGGCGACGGGAACCGCGTTATTGCGCACATAGGCGGATACGATTTTCGCGGTCAATTCTATAAAAATGTTCACGTTCACTGATATCCGCAATGCAAATGAGTCTTCTCAAATATGCACGGGCATGCACACACATCAAGCATGGTGTGCGCACGTGTGTGGCGGGAACTTTCAGCAGGACGTGACGTGCTGCTCAAATTCGTAATAAACGCGAATGCCTTTTGAGGTTACAAATTGTCAAACAATGTATTCGCTACGCGCGCCGCTTCGTTTTTCGAACTCGCCGCGCGAATTCTTTCTCCGCTGCCGCACGTTCTTTTTGCAACTCTGCTTGACGCGCCTCAATTGCGTGCAGTTTTCTTTCGCGCTCGCGTTCGGCTTCTTCGATCACTTCCTCCTCTTTGCGCCTCGTGATAGCTGCCCGCTGTTTCTTCTGCCTGGCTTTGGTGAGCTTTGCCTTCGCTTTGGCTGTCAGCTTCGGCTCATGCAAGGGAGCCGGATCGGCCATGAATTCGCCCTTCGTGCCGTATTCACGCTTAAGGACGATACCTGGCTGAGCGAGGGCCGCTTTGACTGCGGCGGGCTCGTTTGTGATGGCCGCAAATCCCTTGGTGAACTCGTCTCGATGACTACCCCAAGCGGCAAGCGCCACCTTCTGTGACGACGCGGCGACGACGGTGTCGTAGAAGCCGAGATGGGCGCGAAAGACTTTGAGATGTGATTTGCGCGGCATTATCGCTGATTCTAACGCACCTCAGTCGTATTCGATCCGCAGCAAGAAAGCGGCTCCGCTCTGAATGTCGGAGGCACAAGCCAACGGAAGGCGTCAAGTCGTCAATATTGCTAAAGCGCCTGCAGATAGGCGATTGTCTGGCCTTCTGAAGATTAGGCTAGATTCTCAACTATGGGCGCGCTGCCATGCGGAGCATTGTTCTAGTCTTGGCGATCGGTATTGGCGTCCTGGCGGTCATTGGCGTGGTGCGCCTAACCCAGTTCTCACGCAAAGCTCTTGCACAGGACAGAGCGATGGTTTCGGCCTTCGTCGCCGATCCCGCAAATCGCACAAGCGTTTCGGTTCGAGGCTGGAGCGGGGGCGAACTTCATCAAATTCTGTCGGACTTTCGCCGAGCCTACGATCTGCCTCAGCATAGCGACTGGACCGTCACCGACACGCCCAATGGTGATCATCTGATCACCTTCCCGAGCGACATCCAACCAAAGCTTTTGTTCTTCCTTGTCAACTACATTCAATATCCGAAGAATTTCGATTTGACGCAACGATCCATCGGCGTCCTTTGCCATACGACACTGACGTCTGCGTTCGGTGTGCCAGATGCGTCTCTCGTGGGGAAGAAGGCAATGATCTACGTGCCTGCGAACGACACGGAATACGATCTCGTTTATGCCAAAGTTGATTCTGCTGAGGTCTATCGAATCCCATTCACAACATTGATCTGGGAAACGACCGGCGACGCGCGAATACCGAACTCGATAAACGGCCTCTGACATCGTGAGATTTCGATACGCGACCGATCGGGCAATGTTGCTTCAAATCTGCGATTAAAGAGGAACCCGAATGTTTGGAAAGCTATTTGGAAAAAACAAATCTGATTCCCCAGCCAGCCAAGACCGGATGGCGCCCGCCACCAATCCAGCTGCGGACCCCAATCTCATGCGTGTGTACGACGCCTACGGTCGGGAAATGTATATTACCAAGGACGTTTGGCGGACATCCGTATTGCCGGACGCGATCAAAAAGCAATGGGACAATCCTGACCAGCTATATCCTGTCTTGGTGCAGGCGCTCACAGATGGATTTGTGAAGGATATTGGCAGCGCTATTCAGCACTTGTACGAGATCGACCCCAATCATGGACGGGCGGCCTGTCTCTGGGGAATCTTTCTCATGAAAGAACATCGCTTGGGCGAGGCCGAAGCAATCTTAAAAGAGGCAACAGCGCGATTGGGTGAACAGGGCTATATCCTGACGAACCTCGCGAAAGTATACGAGGCACAAAAGGAACACGACCGCGCCGATCAAACGCTTTGGCGCGCATTGGAGATCGACCCCAACCAAGACAACGCTTTCTCTTGGTATTGGGCAAAAAACAAGGACCGCGATGGAGAAGATGCGGGCATCGAGTCGATACGGAAGGTCGCTCGAATTCCAAATAGTTGGCGTGCGCAGCTTTGGTTGGCTCGACATGAACTTGCCAAAAGCGAGTTAGCATCCGCTGTGGCACTATATGAAGACGCACTCGCGCATTGCGGACGGCCCGTTCCTATCGATTTGCTCATGCAGATGAGCGGTGACCTGGGCAAAGCTGGACATCTCGCCGAATTATTGGCGCTGACTGAGCCCCACTTTATACCGGACCTGCACCGGCTTCAGGTTGGCAATAATCTGATCAAGGCGCACCTCGATCTGGGACAACTCGATGCGGCGCGGGCGATCCTCGACAAGATGTACGCTTTGAAGCGTCCCGACTATCAACAGACCCTCAGCTTTTGGGACACCGAGATAGCAAAGGCAAGAACTGAAAGGCTTGGTCCACCGGACGTCGTCAGCATCGGAATGCTCGCTATTGAAGGCCCGATTTGGCTGGCCCCCAGTTCAGAGGGAGCCGACCTCTTTCCTCGCAAAGACACAACGAGCGCTTTGGTTTTGATCATAGGCGGCACGGCTGAACTTGCGAACGCGCCCGACGGCCCCAAAAGGCAATTGGCAGATACGGTCGGACGAATCAGTCGCGCACTCCCGCTGTTTCTCGCTGAGCAACTGGAACTCCTCAGCACCGCACGTGCGATAACCCTCGTCCCCTGGATGACAGAAAAAAATGGCGGTGGGTTCGTTCTGAGTGGAAGTGCGTGGCCGGATCAAGACGCGATCCAACATGCCAAGCAAGGTCGATCGGATGCCAGTTACGTTGTGACTGCGCATGTAAAATCGGCGCATGAGCCATGGTCGTTGGACGTGCGGGTTCTCCGATTGGATGACGGAAAGCTCGTCGGCAACTTCACGTCATCAATGGCGCCGGGATTTCCCGGGAAAGCCGCACCACAAATTGCGAAGCTTGTCCTGGAATCGCTGGCGACAGAACACGCACTCACAACTATCGAACCGCTGCCGCAGTACCAGCTTCCGCCAGATCAATATTTTGACGATTATCTTCTACGCTTGGAGCAGTTGCTTGCACTTCGCTGCGCCGCTATGGACACGGCTCAGTCAAAATTCTTGAACAATGAGCGAGACATTATTGAAGGGAATATTCGGCTCTGTGCCGACTGCCCGAACAACTTCACGACGCGTCTTTTGTTGGTTAAATCTCTGATCGCATTGAGCCGTGTCCGACCTGAAATCATGTCGGAATTCAAAGCCAAGTTGGACACCCTCAGCAAGAATAAACCACTGGCGGGCCCCGGCCAGAAAATCATTGATGCGGCAATTGCCCAAACTGTTCCATAGGCGCAATTGCGGGGTCTTCGCATCGAACGACGGAGAACACTGAATGCAATTTGATCCCAAGTTACAGTGGCGCGAGCGGGAGCCTGTCCTCAGAATCCGAAACTGATTGATGCGAACGGACCGTAGAAATTCTCATTGGTTTCGTGTTTGGCATCGATGCCGTTGTCGAGTGCTCCGAAGAAGAAATCGCCGCGATAACCGAGGCTGACTTTAGCGTTGGGCCATTTCAGCGAGACACCGGCAAAGCCTCCAACGTTTGGGATCACGACTGTTCGCGAACGCGTTTGATGGACGGGGGGATGTGCGTAACTGCTGTAGTGAATTTGGTGGTATTTATTCGCACCCGTCCTCGCATAGTATCGTCCGTTCGTCTGATGGTGCACTTCGGTGTGTTGCCGACCGAATAAAATCGCCGCATTCACGCCCCAATCCATTGTGAGCGATGTAGTGGAATCGCGGCCCGCCATTGGAACTGAGGCATCCCATGAAACTGTTGGCCCAACCGCCTGTGAATTCCGTTTGGCGGCAAAGCTTGCTGCATATGTGTGGCGGAATTTGTCGTAGGATCGGTACCCCAAATGAGGTCGTTGGGAACTGATGTAAAAGTACCGCGAGTGAAGCGCTCCCAATTTATACTCAGGACGTGCATGCAACGAAGCGTCCGAACTGGACGCAAATTGGGCATATCGGACACCGGCGCTAAATATCGACTTTCCGTTCGCGCCAAACAGACCAAGGCCGACGTCCTTGCCCGCCTGAAAATCCAAAACATAATGCGTCTCGGAAGAATTCGTCTGGCCGTCGCCGTATATCTGATTGGCAGGCTGTGGAGGGATCTGCTCGAAGAAGACCAGCTTTACATAGGGAAGATGTGTCTGCTGATGCAAATGCCTGGCGCTGTTGGAGCGGCCATACAGGACCGAAGCAGACAGAACCCAATCCGTTTGGGTTGGCTCAAACGTGATTTTCGCTTCGCCGCCGATGCTATAAGGAGAAAGCGCCTGTGCTGCAATGATCGGATTGCGATCCACCATTGGCGTCTTTTCAAGAAATGGCGGTGCAAATATTTCGTTCGTGCTGACCGCCCGTTCAAACTGGCCGCCCAGTTCAATCCACAGAACAGGCGGAGTCTCGTCGCTTGATGCGGCCAGCGCTCCTTGCGGCGCGCCCAGATAACCCAGCAGCGCCAATAGGGAGACATTGGTTAGAAGATTGTGCCGGAAATTTTCGTCACGGGCCGGTTTGTTGATCAATTCGCTCATCGTTTCCCCCTTACCAGTTCTTCGTGACGCGGATGCCGATCAGCTTGGGATCGGTCAGAAAGACATTGGTCGTCAGTCCGCTGTCATCGCTGTTCAGGAAGGCACCGGTGATTGCCGTCACGTTGAACACGTTCTTGTCGTAGAGCATCACCTGCCAGCCACTCTGACTGGTGAGAATGAGTGTTAGATTTACGGTGTCGTAACCGTGCAGCCGGTCGTAAGACAGATCGTTGAACACACGCCACCACGAAGCATCCTGCCAGTAGAAATCGCCTCGCAGTGTTCCGGCCCAATCCGGTGTCAATGGAATGGTGTATTGAGCTCCGAAGGACACCGTATAAGGCGGCGCGTTGGGAAGACTGTTACCACTGAGGTTTTTTGCGAACCCCGCGCCGTCGTTCGGCGCGGTCATTGGATCAAAGCCAGCATAGCCTGGAGGGGGACTAACCCCGACCGCGTTGGCATCAAAAACGGTTGGATTTGCTACATAGGGCAGCCCAGTAAGCGGATCGAGATGCAGATCATAGGCCATTGCGCAAAAACTGGTTGCGGTGCCGCTCGTGATCGGACTGCCATTGTTGATGTATTTTGCGACATCGGTCGGGAATATGCAGTTTGACGCTTCGTTGAGGAATGGCTTGACGACAAACCAACCTGGTTGGCCAGCCGTACGATCCATGAGATCGACAGCGCCTTGGCCCTTGGCAATGGCGGTATCTTCCCACCCACCCGAGAAATTGAACCTCAAACCGGGTATCGGTTCCCAAGTCGCTTCCAGTTCCGCGCCCTTTGCGTGCGCGTCGAAGTTCAGATTGATCGCTGTGCGATCGACGATTTGGGATATCTGGTAGTTCTCGTAATTGTAGTAAAAGACGTCACCGTTCAACGTGAGCGCACCATCCAGCAACGTGTTTTTCGTACCCAACTCGAATGCGTCCACGAACTCCGGCTTAAACGTGAGCGGGTGCGTAGGCTGCACATTTATTTGGCCGATACCGCCGCTTCCGTCATTCGCGGGATTAAATCCGGACGAGAAAATCGCACCCGGTGGGTTTGCGCCGCCAGCCTTATAGCCATGTGCATAGGAACCATAGACCAGCGTTTGATCAGTGAAAGCGAGTTTTGGCGTCCAGTTGGCAACAGCACGGCCCGTGAACTGGTCCCATTGCTGGTCAACGGTCCCGAGGACTGGATATCCCCATCCTGACGACACGAGCCAACTTGGAATGTCATCGAAATGCTTCTGATCTTCCGTCCAGCGCAGACCTGCGGTCAGTTTGAGATCGCTAAGTACATTGTAATTCGCTTCACCAAACGCAGCATAGGAGTTCAGCACATAGGGGTTCTGGCTTAGAAAATAGTTGTGGCCGTTGTTGTTTAGGTGCGAAAGCGGGTTGGGATCGACATATCCGCCGCCTATAGCCGCGGGCACGCTCGGATCGTTGAACTGAAATCCGTTAGGAAGACATTGCGAGTTATCGGAGACGCCTGGAACATAATTAGCAGTATTGCACGTGACAGGAACGATTCCGCCGTCACCTCCAAATGTAATGTGTGTGAATGCATTGCTGAAGACATAGTAATTTTCCTCGGTTTCGTAATGCAGGTAATTGCCGCCAGCGCTGAAATTGAACGGTCCGGAGAAATTCGATGACACGCGAAATTCCTGACTCAACTGCCACGCATGTTCCTGCGAGAGATCCTCGACGATGAGTCTATCAGAACAGCCCAATTGTGGATCACAAAACACGCCCTGAGCGGACGTACCTTTGTAGTTTGGTGTGAAAAACCCGGGCGCCGAACCGAAGCGGTTGTAGTCTTCCGCCGAATACAGGAAGTCGTGGCCAAATCCCGTTTGCGATGTGAACGTGAGCGTCGGCGTTAAAGCGTAGTCCGCGTTGAGCTCGACGACATCGTTCTTGGCTTTATAAATGGGGTCGATGCCCGACTCGATCACCCGCAAATTGGAGGATTGTGTGCGGCTGGCATACGGATCGATGCTCGTTGCGTCACCCAAAGCTTCCGGGCCTGTAACATACGGCAAAGTGTAGCCGAGAGGCGTTTGATACGCATCCGGCGCATAAAGCGACGTTGGCAAGCAGCCTTGGCTGAAAAAGTCGCCCGATGTAAATTGATTTACGCTGAATGGACCCACAGGCTTCCCAACGCCGCCGACTTCGCCGGGGCCTGGATCGGTCTTGCAGAGCTGTTTGGCGCTCCTGATGCGGTCGTCGTCTTCCGAGAAATGCTCCCAGACCAAATACATCTGCAGATTCTCGACCGGCTTCATCCCGATCGAGACACGTCCAGACCACAAATCTCGTCCGTCAATGCGATCATTGTCGGACTCGTTGAACGAATATCCTTGCCGTTTCGTCCATTCCCCAGCGACACGGATATCGAGCTTGTCGTCCACCACAGGAACATTGAGCATCGCTTCCAAACGGCGGTTTTGATAATTGCCAATATCGACGGACGCCATGGCTTCGAACTGATCGGTTGGCTTTGCGGATACGAGATTGACCACGCCCGCCGTCGCGTTGCGCCCATAGAGCGTGCCTTGCGGCCCGCGCGCGACTTCCACCGACGCGACGTCGTAGAATTCCTGCTCGAAGAAATGATTACGGATGAAAGGAATGTCGTTGAAGGCTACCGCCACGGCGGGATCGGTGGTCACCGAAATCGCCTGCGTGCCGATGCCGCGTATCTGGATGCTGTAGCCCGAGAAATTGGTCTTCGTGAACGTCATGTTCGGAACCTGTTTGATCAGGTCCGGTCCGCCTGCCGTTTGTGTGGCGGTCAATTGTTCCTGCGATAACGCCGTGATCGCAATCGGAATGTTCTGGACGTCGCCGCCGATCTTGGATGACGTGACGGTCACGGTCTCCAGCGCTGCGCCGGACGCCGAGGCCGCCTGGGCAGCGGCTACCTGTAATTTCGTGACATCAGATATGTCCGTGCGTTCGGCATTACGCATGACAATAACCGCACCACCTTGCCGTTCCATCTCGAAGCCAGTTCCGGAGAGAATTTTCGCAAGTGCGTCGTCAGACGATAAATCTCCTTTGGCACCTTTCGTGTGTACCCCCTTGATCGCATCTTCGCGATAGACAAGTGCTATACCCGTTTGGCGTGCATAGGAATCCAATGCCGATTTGAGATCACCGCCGGGAATATCGAAGCTACTGGCAGATGCAAATGACGATATAATCATTGCAAACGCGGCGCTGATGAGCGCGATTTTCCCGTGAAGCAGATTTTTCATCGATCCCCCTGTTTTCCTAATTAGCGCTATGTTGGTGGCGCAACGACGCGCAATTTCCTCAGCGCGATATCACAATTTCGCTTCCGCGATCCTCGATCCGAAGCCCGAACAACAGCCTCGCGGCGGCGACGACTTCATTGACCCCATTGGTGGGAAACGTGCCACCAATCTTGTCTTTGGCGATGTTCGAGTCTGCGATGATCAATTTCTTGGCATTGTAGCGATTGAGTTCGCCTGCAACATCGGCGAGCGGCGTTTGACTGAAAACCAACATACCTTGTCGCCAGGCGACCGCATTTGCGAGGTCCTGACCGGATTTTCGTGTAATCGCGATTGAGTGCGTCGCGACCATCGCCACGTCGCCCGCCTTAAGCACCGCTGAGTGCGCGTCAGCAGATTCCAACTTTGCGCTGCCCTCAAGAACGGCAACTTCGACCTTGTCGTCAGTTTCCCGTATCAGGAATTTCGTGCCGAGATCGGTAACGCGCTGGCCGCCCGCCAACACGATAAAGGGATTGGCGGCGTCGTGTTTTATCCTGAAAAAGGCCTCGCCTTTATCAAGCATGATCATGCGGCGATCGGCATCGGCTCGCGTGCGCATGACGCTGTCGGTGTTGAGTTCAACCTGCGAACCGTCCGTCAGTGTGATTGTTTCATGCACGCCGATGGGCGTGACGTACGTTATTTCTTTCGGCTGCACCGCGTACCATGCGGCGCTCACACTCACACCCACGACAATAAGCGCGATGGCGATCCGCGATAAAGCGGGCCAATGAGGTTTTCTCTCGGCTGTTGGTGATAGAGCCGGCGCAGTAGGGCCGAGCGCAGCAAGCCTTTCGGTGCGTTTCCAAGCGGATTCAACCCGAAGATATGTTACCAAATTGAGCGGGTCGGAGGACAACCAAGCATCGAACTCTGCCTGGTCGTTCTCGCTCCAATCCCAAAAATGACGACGCTGAATCCACTCAGCGGCAGCAACGCTCACGGCACGACCGTCAGCTCCGGAAGATTGATAATTTTCGCTAGATTCGATCACAGTTTATGGTCCTGTGTGCCGTTTTCGCCATGCAGGATGTCGGCGAGCGCATGAATTCCACCTGTTAGATGCGCCGACGCCGTCGCCGGACTGATGCCCATGCGCTGCGCGATTTCCCGTCCCGAAAGACCTTCAATCCGACCGAGCACAACGGCTTCGCGTGCGCGTGGAGGCAGTTTGTCTAGCGCGGCCTGCAAGCGCCGCAATTCGTCGCGTGCGATTACAGTGCGGTCGGGTGACGGCGCTTCAATTGCAATGTCGAGTTCGTCGAAATCGGCTATAGCCTCAATTGGAACAATCTGTTCCCGTCTGATCCTGTCCACCAGCAAATCGTGGGCGATGCGGAATACAAAAGGTTTGGTTTGGCTAGGAATTTGCCTGCGGCCAGCCTCATGCACTCGTACATAGACGTCCTGCCGAAGATCTTCGACTTCACCCTGATTGGGCCATTGTCGACGAAGATAGTGCATAAGAAGCGCCTCCAGCGGCAGGACTTCGCGGACAAACCACGCATTGACGTCGGTCACGCCAAGAGCCTCCAGGGCGCGTGTGTCCGCGTTTTCATGACTGGTTTGCCGTTTATCGGCCATTCGGCCAACTTCCGCCTTTTTAGGGTCCGGGTTCTACCTGCGGAAGCTTAGCCGTATGAGGCGTGCGAAAATTCGCGTCTGTGACAAAAAAATTTTCTTACCAAATCGAAGGAAACCGTGTTCTTTTAGAGCGCTGACTTGGCAAAAGGAACGTTACGGGTGCCAAAATTCAAGCAGATCGGTGGTGTGTCTGTAAGCTTCGATTTGCCCGACGTTGTCGTGGTCCTCATCTGCATGAACGGCTTCCCGCATTTGGGACATGGATCGCCCTCGCGAAATCTAATTGTTGCCCGGTTCCTGTACACCAAGGAGCGTGGCCGCCGCTAACTGCGGCTGATGAAACCAAATGTCGCCCGCGTCCATCTCAACCAATCTTTAAATGCTTCCGCTCCTGACGCGGATCGTATCCACGAAAGTGGATCACTGACGCGTGGTGATCCCTGGAACGCGCGTCCCACCTTCCCAGCACATCACGGCGTTAAAGCAAACGCCGATGTTTGCGCTGGCTCAGCAAGCGTAAGCCCCAGTTCGAACCCGAACAATCTTCAATAGGTTCCTCGCGCGACTTATTTTCTAACCTCCCACGCCAACGCTGATTGTGGCGAACGGCCCATAGAACCCGATGTTCTCCCGACGCGCTGTATCGATGCCGCCATCCATCGCGCCGAAGAAGAAATCCGCGCGATAGCCGAGAGCCACTTTCGCGTTGGGAAATTTCAGCGAGACGCCAGCAAATCCTCCAACATTTGGAATCGTGGCGGTTCGCGCACGGACCGTATCGACGGGAGGGTTGTCATAATGATGCGCCAAATTTTGGCCGAGCAGGCCGGTGTAGTAATGGCCCGTTACTTGATGATGCATGCTTGCATGCTGCCGCCCGAACAGGATCGCAGCATTCACACCCCAATCGAAATTGAATGTCGTATCCGCACCGTTTCCGGAAACTGGCTGTGAGGCCTCCCAAGAAAGCGTGGGCCCGATGGCGTGAACGCTCCGTCTGGCGCGGAAAACCCCAGTGTACGTCGCGCGAGCCTCATCGAACAATCGATATTTCCCGGGCGATGTAACCATGTTGATCTTGTAGACAGGCCGCGCATAAAGCTTGACGTCGGAAGTGGATGAGAATTGCGCAAACCTGACCCCGGCGCTGACAACCGATGTTCCACCATTACCGAACAAGCCGAGGCCGACATCCTTGCCCGCCTGAAAATCTGCGACCAGATGCGACGATCCAAGCTTTGTTTGGCCATCGCCGAAAGCTTGGTGCGCCGGTATGAAATGACTGGTGAGTACGAGCGTTCCAGCATATAACTTTCCGTAATCACCCTCAGGCGTTTGGTGATGCAAATGTCTGGCGGTATTAGACCGGCCATAACGGACCGCTGCCGACAAAACCCAATTCGTGTCCTCCGGCATGAAGCTTATCTTGCCTTCGACGCCAACACTATTTCGGGAGGGTCGCTGCGCATCTATCAACGGATTCAGATTCGCCGGTGATGCCACCAGATCGAAGAACGACGGTGAAAAAATATCCGGCTCGCTGCTCGCGCTTTCCCATTGACCACCGAGCTCGATCCAGAGCGGCGGACGGTCGGTGTTGTTGTCTGCGGCGTCCGCGCCATAGGCGGACGCGAGTAAGGCCACCGCCGATACCGTCGTCAGAAGTTGTTTGCGAAATCCGTTCGGTTGCGTATTCATCTGTTCGCTCATCGGTTTCCCCTTACCAATTCTTCGTGACGCGGATACCGATCAACTTCGGATCAGTCAGGAACACGTTGGTTGTGAGCCCGCTGTCGTCGCTGTTCAGGAAGTCGCCGGTGATCGCCGTCGTGTTGAAGACATTCTTGTCATAGAACATCACCTGCCAGCCGTTCTGGTTGGTGAAGATCAATGTCAAATTGACGTTGGTGTAACCGCGCAACCGATCATAGGGATTATCGTTGAACACGCGGGCCCAGGAATAGTCCTGCCAGTAATAGTCGCCGCGTAGTGTTCCTGCCCAATCCGTCGAAAGCGGCAACGTGTATTGCGCTCCGAACGACACAGTGAACGGCGGCGCGTTGGGCAATCTGTTGCCGCCCAGATTCTTCGAGAAGCCCGCGCCGTTGTTCGGCGCCGTCGAAGGGTCGAAACCGGGATAGTCTACGAGAATGCAGGCAGGTGGTGGGTTGTTACCGCCGCAGATGTTATGTGGCGGTTCACCATCGGCACTCACTGTAGGGTTAGGGACGTAGGGAAGCTGGGTGAATGGATCGTCGTGCAGGAGATAGGCAAATCCACAATAGCTGAGAGAGTTAGCACCAACAACAGGCGAGCCTCCATTGATCCATTTCGCAACATAATCCGGGAATATGCAGTTCGAAGCTTCGTTGACAAAAGGTTTGACGACAAACCACCCGGCATGACCGGCCGTGCGGTCCATGAGATCGACCGCGGATTGGCCATTATCGATTCTGGTTCCTTCATAACCGCCCGCGAAGGAGAATTTCAGGCCCGGCGTGGGTTCCCATGTCGTTTCCAGTTCTGCGCCTCTTACCGTGGCGTTGAAGTTCAGATTGATCGCAGTGCGGTCCACGATTTCCGAAATCTGATAGGCTTTGTAATTGTAAAAGAAGACATCGCCATTCAGCGTGAGCGCGCCGTCCAGCAGCGTATTCTTGCTGCCCAGCTCGAAGGCATCGATGAATTCCGGTTTGAATGTCAGCGGATGGGTTGGATTTACGGCGAATGAACAATTTCCCCCAGAACATATGTTGGAAGAGAAAATCGCGCCCGGAGGATTGGCACCTCCGGCCTTGTAGCCGTGGGAATAGGAGCCATAGACCAGCGTCTGGTCGGTGAAATTGAGCTTTGGCGTCCAATTGGCGACGGCACGGCCAGTGACCTGATCCCATTGCTGATTGACGACACCGGCTACCGGATAGCCCCAACCATATTCCACCAGCCAGCTTGGGATATCGAGAAAATGCTTCTGATCGTCCGTCCAGCGCAAGCCGCCGGTAAATTTCAAATCATTGGTGAATTCATAGGTTGCCTCGCCGAAAGCGGCATAGGAATTCAACGTATACGGGTTCTCGCTCAGGAAATAATTGTGACCATTGTCGTTGAGACTGGAAATCGGGTTGGGATCTACGTAGCCGTTACCAATACCTGGTGATTTGGTGGGATCGTTGAACTGAAAGCCATAAGGAAGTTGAAGACAGTTGTTTGAACTCAACCCGCAACTTGGGTTAAAGCCTCCGTCAATCAGCGTAAACACGTTACCTAAGACGTAATACTTCTCCAGCGTTTCATAATGCAGATAATTTGCGCCAACACTGAAATTGAGCGGACCGGAGAAGTTGGACGCAAGGCGAAATTCCTGGCTGAACTGCCAAGCACGCTCGGTGGAAATATCTTCGAGAATGAGACGGTCCGAACAGCCGAGTTGCGGATCGCAGAAATAACCTGCAGGCTGACAACTGTTTCCTATACCAGTGCAAGCAGCGCCGCTAAATTCGTCAATGAGCAGCCCGCTGGGATCCGGCAACACGCCATTGTAATTTGGGCCTCCCGGCGTGGTTGCTGCTGCACTTGAATATGAAAACAGCCCTGGCGCGGCGCCAAAGCGGTTGTAATCTTCTGCCGAAAAAAGGAAATCGTTGTTGTACCCGGTTTGCGACGTGAAGGTCAGCGCGGGCGTCACGGCATAATCGGCGTTGAATTCGACTGTGTCGTTCTTCGCCCTATAAATCGGGTTAATACCTGAATCAATTACCCGCAGATTGTGCGATTGTGTTTCGCTGGCATAGGGATTGATAGGATTGCCGTTACCTTCGTCCTGAAGCCCCAGGATATAGGGAAGCGCGTAACCGAGCGGCGCCTGAAACGCGTTCGGCGAATAGAGCGAGCCGGGCTTACAGCCTTGGGTGAAATAATCGCCGGATACCGCATAACCGGCGCCCACGGGCTTTGGGACACCGTCAATCGAGCCCGGCCCGAAATCCGTGGTGCAAAGCTGCTTGCCGCTGCGCAGGCGATCGTCATCTTCCGAGAAGTGCTCCCACACCAAATAGGTCTGAAGGCCTTCGATCGGCTTCAAACCGACCGTGACACGGCCCGACCAGAGATCGCGCCCATCGATCCGGTCACCCGTCTCTTCGTTGAACGAATAACCCTGACGCTTGGTCCATTCGCCTGCAACGCGAATATCGAGGCGATCGTCCACAATCGGAACGTTGATCATGCCTTCGAGGCGGCGGCTCTGATAGTTGCCAATATCGGCGGAAGCCATCGCTTCGAATTGATCCGTCGGCCTGGCGGAAACGAGATTGACCACGCCAGCTGTTGCGTTGCGTCCATAGAGCGTGCCTTGCGGGCCGCGCAAGACTTCAACCTGCGAAACGTCGTAGAATTCCTGCTCAAAGAAATGATTGCGGATGAACGGCGTGTCGTTGAACGCAACCGCGACAGCAGGATCAGTCGTCACCGAAATCGCCTGCGTACCGATGCCGCGCAACTGAATGCTGTAACCGGAGAAATTTGTCTTCGTGAAGCTCATATTCGGCACCTGCTTCACGAGATCAGGACCACCAGCTGTCTGCGTCGCCGTCAATTGCTCTTGGCTCAGTGCAGTAATCGAAATCGGAATATTCTGCACATCGCCGCCAATTTTCGATGATGTAACGGTGACGGTTTCCAGTGATGCGCCTTGAGCGGCGGGCGAGGATGCCGCCGCAGTTTGAACAGTCGAAATATCATCCAGCGAACGATCGCCCGAGGCCGAACCACTGCGAATAATGCCTATCGCGCCTGTCGCGTTTCGATATTCTGAGAAGCCGGTGCCGTCGAGAATCTTTGTCAGGGCATCTGAAGCGGAATAATCTCCTTTCACGCCTTTCGTATGAACGGTTTTTACGGCATCCATGGAATACATCAGCGTGACACCTGACTGCTTCACATAGGCAGCGAGTGCGGCCCTCAATTCGCCGCCCGGAATGTCATAACCATGAGCAAACGCTGGCAATATGAATAGGGCGTACATCAAGATTGCGCCAATTGATCTCGTGTAAGATGAATTTGTCATATTCCCCTCGTTTTCAGGCGTTTGTTTTCTCAACACGTGTTCATTCAGCGCGAAATGACGGTCACGCCTCCGCGATCTTCTACATGCAGTCCCAGAACGTGTTGTGCGAGCTCAATAAAAGCTCCGATATCGTTCTTAGCGAACTTGCCGCCGATAACCAGATGCTCGGCATCGGTGCCCGTGATAACGATCTTCTCGTTGTTGTAGCGATTGAGCTCGGCAGCCGCGTCAGCCAGCGTCGTGTTTTCGAAGATCAATACGCCTTCGCGCCAACCCAATTCTTTCTCGATGTCCGAAACAGATCGCTTGACCTGCGGTGCCGCCCCGGCCGCACTTGTTGCGACATCGCCGCGCGCAAGCAAAAGCGGGCTGCCAGAACCGCTATTCGATTTCAATTGTACCTTTCCTTCGATCACCGCCAATTGGAATTGATGTAGATCGCGCTTTACGCTGAATTTCGTGCCGAGATCAAGGATGCGCTCGGTGCCTGCCAAAACCGTGAAAGGCTGCTCGGCATTGTGCTTGACTTGAAAATAAGCCTCGCCCTTTTCGAGCCACACTTTGCGTTCATGCACATCGATGACAACACGCAGTTTTGTATCTGTATTCAGATCAACCTGCGAGCTGTCCGCCAACTTCACAACCCGATAACCGCCGATTCCAGTCGCATAAGTTCTTTCTCGCGGAACAAACATTAGCGCCGTGAAATAGCTTACCAGAACCACGACAACACCCATGGCAGCCACACCCATCAATAGGGGAAGTGCGCGCCGCCGTTTCGCTGGAGCGACGGCAATTCCGCGCGTATCCCGCAACGCCGTTAGCCTTTCAGCGT
>Ga0206886_1030_pt1 | contig 34479 bp, 36 predicted proteins | sample Alteio_BWOrgHeat_92_FD_152952 | JGI IMG/M metagenome (GOLD analysis project Ga0206886, IMG submission 152952) | Enriched cells from forest soil in Barre Woods Harvard Forest LTER site, Petersham, Massachusetts, United States - Alteio_BWOrgHeat_Nextera2 ... | reverse complement strand
CGACAAGCTCGGCATGGCGGCGGCGAGCAACTGCCTCGGCCTTGGCGGGATCTGTCGCCGAGAAAAAGCGCACGGCATCCAGATTGCCGGCGACATCCTCGTGATAGGGAGCCGAGATCACTTCATGTGGCGTGCGGAAGAGAAGCTCGGGACCGAGTCCCATCGTGTTCATAATGACGCGTGACTTGCCGCCATAGATTTGAGGCGCCCGAAGCACCCTTTCGAGGCCGTACATATCGCAAACTTTGGAAGGGCCGACATGCACGGGAAACAGCAAGATACCGGTGTTAAAGCTGCGTCCGTCCATAAGCGCCGGAACCAGCATGGCCGGCAGGGGGCCGACCAGCAACAGCAGGCCGATTTCGGCAAAAACTTTCCGCCGTCCACGCTGATGGAGACCAATCCAGCTCCAGCCGCGGTGAAGAAGCATCGTCAGCGGCACTATGGTTAAAAGCCCGAGCACCCCAACAAACCGGAATTGATAAAAAACTGACAGCAGCAAGGCTGCGATCAAAAGAACCACAAGGAGACTCAGCGGCCACCATTCTTTGGCTCGTGCGTGTCTAAGATAATAACCGCCCGCGCCGAGGGCGATCAGGGGGCCAAGCAGGTAGATGATCGTTTTGAAGAGAGAACCTTTCAGCGTGAGCAGGGGCGCCGCTTCGCTGACATTATCCAGAATGAGATGCGCCAGCGCCGGATTCACCCCGCCCCAGGGACCAGAAATGAGATCAGGATAATGGGAGAGGAACATGGCACCGGTCACGGCCGAGGTTCCGACCGCCAACGCCCAGCGCCAGCCAACACGAGTATCACTTGCCAGCGCTATGGCGGTGAAGATGGCGGCGATACTCCCCGTAAAATAAACATAAACGATGGAATAGGCGGCGACATCCTGTGTCAGGAGATCGCTCGGCGGGCGCGTTATAAGGAGCAAGAGGAAGCTGGAAAAATAAAGCGCCAGCCCATAGGCAATCCCGCTACGCGCCGCTTTGCCGCCTTTGACGACCGCCCACAGCCCGAGCCAGGCCGACATGACGATAATCCAGGGCAGCGTTTCGAGCGCAATGGTAAGGGCCAGCGCCAGGGTAAATCCCGCGCCCAAGCTCCAAACTGGTTTTTCGGGTTCCAGCATCATGCGAATGCTGAAACCAAGGGCAATCGTTACCAGCAGTACAATCAGCCCATGATGATCCACATGCCCCGGCTCGAACATGGCCGAAATGCCGATGGCAAACAGGGCTATATAGGCCGTGACCCCGGCCCGATCCTTGGGCACGAAGCTTTCGGCCACCCAGCGGATCGCGATAAAGAAGCCGGCAAACAAGAAAAGCGGCTCGATCATCGCCATCAGCATCGCCGAGCCCCGCGCGGGCACACCTATATGCTCGAACAGCCAGACCAATATGGCCATCGGGATCATGGCCAGGCGGGAGAAATGGATCATGCCGCCATACGGCGGATCGAGCCGGTGCTGAAGATGGTCGTACCAGCCCTGGCCCTTTAACCAATCCAGCACCTGGTCGAGATACATATAATCGTCAGGGTCGGGCAGATTGCCGCGCAATAGCTGCCCCTGCGGGTGCACGAGAAAGCACCAAAAAAAGTAAAGCAGGATTGCTATCCATAGCCCGTCGAAAGGCGGCCGGAACATCGGGGCGAGGCTGCGGAACTGGCGGGCAAAGAAAGAAAACATCATCGAATCTTTTGGGCTGTACGAATCCATTTTGCAATCCGATTCCCGCTTTCGCGGGGATGACATAGGGGAGATTTTCGAGTAACTCTTCGCCCCATGACAACATATGATCCCATTAGCCTCTTTCAGGCTCTCGTTATGGCCGTCCTCCAAGGGATGACCGAATTGTTTCCCGTCAGCAGCCTTGGGCATGCGGTTGTGTTGCCGCCGCTCTTTGGCTGGCACATCGATCAGAAGGCGGCTGACTTTCTGCCCTTCCTCGTTGTGCTCCATCTGGGCACGGCGCTCGCGCTGCTGATCTATTTCTGGCGCGACTGGTTCGGCTTCGCCCGTGCAGTTGTGGGGCAGGGCAAAAATGTAAAAAGCGAGCGGCGGGTTTTGACCCTTATCATTATAGCTACTTTGCCCGCCATCGTGCTCGGCTTTGCGCTCGAGCATGTGCTGCGTGGCTTTTTCGGCTCACCGATATTGGCGGCGATATTCCTTATTGTTAATGGCGGCATTCTGTTTCTCGGCGAGCGGGTGAAGCATGCGGGCTCGAAGTCACTCGGTGAGGTTGGCTGGAAAGCCGCGCTGGCGATCGGCGCCTGTCAGGCGCTGGCCTTGATCCCCGGCATTTCGCGCTCCGGCGCCACCATGGTGGGTGGTGTGCTGGCGGGTCTCAAACATAAAGAGTCGGCGCGCTTCTCCTTTTTGCTGGCGACGCCGATTATCGCAGGTGCAGGGGTCCTCGAAGTGCCGAAGCTTCTTCACCATGTTGGCGGCCTTCATCCGATGCATATGGTAATCGCCGGTATCGTTGCCGGCATCACGGCCTATTTGAGCACGGCTTTCCTCATGCATTATTTTAAAAAACACGAAATTGAGGCGCTGGATCCTTTTGCCTGGTATTGCTGGGCACTCGGCGCCGTGGCGCTGGCTATTTTCTGTATATGATCAAGCGACTTCTTTTATATCCGCTCCTGATCCTCGTCACAGCGTTGCTGGTGCTCGGTGGATGGCTGAACACGCGCGATCCTTTATCGACCCTGCCGCAGCCGGAGCATGGATTAGCGGTTCAAAGCACGGGTCCCGTCACTAAAGAGGGCCGTCGTCTCGAGCACATAACGCTGACTGGCGGTGCGCTCGGGAATATTGGTATTTTCGTCAGCTTGCCCGAACCCTTGCCAGCAAAAAAACTGCCGGTGCTCCTTGTACTCGGTGGCCTCGGAACGGGGCAGGGCAATATTCAAGAGATCAAGGAGCCGGGTGAAAATGCCATTGTCGGCTATGACTGGCCGATCCCTGTGGACTTACCGAATGGAAGCGACTTCCTCAAACTGGCGCCAGATCTTTATCATAAAGCGATGGTCACCCCGGGACAGATCGCCTCGGCAGTGGATTGGTTGGCGACGCAGCCCTGGGCCGATAAAGAGCGCATAAGCCTTCTCGGCTTTTCGCTCGGCGCTTTGGCGGCGCCTGCGGCCGAAAATTTGGCCGAGCATGATGGGCACCGGGTCGGCTGGACGATTATTGCTTATGGTGGTGCGCCGCTTGGTGATCTGTTCGCTTCCAATCCGCACATAAAGCCGATGGCGTTACGTTTGATTGCCGGACCCATTATCGATGTTCTCTTGCATCCGCTGCAGCCGACCGTAAATCTGCCGCAATTAACCAGTCATTTTCTAGTTCTTGAAGGACGCGACGATAGTCTGATGCCGAAATCGTCCCGGATGTTTTTGCGCTCAGCCGTGCCGGATCCGAAAGATGTCGTTTTGTTCGGTGGGGATCATATGGGTGTTGGTCCGGATAAGCAGATGCTGCTTAACACCATCATTCGTGAGAGCCGCAGCTGGCTCGTCCGCAACGGGGCGGTGAATGAGCCTAATTAATTAGAGAGAGCCCATCGCGTACCATGCCTGTTTCCTCCCGTTCCGTTGTCGTTCCATTGATTGTTGCTTGCGCGCTCTTCATGGAGCAGCTGGACAGCTCGATCATCGCGACCGCCTTGCCGATGATCGCCAAGTCGCTGCATACATCGCCGCTGCATCTTAATCTCGCGATTACTTCCTATATGTTCAGCCTGGCGGTTTTCATTCCGCTGAGTGGCTGGGTGGCAGACCGGTTTGGGGCGCGCACCGTGTTTCGCTCGGCGATTGTTGTTTTCACGCTTGGTTCGGTCTTGTGCGGCTTCTCGCAGAATATGGGGGAGCTCGTCGCGGCACGTATTCTGCAGGGTGCCGGGGGTGCCATGATGGTTCCCGTCGGGCGGCTTGTGATGTTGCGCACGGTACCGCGCAACGAACTGGTGAACGCTATGGCGTGGCTCACCACGCCGGCCTTGATCGGGCCGGTTTTAGGGCCGCCACTGGGCGGTTTCATTGTTACTTACGCATCCTGGCGCTGGATTTTCTTTGTCAATGTGCCCATCGGCATTTTGGGCCTGGTGCTGGCGACGCTTCTGATCCCCAATGTGCGCGAAACAAACAAGGAGCCGCTCGATCTACGCGGCTTTATTCTTATGGCGCTGGCGCTGTCGGGGCTGGTGTTCGGTTTCGAGACCATAGGGCGCGGGATGCTGCCGGATGCAATGGTAATCGGACTTCTGGTTGGCGGTGCCGTTTGTCTGGGCCTGTATTTTCTCCATGTGCGCGGCATCGAGCACCCGATCATCGATTTGGGCCTAGCGCGCTACCAGACTTACCGTGCCACCATAACAGGCGGTTCGTTGTTTCGCATCGGTATCGGCGCATTGCCATTTCTTTTGCCGATCATGCTGCAAATCGGTTTCGGGATATCGGCGGCATCCTCTGGCCTCATTACTTTTGCCAGCGCGGCGGGCGCTGTTTTCATGAAAGTTTCAGCTGCGCGAATCATCCGTATTTTTGGTTTCAAGCCAATCCTTGTCGTGAATACCGTTATTAATGTTGTGTTCCTTGCGGGTTGCGCCTTTTTCACGCCCGGCACCAGCCACACGGCAATTTTTCTGTTCTTGCTCATCGGCGGATTTTTCCGCTCCTTGCAATTTACCGCTCTGAACACGGTCGCATATGCGGAAATGCCTGCCACGCTTATCAGTCGCGCCAATACATTATACAGCATGCTGCAGCAGCTGGCTCTCAGTCTCGGCGTGGCCGTGGGCGCCTTGCTGCTTAATCTGACCATGACACTGAAGGGCGGTGCCGAACTCGGGCCTACCGATTTTTGGCCAGCCTATATCGGTATTGGTCTGCTCGCGCTGCTTTCGCTGCCTTCCTTCATGATGCTTCCTGCGAATGCGGGCGCCGAGATGAGCGGTCATGTCACAACCACCATCGCGCGCACAAAGCATGGGGATCCCGCGTAATATATTCCCTGTTTCGGGTACCCCCCTCACCGCAAAAACTAAGGCTTGCTTGAAGGGCGCAAGCCTAAGTTTTTGCGCCTCTCCCCCTTATCGGGGGAGAGGGACCTTTATTCTTGAATATGTTCCTCCCCACGTGCTTTAAGAAGTGAATGCCCGATGCAATCGAACAGCCGTCATCTTCCCTCAAGCGCGACGTTTCCGTCATAAGTCTTATCGGCAGCGCCCATTTTTTCAGCCATTTTTACCAGCTGAGCCTCGCACCACTCTTTCCGTTGCTGCACGATGTCTTTGGCGTCAGCTACGTGATGCTCGGCTCGGCGGTGACGGTTTTCTACGCTGTCTCAGGTGTGTGTCAGACTTTCGCGGGAATTCTTGTCGATCATTACGGTTCGCGCCGTATTTTGATCGCGGGCATTGCCCTGATGGCGATCTCTTTTCTTCTGATCGGTCTGGTGCCGCAATTCTGGATGTTTTATCCGCTTCTCATCCTTGCCGGTTTTGGTAACAGCATTTTCCATCCCTCCGATTTTTCGGCGCTTTCACATTATGTGAGCCTGGAGCGTCATGGACGTGCTTTTAGCATTCATGCTTTTGCCGGCAGCCTTGGTTATGCGGCGGCGCCAATCATCACGGGTAGCCTTGGCGTGGTTTTTGGGTGGCGGCTGGCGCTGGTTATCGCCGGGTTGCTTGGCCTCGGAATGACCGGCCTTTTGTTGCGCTATAGCAAACGCTTCATGCCGGACTTTCACGAAGAACATAAGGCCGAGAACCATCCCAAATTTTCGTATCTTAAGGTTATTACCATGCCGGCCATCATGTTGGCATTTGCCTATCTGGTTTTTACTTCCTCGGCGACGGGTGCGATCCAGACATTTTCGACCGTCAGTTTCATCGATCATTATCACGTCACGCTCACGGCGGCGGCGACCGCACTTTCGGCTTACATCATTTGCTCGGCACTCGGGATGTTGACTGGCGGGGTGATCGCCGATCACACAAAGCGTCATGCACGGGTGGCGATGACGGGGCTTGCGTTGGCCTCCTGGTTTACCGCTATCGTTGCCCTGGGGCACTTGCCCTTTGCATGGGTGATCGCAGCGCTGGCGGCGGCGGGATTCTGTCAAGGCACCACCACGCCATCACGCGACATTCTGGTAAAAAATGCCGCACCCCCAGGCTCGATCGGCCGGGTTTTTGGCATCGTCTATTCCGGTGGCGATGCGGCGCTGGCCATTTCACCACTAGCCTTTGGTGCGCTGGCTGATCATCACGCCTATCACATGATTTTCCTCGGCGTTGCGGTGCTCTATCTGATCGGTATTGCGACCGTTATGAATATGGGGCAGAAGCAGGCGGCACAATCCTGATCGTCTTTTCTTTTGTGCTTTCCATGGCTAGAATAATCTCATGAGTACTATCTCGGTCGCCCTTACCGCCATTATGTTGCTGGCGCTGGTCGCTTTCATGGCGCCCAATATAATTGCGCTTAATCGTGGCAAGATGTTGCGCAACATCGCCATATGGCTAGCGATCTTCGCGGGGCTTGGCTTTGTCTATCAAGCCACCCATGCGGGTGGAAGCTCGATAAAAATCCCCGGCCTCGGTGCCAGTAGTCATCAGGAAGAAGCACCGCCACCTTCTGGTGATCAGAGCAGCAATGCCAAAGGCTTCACGCCGCCCGGCGAATAAGGACAAAAAAATTCCCGGCGGTGAAGCCGGGAATTTTCTAACCGTGGCTGGATCGATCCGAGATCGATATCCATACGATTAATGCTTACCACCAACATGAACGGCTGCCGCATGAACGTGCGGCGCAACAAGGGGTGCTGCTAGATGAGGGGCAACAGCCGGAGCTGCCGCGGCGCTAGAGGCCCCCATATTGCTGTTGGCTGATGTGCTACCGGTGGACGAAGCACTTGTGTTGCCGGACGATGCGTTATTCGCCGACGTTGATGTGCCGCTATCCGATGCGCCTTGCTGCCCATTTACTGTTGTGTCACCAGAAGCATTAACAGGCGTGATCTGGCCGGAGATATTATCGTTCGTATCTCCTGATGTATTGCCAACGCCGCGATTGCTATAATTCATGTCGCGGTGTTCATCATGGCCTTGCTTGTTCCTATCATAATTGAACTTCTGACTGCCGTTACGATCGCTGAGATGCACTTTCTGCATATCATCTCGATCGTTATCATGGTCGCCATAACGGAAATCGTCGCCATGATCGAATCCGTTCCTTCCTCGTCCTTCCTGGCTATAGTTTGAACCAGAGTTGGAACTGACGGTCATGTCGTCATGCTTTTCGTTATAGATATTTCCGCTCTGGAACCCTTCAGCTTGCTGAATGCGGGCTTGCTCCTGGGTCGAGATCGTTCCATCCCGTCCAGCACCCGCTTCCTTGTGGTCTATGCGAGCCTGGCCACCTTCGAGCTTGCCAACCTCGTTTGCCGTAAGGCTGCCGTTATCGACGCCTTGATCGATGCGGGTTTGCTGGTTGATGTTGCGCTGTACGTCCGCGCCCAGGAGTTTATTTGCCTCCGAGTTCGGGTCGCCGGTCGTGTTGTTGTGCTTCAGTTGATAGATACGGAGACTTTCCGCATTTTGGGCCTGCTGAAGACGTGCAGCTTCGCTGGTTGACAGTTGGCCATTGCTTAAGTCAGCTTTTTCCAGTTTGTCGATCCGCCCTTCGCCACGTTCAAGACGTGCGGCTTCCTCGGGAGTCAGCGAGCCGGATTGCAGACCCTGTTCAATACGCTTTTCCTGCATCACGTCACGGTCAGTAACATGATCGATGGCGCTCATTTCAGGCGACATGCTGTTTTGGGTCGTTGGGCTTGCCGTCGTATTTGTTGGCTGAGCCGGCGCGACGCTGACAGTATTCGCGCTTGTCGCTGTCGTGTCATCGGCCACCGTATTGGCAAGCGCGGGGGTGGTGCCAAGGCCTATGAGCAAGGCCACAGTAGAGATGGAAAGATAAGCGTTTTTCATAATTGCCTCCTGTTGGTTGAGTTGGCGGCAAGGTGGGCGATGAACGCTGACCGGTGAATCCATCTTCCTTGCGAAGATTGGAATTCAGAATAATGCAGCATCCATCATGCTTGCCGCAGGAGAAAACGACTTCATGCGTTTTCATCTCATCGCCACTATTTTGGGCGTGACGATTCTTTTTTTTATCGTTCGGCAAAAAATTTATTGCTCTAATTTGACCGAATTGTGAACTTTTGGCGGCCATGATGTCGCGCGACGGAAGGGCGACTAATTTAGCTTTTGGATTCAATCACTGGTTTTGCAGTGCGTTTTTCCAACAGAGAAAAAATGTCATCAGCCGCTTTATTTACGGCCTCTTTATCCGTGCCGCGCACCACGAAGGATGTGCCGTATTGTCCTTGCCGGAACCAGGGATAGGAACCGATATCCGTTTCCGCCCAACATTTGGCGATGGCGGCGAGTTCATCGGCAATAGTGCTTTCCGCCACTGCTCCTGAAATCGCGATGCTGTGAATGGCAGGACCATGCTTCAGACTGGCGGCAATATTATCCATCATCGCCTGCATGATGTTGGGTACACCCGCGAGCACATAAACATTCTCGACACGAAAGCCAGGTGCCGCACTTATGGGATTATCGATCAGCGCCGCGTTCTCCGGCGTCAGCGCCATGCGCAGGCGCGCGGGGTTGATGTTGGGTTCCGTGTAATAAGCAAGCAAACGCGCACGTGCCTCCTTATTTTCAATCAGCTTTACATCGAAGGCACGAGCGATGGAGGCGGCCGTGATATCGTCATGCGTCGGGCCGATGCCGCCCGTCGTGAACACATACGTGTAACGCGCACGTAATTCATTTACGGTTTTGATAATGTCTGCTTCTATATCCGGTACCACGCGTGCTTCGCAGAGCTTTACACCGATGCCGCTAAGCTTTTGCGCGATGTAAGCGAGATTGGCATCCGGCGTACGGCCGGAAAGAATTTCGTTGCCGATGATCATCACGGCGGCGGTTGGCGTTTCAGTCATGGGCGGCATTGAAGCATCTTTTCCCGGTTTTATCACGAAAGGTTACCAAGGTATGCGATATCACATTGTTATGTATGCGTAATTCTCTTTTTGTTCTTGCTGACTAAAAATCAAATGGCTTTTATTCAGTATGCAAAAAATGCTTCGGCTTGTCTGCTTTTTCTTCTTGCTCCTGCCGGTCGGTGCACAGGCGGCGACGATCGAAAACGCCTTTTCTCCGGAGCAGGGCGCCACGGATTTGATCGTCAGAACAATCGGCGAGGCACACCGATCCATTTGCATTGCGGCCTATTATTTCACCTCCTACCCGATGGCCGAAGCCTTGGTGGCGGCGCATGCGCGCGGGGTGGATATCAAGCTGGTTATGGACAGCCACCAGAAAAATCGACGCGTTATCGATTATCTAACGGATAACGGCGTGTCCACCCGCACAAATAATCACTACGCCATCATGCATGACAAATTCATGATTATTGATGGACAAACGCTGGAAACCGGTTCCTTCAATTTCACCCGCGCAGCCGAATACAAAAATGCGGAAAATGTTTTGGTTGTACGCGACAGCCCAGCCGTTTTGGAAAGTTATGCCCGGCAGTGGAGCCGCCTCTGGGATGAGGCTTCGGTATCTGTCCGGGGATAGTAACCCACTCAAGTAACGGGTTTTATTTTTGCCCCAATCCCTCCTTATTTTTCGCTAATATCCATCACCCCCGCAGTGGCGGAACGAAACATTGGATAAGGCGATATACCCGTGCCCAAAAAACACAGGCTCACTCCGCATCGCGGCGATAGTTGGACGCTCATTTTCTTTAAAACTTTTTTGCTCGGTCTTATTTGGGGCAGTGTGGCGCTCGGCTTTCTGATCGTCTGGTATGCCTACGATCTGCCCGATATTCATCAGATTGCCCAATGGCAGCGTCGCCCTTCGATCACCATGCTGGCCGACGATGGTACTGTTTTCGCCCGCTATGGCGATTTGTATGGCGATCGCGTCGGGCTGAACGATGTGCCGAAATATTTACCGGAAGCCATAATCTCCATCGAGGATCGTCGCTTTTATCATCACTTCGGTATCGATCCGTTGGGTATGTTGCGCGCTGCCTTTCGCGATGTGGCGGCACGGCACGTCGTGCAGGGTGGTTCGACCCTCACGCAGCAGCTCGCCAAAAATTTATTTCTTACGCCCGAACGTACCCTGCGCCGCAAAGTTCAGGAAATGCTTTTGGCCCTCTGGCTCGAGCATACCTACACCAAGGATGAAATTCTCACCGCCTATTTGAACCGTGTTTATCTCGGCGCCGGCACATATGGGGTCGATGCTGCGGCCCATACCTATTTCGGAAAATCGGCACGCGATATGGATTTACGTGAATGCGCGATTATTGCCGGCCTCCTCCGTGCGCCATCGCGCTTTGCACCATCGCATGATCCCGCGCAAGCAATGGAACGCGCGCATACTGTTTTGGATGCAATGGTCGAAGCCGGTTATATCACCAAGAAAGATGAAGTCGCCGCGCTGAACAGCCCGCCTTTACCCGAGAAAAAACCAGGCGGCGGTGGCGATGGGCTCTATTTTGCCGACTGGATCGCGGATCAGATAGCGCCCCTCGTGCAAGACCAGCCGCAGGATCTTGTGGTGCAAACAACGCTTGATGTGCGCCTGCAGCGCGCGGCGGAACGGCATGTCGATTCCACACTGGATAAACAGGATAACCGCGATGTTTCGCAAGCCGCGCTCATTACGCTGGCGCCTGATGGCGCGATCAAGGCGCTTGTCGGCGGTCGCGATTATCGTTCCAGCCAGTTTGATCGTGCGACGCAAGCCTTGCGTCAGCCGGGCTCGGCCTTCAAACCCATAGTTTATCTGGCGGCCATCGAACAGGGCATGACGCCGGATGATATGATTCTCGATGCTCCCATCACCATTGGCGATTATTCGCCGGAAAATTTCGACGGCAAATTCCGCGGCATGATCACGGCGCGTGAGGCGCTGGCGGAATCGGTGAACACAGCGGCTGTGCGCGTTTTGCAACGTGCGGGCATCGATAACGCCATCGCGGCGGCGCGTGCACTTGGCATTTCTTCGCCGCTCGATCGCAACATGTCATTGGCGCTCGGCAGCAGTGTCGTTACGCCGATTGAATTGACGGCGGCCTATGCCTCCATCGCTGCCGGCGGGCGCGCGGTTACGCCTTATGCAATTAAGGAAGTGAGCAACCGTAACGGCGATATTCTTTTCCGCCGTACGGAAGTGAATGCGCCGGTTACGGTTGATAGCAACGCCGTGGCCACACTCACGAACATGCTGGAAGAGGTCGTGCGCTCCGGTACCGGCAAGCGCGCGACGCTTGATCGTATGGTAGCTGGCAAAACCGGCACATCATCGGATTACCGCGATGCCTGGTTCCTGGGCTTTACCAGCGATTACACAACCGGCGTCTGGCTCGGCAACGATAATGATGCGCCAATGAAGAAGGTGACGGGCGGCAGCCTTCCAGCCGGGCTGTGGCACGATTATATGGTGGAAGCCGAAGAGGGCCGGCCTGAGCAAGGTCTCAGCGACAATGTTACGAGCTCCGTCGGTTCCACGGGCGCTGCCACCGAAAGCCTTTCACATGCTTTCACAAGTTTTATTAATAACGTGGTGGGCGGAGGACCAACCCCGCCGCCGGTTTATAAAAACGGCGTGCAGATACAATAGTTTGTTTTTTTAACAAATCTTTCCGCTGCCTGCCAAAACTTTTTCAGGGCTGTAGCGGCGCCCGATACCCTGCTAGCACCCAAGCTCGCAGACGTTCGCGAGCTGGTTCATGTGGTGTGACGCCTAAGCCATTTTTATATTGTTCTATGCTGTATAAGCCTCGATATGCCCAGTCTGCTAATTTGCTCAGCATGGCGCTTTTTTCTGGATCGATATTGTGATACCGCGCGGCAAGTCGAGGAAGAATTGTGGTCAGCTCATATGTCGTTTCTTGGGTTGTATGAAAATAAAATCCTTCAGCCCCCGTGTTTTTTATTCGCCATTCTGTGGTAAAAATATACAAAGATCCCGAACTGCGCACATGGTCGACAGGCGGATCATTTCCTGTGATGGAATAATTACCTAGAAAAAAACGGAAGCTGTCTATTTGAATTTTATCTTCTTCCAAAGCTGTTACGAAAGAATCCAAACGAGAGCTTTCGAGAAAATGCACCGCTTCCGTTGTGCCTTTGGTTTCGGGCATATCGTCTCGCTCGAGGCTGAAAATGACTCTTTTTAATCCAAAGACGGGCGCGATAATTTCCATTGTGGTCCACCGAAAGAAGCTGGTTAACAAATAAAAATAATAAACATCTGAGCGGGAAAAGCCGTATCACTTAATTTAAAAGCAGACAAGCTGCCTCATAAACCTTCTCCACGCTCAACCCGCCCATCAAATTCGGCTCGCGGGCGGCGAGGTTTGGAAGGCGTGCGAGCAGCTCCTCGCGGCTTTCGGGTGTGCGGACATAGGCGCAGCGTGGTCCCCACGGGCCATAAATTTCCTCGTACCCGGGGCCGAATAATCCGAGGGTTGGCGTACCGATGGCCGCAGCGACATGCATCAAGCCGGAATCATTGCCCACAAAAAGGCTGCATTGTTTCAAGCAATCCGCAACGGTCAGCAAATCATAGCCGGTGATATCCACGCGTTTGTCCTGCGGGAGTGCTTGCAGAAGCGGCGCAATCTGCTCACGCTCATGCGCATCCGCGATCACCAATACCGATGCACCCGCCAAAGGCCCATTCTCCGCCGTCAATGTATTGGCCAGATGAGCAAACCGCTCAATCGGCCATTGTTTGCAGGGCCAATTGGCTGAAGGACCAAGCGCGAGCAGGGGGCGCGTGGCGGGCAGCAGTTGCGCCGCCTGTTTTTCGGCGGAGGCATCGAGCCAGATGTGCGGGGATGGTGGGGGATTAAGGCCAAGGACTGCCCCATTCTCCACCACCTTATGCTTTCCAGTATTACTGGAAAGGATGGCACGTTTTTCTGCGCGCAGCAGGCGTGAGACGATGCTGTTGCGCAAATCGACAATCAAATCCCACCGTGTGCCTGCGCATTCTTTCCATAATTCCAGCCAATGCCGGTTCCAGCTTTTTTTCTCGAGCACGATCAGTCGTTCAAGCACCGGCACCGCACGAAATAATCCGGCGGCATAGGGGCCGCAGGCGATGGTGAATTGCGCGCCGGGATTATGTTCCACCAGCCACGCCAGTAATCCCGTCGATAAAACGGCATCGCCTACACGGTTCGAGGTGATGAAAAGAATTTTCACGGTTTTTGTCCGAGCAGGATGTCGAGATTGGCTTCCAGTTTCTTGTGCTGCTTGTAGGGGATCGTTACATGCGCCATTTGCGCATAACGCTGGGCGCGGCTTTCGAGTAATTTCGGATAGCAGCGCCGCCGCGCATCTTCCGGTTTCTCGCTGGGGCGCTGTTCAAAAACGTCATCCCAGATTAATGGTTTGGGATCAGCCAGATCGCGGGTGAAAAGCTCTTCAACATGTGTGCTGGAAGCTTCGAAATAAACAATCTTCGAATATTTTCTCAGCTGCTCGATAATTTTTTCGCCAATATAAAGTACGCTACCGGTGGTATCGATCACCAGATCGGAATTCTCGGGCGTGTTTTGCAACATATTCGCGACATCCCGCATCACCGCTTTTTCAAGTTCGATATAGAGTTGGCTGGATTTGGTATATTGCGGTTCATAAGGCTGGCCCATCCAGTGCGAGAGGCCGAGCGTGCCGGCTTCATCCAGATGTACCCCTTCGGCCTTAAGTTTTTGCTCGATGAGGCCATCGCAATCCACCAGTTTAAAACCCCGGTTGTCGGCCAGCCATTGGGCCCAATGGCTCTTGCCGATGCTCGACATTCCTATCAATGTGATATGCACTTGCGGCTCCCTGGGATTATGGAAAGGCGAATATGACAGCGGAAAAGAAAATGGTCGAGATTTTTACGGATGGCGCCTGCAGCGGCAATCCCGGCCCCGGCGGCTGGGGCGCCATTCTGCGCTATGGTGATGTGGAGAAGGAGCTTTCGGGCGGCGAGCCGCAAACCACCAACAACCGCATGGAACTAATGGCGGCCATCCAGTCGCTGGAAGCGCTGACTAAGCCATCCATCGTCAAGCTTTATACCGATAGCCAATATGTGAAAGACGGCATTACCAAATGGCTCCCGCAATGGGAAGCACGCGGCTGGAAAACCGCCGATAAAAAGCCGGTAAAAAATGTCGATCTATGGCAACGGCTGAAAGCAGCCGTGGCACCCCATGAAGTGGATTTCATCTGGGTGCGTGGACATGATGGGCATCCCGAGAATGAGCGTGCGGATCAACTGGCCGTGGCGGCGATTGAGAAATACAGGTAGCAGCGCTGTCGATTTTGCTGTTTAAAGCGATTTGCGCTAACTTTGTGATGAAGACAAAATTAATTGGAAAATTTTAATACAATAACATTGAGGGTGGTACACCATGCCATGGGATGGAAGTAATTGGCCAAAACCGAGACCGGAGCCAATACCGTCGCGTAGGGATCCAACTCTTACTTTCGATGACTTTTTAGCAGTTGTGCCAGTACTGTGTGGTCTTTCGCTTTTTTATGGAATAATTGTTGGTGGGGCTGTCGTAACGTCGATGCAGTCAAAAACGGGGGTCCAGCTTTTGAAGGCTTTTAAAGCTGGCACCAGGGAAGTGATGATTAGTGGAGATAAATACAAAATCGCTATTACAGAAAGCGATCCCCCATGCGTGCTGGTGCGACCCGTTAAGTCGCCGGCAGCCTATTGGGAAACATACCATTGCAGCCCTGCATCCTCTGCTCCCAAGGGCCCGTGACCAAGCCAGCCTGACCGATTTTAAGCCGCAGCCTTCTGCCCGCCCACAGCCTTGAGCATCGCTTCGGCGGATGAAACTTCAAACGCGCCGGCCTTTTCGACGGCGATTTCTTTGACTACGCCGTTCTCGGCATAGATCGCAAAACGCTGGCCACGTTGGCCGAGGCCGTAGCCGCTGCCATCCATCTCAAGCCCGAGGGCCTTTGTGAAATTGCCATTGCCGTCGGCGAGCATAATGATGCCATCGGCTTTTTGTGCATCGCTCCAGGCCTTCATCACGAAGGGATCATTGACGGAGAGACAGGCCACTTCAATGCCTTGCGCCTTGAACTTGTCGAGATTTTGCACGAAGCCCGGCAGATGCTTGGCGGAGCAGGTCGGTGTGAAAGCGCCCGGCACCGAGAACATCACAACTTTCTTGCCGTCAAAAACGCTATCGGTCGACTGATCCTGCAAGCCACTTGCGCCCAGCTGCTTTAATGTAACGGAAGGAATTTTGTCGCCGGATTTGATAGGCATCGGAAGTCTCCTCATTCAACGGGAATTAAGTTGTGACAGTAAAATGCTACTACGTCACCAAGACCCAAACAACGGGCTTATTAGCGCATATCAATGCAGAGAGGGCCAAAGCCCTTCTTTCAAGACGTTTATCGCTTGTCCAGGTGTAAGGGAGCGAAGCTTTCGGCCAAAACTTACAAGCGTTTCCGTCTCGAGATATATGGCAATTGTCGGTGCCGTATGCACGCCATGCGGTGAAACTTGATCAGCAGGTAATTGGGCGATCCGATCGAATTCGGTCAGCGATGGTATAGCGGCTGCCCCGCCCCTCATTCGAAGAATGTCGAGCGTCATTCTAAGCGTGCTAGCTATTGGTGCTGCTTCGTCGTTCACAATTTTCTCAAGCCTTGCTTCTGGCATGGAAAGGAAATTGGCCCATTCAGCGCGCGTATAAAATCCGGTATCATCGAGCAAACTTTTGAAAGCACGCGCGAAAGGACTTCTTCTTTGTGTGGTTTCGTTCGATGCAGTTTCGATCATTTTGAATTTCCTTTCTTCTAAGAAAATTTTAATAGCCAACATTATTTAGCAGAAATATGTAAATCTGGCTAGGGTTGCGGCACTTTTTCCGCTTTATCGAGTGCAGTTAGCACGGCTTCTTCCGAAAGAAGTTCATGCAGGGCGATCCCTTGCGGTGCGCCCGGGCCGAAGGCGGCGTTGAAGGGGATGCCGTAGCGGCCGTATTTATGCAGGAACGAAGCGATCAGAGGGTTGGGATTGGTCCAGTCCGCCTGCATCGGAATGATGTCGGAGTGAAACAGGCGCTGCTGGATGACATCGCTCGAGAGAACCAGCTTCTTGTTTGCCTTGCAGGTAATGCACCAGTCCGCCGTCACATCGACAAAGACGGTTTTGCCCGCAGCGACATCCTGCACCAGCGTGGCTTCATCGAACATTTGCCAGCCGGAATCGATGGTGGCGTTCGGCTTCGGCGAAAAGGATCCGGATAATGTGATGCCGAAAGCAAGCAACGCAAAACTGAAAATTCCAAAATTGATGTAGGAACGCGGTCGAATGCGTTGCAACCCGAACAATCCCAGAATGCCGAGCATGCATAGGCCCATCACGAAAGCGCCACGCTCCGAGATTTGCGCCGCCAGCACCCAGGTTAACCACAAGGCCGTAAGCGCCAGCGCCCAGCCGAGCAAATGACGCAGGCTGATCATCCAGTGCCCCGGCCTCGGCAAGATGGTCGCAATTCGTGGCCATGCCGCCACGGCGAGGTAAGGCAATGACATGCCGAAACCGAGCGCCGCAAACACAATTAAAATTTCTTGCGGTCCGCCCGCCAGTGCGAAACCAACGGCGGTGCCCAGAAAAGGCGCGCTGCATGGCGTGGCGAGGAGGGTGGCAAAAGCACCGGCAATGAAATCGCTTGCGAGTTTCGGATGATAGGGTCCGCCTAAATTATCGGCGAGCCAGCGCGGCAAGCCAATTTCATAAAGGCCCCACATATTGGCAGCGAAGAATGTAAGTAGCAAAATCAGGAAACCAAGAAAGACCGGTTGCTGGAATTGCACGCCCCAGCCAATCACGATGCCGGCTTCCTTGAACGAGATTGTAGCTATCGCCAGCGCCAGAAAGGAAAACCAGATACCAGCTGCCGTAACCAGAAAACTATGCCGCACCACGCGTGCTTCGCCGCCGCCATGGCTGATCACACTCAGCAATTTAAGTGACAGCACTGGCAAGACGCAGGGCATCAAATTGAGGATAAATCCACCGATCACAGCAAACAAAATCACCAAACCAAGCGGCAAGGCGGGGATATCCGGCGTCGTAGTTGCCGGTGTTTGCGCTGTTTCCGCAGCCGGTGGCGGCGGCGGTGGAGAGGTTGCTGCCGTCGGCGGCACATCGACTTTTTGTTCCAGCGCACGCGCGCCATCGACCACCACAAAATTATAAGTCATACCGCCCAGTGATGTGCCTTCCGCCAAGGGTGCCGATTTGGCCGTCAGTTTCGCGCTTAGCCGATCCGGCGCCAGCGTAACGGCTGGAGCCGTGAAGGGGATATCCTGATTGTTCTCGATAAATAAATCCGGCGCTTGCAGCGGCTCTTTCGCGGCGAGATCGATGATCATGTTCTGGCCATCGACGGCAACATTCGTGATGTGAAGACCGGCTTGCTCTTCATTCACTGGTACGCGATCGCGGAATTGTTTGATGAGCGCGGCGTCGCCGCTTGGTGTCGCGGGTCCGGCCGGCACCGTCAGTTTGAGAATAAAATGTTTAGGAACACAAATCTGATTGCAAACCAACAAATCTAGCGTGGCATCAATCGTGAGTGGCTTGCCGGGCGTTTTCAACTCTGCGTCAATCGGCAGCAGCACGTGATCTTTGTAACCGATAGTCTCCAATCCGAAAGCCATGTAACGTGTCGGCGCGGGATATAAAAGCCTGGCCGATTTAAGATTGCCGTCGCCAACGATGCTTTTGCTCCAGTCGATCACAGGAGGAAATCCCGCCTCGCCCGGCGAACGCCAATAAGTGTGCCAACCGGTGGCGAGCTTGATATCGAGACCGAGTGGAATGGTGGATTCTTGGCCGACGCCCTCGACGCCCGTAAGGAGAAAAACTTTAACCGCGTCATCATTTTGCGATGTGGTGATGGCGGCATGCGCGGGTATTGACGCGATGGTGAGGGCCAGCAGAATAAAGAATGCGAAGCAGATTTTTTTCATGGCACGAAATTCAAGCTTTCGACTCGTTGTGTGATGCAATAAACTCAGCCCGGTCAGCAGGAAACGCGAAAAAAGGAATAGCATGCCGAGCGACAAGTTAACCACCGGATTATATGCCGAAAGCAGCTGGCTGACAGGCCAATTATTAATCGCAATGCCGACCATGCCCGACCCACGTTTTGCGCGTTCGGTGATCTATATCTGTTCGCACGGACCCAATGGCGCCATGGGGCTTGTTGTTAACCGTCTTTATGGCGAAGTCCAATTTCGTGGGCTGATGCAGCAGCTTAACATCAAAGTATCCGGCAATGTGCCTGATCTTCCCGTGCATTATGGCGGACCGGTCGAAAGCGGGCGCGGTTTCGTTTTGCATTCGTCGGATTATCTGGCCGAAGGCGCCATGCGCATCGATGATAGCGTCGCACTCAGCGCGACGGTGGAAATCCTGCAAGCTTTGGTTAATGGCGAAGGGCCGGTACGCTCGATGATGGCACTTGGCTATACCGGGTGGGGCGCCGGGCAGCTCGATGCCGAAATGCAAGCCAATGGCTGGCTGACGGCCGAAGCCGATGATGAAATTTTATTTGGTCCCGAAATTGAAACCAAATGGGAACGGGCGCTAGCCAAGATCGGCATTAATGCGTCGATGCTTTCAGGAGATGCGGGGCATGCGTGATGGGGCTCATAAGATTATAGGATGACGTGCCTTGAGAAAGATGATAAAATAATGGAAGAAAATGGATATCAAAAAGGAGATTGCGTATGTTTTCTTGGAAAGATGTTCCACCGTTACCTACAATAAAAATAGTTGATCCTGAAACGGGCAAGGTGACGTACAGGGTTGCCGTTCCCATCGCTTTTCGAAATGCGGACTGGGCGGTTAATAGAAGAATTATGACTTGGGGTAATGTTCCTGCATTGCCGGCGACAAGAACCGTTGATCCAGAAACAGGAGCTATAACGGTTTCTGTAAACGTCCCACTACATGTTCGTCGTTCAGAACCACAATAAAATTGTCAGAAGAAAAAATCTTGGCGCTAATCCAATCAACTTTTCTTCTGCCGTCTAACTTCATAAAGCGCCACTGCCGCAGCGTTCGACACATTCAAACTTCCAATCGATCCACCCGTGGGCAAACGCGCGAGCTCGTCGCATTTTTTGCGGGTGAGCTGGCGTAAGCCTTCGCCTTCTGCGCCGAGGAACAAAGCCGTGCGGCCGGATAAATCAATTTCGCTCAAATCTTTTTGCCCTTCTTCGGCGAGGCCTACGCACCAGTAACCAGCTTTTTGCAAATCCTCAATCGCGCGCGCGAGATTAACAACATGGACGAGCGGTACATGCTCGATGGCGCCCGAAGCGGATTTTGCCAGCACGCCGGTAAGGCCGGGCGCGTTGCGCTCGGTCATAATCACGGCACCTGCACCGAAGGCGGCAGCCGAGCGCGCGATGGCGCCCACATTATGCGGATCGGTCACCTGATCGAGCGCGATTACAAGATCGGGTGGTGTATCGCCGGCGACCACTTCATGCAGCAAAGGTTCGGGAAGGGGAGTTGCATCCAGCACGATGCCTTGATGCACGCTACCCGGCGGGGTGAGTTGATCGAGTTCATGCCGCTCTATACGTTTCGGCTCGGGCCGCGTGAGGCCTTTTTGCTTGGCTTCCGTCAGGGTTTTCTCGAAAGAGGCAAAGCCCGCCTCCGTAATCCATAGCTTCAAAATGCGCCGCTTTGGGTTAAGCCAGGCCGCCCGCGCGGCATGCAGGCCCCAGAGCAAAATGCCATCCCGCGTGGGCTTATCGCCCGGGGCTTTGGTAAAGGATGGTGCGCGATTATCCTCGCGTCGCGGCGGCCTAGCTGCCGCATGCGGTTTTTTGCCATGTTTATGAAAGGGGCGCTTATGTTTCATCGGTTTCCGGTTTTAGCCATTAGACGCTAGCAATTAAGGAATTTAGTCGATATTTTCCCGAATTCCTAATACCTAGTGCACCTGTTGGATGGGTGGCCGAGTGGTTAATGGCAGCAGACTGTAAATCTGCCCGCGCGAGCGTACGTAGGTTCGAATCCTACCCCATCCACCACGCTTCGCCCTTCGGGCTACGCGTGGCGCAGCCGCGCGGAGACCGAAGGTGAAGTGTGTCCGGCGTAGCTGGAGCGAAGCGAAAGCGAAGACGGACTGGTTCCATTAAGAACCCCAAAAAGCCACAATCCCTGCTAGAATGCGCCAACCTTTCCCTGGAGGCTCCTATGCGCACATCAGCCATTTTTTCTGCCGCTCTTTTCGTCATCGCATTCTCATCGCCTGCCTTCGCCCTTTCTATTGATCACGATAGCGGGATGAACACCGATGGTTCGGCCAAATATACCGATCCCGATGATCAAGAACCCAGTTTGCTGAACACACCGTTGCATCCGCCGGGCATGACGCAATCACCGTCTACCGGTGCGCTGCAAATTGTGCCGGGCGCCCATCTAAACATTACGGGTGGTCCTGTTGGACAGCCGCAGCAACAGCAGGATGCTTTCGATCACGCCTACGCGCATTTCGGTAATTAGAGGACTTTTCTTAGCGAGCCAGCGCGGAAACCCAGCACAAAATTATTTGCAGACGCGCATCGCCCTATCTCGTTTTTTGCGCGGATGGCAGGTCTAGCTCTTCTCATCCATCGGTGCGCTTTGCGCCAGCACTTGCAGCGCATCGGCGAGCTCGGGCCGTTTGCGCATGACGGCGGCTTCGCCTTCATGAATGGCTTCTTCGGTGCGGTCGAATTCCAGCAAGCCGAGATGTCCCAAGCGCGGTGCGATATGTACGTCGGGTGGATCGCCGGCGAGACGGGAGCGCGTGATACGATCTTGCATGATGTTAAGAGAGGCGGTCATAACGCCAAACAAACTCGGCCCGTCATAATCGCGGCGGAATACTTTTTTCGCGAAACTATCCATCAACGACAATTTCTCATGATTTTCACTTTCTTCCAGCATCTGCAGAAGATCGAAACCATAAGCCGTCGGCACATTCGAACCGGGACGGCGCGCTTTACCGATGATGTCGGCGTTGAGATTGATCGCGATCACCATATCGGCGCCGAGCGCACGGCAAGCGGCGACTGGCAGCGGGCTTACCAACGCACCATCGGCCAACCAGCGACCTTCATATTTCACCGGCGGAAAAATGCCCGGCAGCGAGAAGGAGGCGCGCATGGCTTCCACCAGATCGCCGCGTTGCAACCAGATTTCGTGACCGGTAACAAGATCGGTTGTCACCGCCGCATAGGGTGTTCCGAAATCCTCGATCTTGGCGAAGCCGATATGCTTGCGCATTTCCTCGACCAGACGATTGCCGCCGATCAATCCACCCGAGCGCAAACGCATATCGAGATAACTAACAATCTTGCGCTTGTTCAGCGAACGCGCCCATTCTTCCAACTCGTCAATCTTGCCGGCGAGATAGCACCCGCCCGTCAGGGCGCCGACCGAGGTGCCGCAAATGACATCGAATTCAAAGCCGAGTTTTTTAAGCGCCCGGATTGCGCCGATATGGGCCCAGCCACGGGCCATGCCGCTCGACATAGCGAGGCCGATTTTGCGTTTGTTTGAGCGGCGTGGTGTCTGTTCGTCGGGCATGAACCAATCCTACTTGTTTTCCCCTCGCCCGCGAAGCGGGAGAGGGAGGGGCCCATTGCGGAGCAATGGGAGGGTGAGGGTCTAACTGTGGGTGTCGTGCCCTCACCCGCTTGCGCCCTAGGGGCGCTCGACCTTCTCCCGCTGTTGCGGGAGAGGGTTTGAAAGTAGTCTATATTAGAGTAATAATCTTACCCTTTCCTTTAGACGAGGAGTGTATGTGTCTCAAGCAGCGCCTATAAAGACCGATTTTGCCGCACCCACGCCTATTCCGGCCCCATCGTCTGCACCGTTAGGTGCCACGCAAAACCTCGCTTTGCTGCAACGCGGCAAGCCGGAAAAAACCTGGGTTTTGATGCGGCGCCTGTTCCATGACTATTTGCATGAGCATATCGTCAGTTTTGTGAGCGCGACCCTTTTAATGGGCATCGCGGCTGGGATGACCGGCCTGTTCACGCGTCAGCTGGAGCCGATCGTCAATGATATCTTCGAGCATCGCGGCGTATTTCATTTGCTGCAAAGTTCGCTGATCGTCATCGGCATTTTCGTGGTGCGCGGCTCGACCACTTATTTCCATACCATCATTATGAATAAAACCGGCCAACGCATCGTCACGGATGTGCAGCAGGAAATTTACCGGCATCTGCTGCGCGCCGATCTGGCGTTTTTCCACGCCAACTCCTCCGGTAATCTCGTCTCGCGCACCACCGGCGATGTGAATGTGATGCGTCAGGCGGTTGGTGAATGTCTAACTACTTCGATCAAAGGCAGCCTAACTTTGCTGTTCTTGATAGGCGTCATGTTTTATCAGGATTGGCAATTATCGATCCTAACTTTTCTCGTATTTCCTTTGTCAGGTTTTTATGTGGCGCGCACGGGCAGGCGCATGCGCAAGATCACCAACAACACGCAAAACATCACAGCTGATTTTACGTCGCTGTTGAACCAGACTTTTCAGGGCATGCGTCATGTTAAGGCCTATGGCCTCGAAAGACTGGAAGATGGAAATGCGAAAAGCCTTACCGAAACGATCTTCGATCTCTCGGTGAAGGGGTACCGGCTCACCGCACTAACAAGCCCGATCATGGAATTTTTGAGCAGCGTCGCCGTTGGTGCTGTTTTCATGTATGGCGGCTGGCAGGCCGATCAGGGCATCATCACGCCCGGCGCACTCATCTCTTTCATTACGGCCTTTCTGTTTGCCTATGATCCAATGAAACGCATGGCGAAGGTCAATGCGCAGTTCCAATCAGGTTTGGCCGCAGCCGAGCGTGTATTTACTTTGCTCGATGTCGAACCGGCCATCGTCGATAAGCCTGACGCCCGCCCGCTTGTCGTTACTGATTTCACCGTCGGCATCGAAGATGTCGTGTTTCATTATGCTGATGGTACGCAGGCACTCAATCATGTGTCGATTGAAGTGCCGCATGGCAAAACAGTCGCCATCGTCGGCCCATCAGGCGCCGGCAAATCGACGATCATCAATCTCATCCCGCGTTTTTACGATGTGCAGGGCGGCCGCATTACCATTGGTGGCATGGATGTACGCGATGTTACAGCGGCCAGCCTGCGTCGACAGATTGCTTTGGTCAGCCAGGAAACCGCTCTGTTCGATGAAACTGTCAGCACCAATATTTCCTATGGCAAACCGGGTGCGACGGCTGAAGATATCCGCGCCGCCGCTGAGGATGCCTTTGCCGATGATTTCATTAGCAAATTACCACAAGGCTACGAAACAATTGTCGGTGAGCATGGCGTCAAGCTTTCCGGTGGCCAGCGCCAGCGTATTGCGATTGCGCGCGCAATGTTACGCAATGCACCTATCTTGCTTCTGGATGAAGCGACCTCCGCTCTCGACAATGAATCCGAACGTGCGGTGCAGGCGGCCTTAAAGCGTTTACAGCATGGCCGCACAACAATTGTGATCGCTCATCGCCTTTCCACGATTGCCGATGCCGATAAAATCGTCGTGCTTGAGCATGGCAAAGTGGTGGAACAGGGCCAGCATGAGGAGCTACTATCGAAGCGTGGCGTCTATGCCCGTCTTTATGGCTTGCAAACGGAGTTCGGATGAAGCCCATCACCAAAAAACATTTTATCCGGCGCACACTAGGCTGGATCATCACACTCAGCACCATTTATGTGGTTTTCATTCTGGCGCTCGGCGCCATGCAGGGAAAGTTTCTCTATTTTCCGGATCGCGTGAAATTTGTGCCGGATCAATGGGCACTCAAGGAAATGCAGCCGCTCATCGCCACGACTGAAGACGGCCTTACACTCACGAGTTGGTACTACCCGCCCAAGAAGCCAGACAAATTCACGATCGTTTTCTTTCAGGGCAATGCCGGACATCTCGGTTACCGTAATTACAAAGTGCGGCCCTGGCTTAGCGCTGGCTATGGCGTGTTGATGATCGGTTATCGTGGTTTCGGCAATCCCGGCACGCCCTCGGAAGAGGGCCTCTATATGGATGCGCGTGCGGCGATCGATTCGCTGCGCGCCAAAGGTCTGCCGGATAAAGCCTTCGTCTTTTATGGTGAGTCCCTCGGCACCGGCGTCGCGACCCAGATGGCGACGGAATATGATGCTTCAGGCCTCATTCTGGAATCACCTTACACATCAATACCGGACGTTGCCGCCGCCCGTTATCCGATGGTTCCTGCACACCTCCTGTTGCGCGACAAGTATGACTCGCTCTCCAAAATCAAGGACGTGCATATGCCGCTTCTCATCATGCATGGCGAGCGTGATCAGGTGATCCCGGTAAAATTTGGCCATATGCTGCTGGATGCCGCCAATGAGCCTAAGCAAGGCGAATTCATTCCCAACGCCGATCACAACGATGTTTACGATATGCGTATTCAGCAGCTGGTGCTGAACTTTATCGATAAATTGCCAACGGATCCGCTTCTGCAATCGGGATTAAAAAAACAGGAACCGGTGAAACCGTAGTTCAAATGGAGCTGCACTTCGCAGAGCCATTTCCGTTATATTGCACAATCAGATTCTGCGTGCCGGCACGTGGCGTACACGAAGTCTGATAGAGAAAGACAGAATATTTATCACCAACCTGGGTCACGTAGCCGGAATTGGGCGGCAACGGAAGCATGTCGCATAGAGCGCGAATCCGAATTCTCGTGCTTCCGGCATTTCCGTCATAATGGGCGATGGCTTGGCCAAAAAGACCAGTATCGAAGCTGTAAAGACCATTATCGTCACTCTGGATTGTGCCATCGATAGACAAATGGCAATGCTTTGGTGCATCCGAGGGTGAGATACCCAAAGCATTCTGGATGGACATGAGGTCTGTGGGTCCCCAGACATTTTTTTCCGCGACATTGATTTTCAGACTGTTCCGAAAATAATTGTCGGTAGCTGAGCTTTCAAGGTTTGCTGGCGGCTGAGTGACCACATGTGTGGGGTTGGAAAAGGTGGGGGCAGCGACCGGAACTGCAGCCGTTGGGGAAGGTAATGGCGTATAGTTGATTGCAGCATCGGTGGTATCGGGATCAATTGTAGGAAGCGAAGGCGAATCCATCCCGCTTTGATCAGGCAAGGATGGCGCGGGATCGTCGGTAGGGACCAGCACCTCGTCGTCAGCAAAGGCCGCCAGGGAAGGCAAGCCCAGGGCAAATACTCCCGCAGCAGCGAGTAATCGAAAGCGTGGCATGCGCATATCCGTTAACCGGAAAAGGAAAAACCTACCCTTCATTAAACTTGTAGGAACGTGGTTAAAAAAGCAATAATTTCGCCTCTGGAGATTCGCCCGCCTATGGCCCGTTCAAAGAAAAAGACGCTATCGCGCCGCGATATAGTGTGGATCTCGCTTTCGGGACTGCTGGGACTGGCGCTATTTTTTATCGTCCATCACACCAGCCCGCCACAAAATGCGCCGGCCGTGGCCGAAACGACCTCAAACCGAAAGCTGCTGGAATCAACCTCAAACCGAAAGCTGCTGGAATCAAGGGAGTCGCTTTACAACAATATTTATGTCTACTCCACGGGCGCCGATGTGAGCATGACGTTTGGCTATAATCGCCGCCTCTATACCGAGAGTATCTACAACACGCTCGATGACCGCGATATGCCGGTGCTTTACACGCGCTATATGACGGCTAGTCTTATTTATCCGGAAAAAATTCACTCCATACTCGAAATCGGTTTTGGCGGCGGTCGTACCGCCTGGTATTTGCATAGTTTCCTGCCAGACGTGCCCGTTACGTCCGTTGAGCTTGATCCGGACGTAATCGCGCTCGCGCATAAATATTTCGGCATTCGAGATGAGGCCAATTTTCACGTGGTTCAGGAGGATGGCCGTACCTTTCTTTCGCATACAAAAGACAAATACGACATCATCCTTATCGATGCCTATCGCGGGCCGTTCGTTCCTTTTCATCTGCTGACCAAAGAATTTTACCAGAGCGTTAAGGATCATTTGGCGGATGGAGGTGTCGTTGCCCAAAATATCGAACCCACCACGATGCTGTTCGATTCCGCTATCGCCACGATCCGTTCCGTTTTCCCTCAGCTTGATTTTTACGTCGCTGATCAAAATGTGGTGACGATTGCTTACGAAGGAAACAAACTAAGCAAGGACGATCTTCTCCGCAAAGCCGGTCAGCGGCAGGATGATCTTCACGTGCGCTACGATCTTCGCTCCATGCTGGCCCAACGCCGGACGGTCGCGCCGATGGACGGAACCATTGATGGTAACGCCAAAATCCTCACCGATGATTTCGCGCCGGTTGAAACCCTGAAGGCGATCGAATCCCATAATCGTAAATGGCAGGAACCATGAGTAAAGAATCCGCTCCCCCCTTTCTGATATATGGCGTCGCCTTCATGGTGGGCTGTGTGTTGATGGGCTTTGAGATGCTCGGCAGCCGGTATTTGTTTCCCTGGTTCGGCGGTGGCATCGGTACCTGGGCCGGGCTTATCTCGATGGTTCTATGTGCGTTGGCAATTGGCTATTTCGCGGGCGGCATCATTGTTGACCGCCAACCTTCGCTTTACAGCATGTGTATCGCCATCATCGGCGCTGCCATCTGGATGGTGCTGGTGCCGGCTTCAGCCGATCCTGTAATGTCCTGGATCCTTGCACATATCGGTGATGGCCCACCCGCCATTTTGCTGGCTTCCGCTGCCTTGCTGCTTTTGCCGCTTACACTGCTCGGCACCCTTTCACCCATGGCCGTGCGCCTGCTCTTGCGCTCGACCAAAGAAACCGGCCGCGTGTCAGGGCTGGTTTACGGCATTTCGACCATGGGCAATGTGTTCGGGACCTTGTTCACGACCTTCTTCCTGATCCCCGCAATCGGATCGCGGTCGATCACTTATCTTTACGCGGCGCTGCTGGTTGTATGCGCCATTGGTCTTTTTATCGGCGCACGGAGAAAAGCGTAATGCTGTATCGTATTTTGTGCTTGATGATTGCGCTCGTGGCCTTGGCATCCTCGGCCTGCGCCGACGATGCCCAGCCAACGACACCACCGCCGCCAAGAAATATATCGGCCGGCAACTGGAATGGTAATCGGGCAATGAATGATATTGCCAACCAACTGACATTCGGCCGCCGCGGGCTCGATACGATCGGGCATGAAAAAACCGTCGTTTACATCGAAAGCCAGCTGGCAAAAACCAAAGCCTCTTCGGTCAATGGCCAGCAATGGATCGATACCGGCGAAACAGGCAATGGCTCCAGTTGGCTCGGCTGGGATGCCAAAAAAACCCACGGTCCCAATCACGCAATGGTGAATATTGTCGCGCGTTTTTTTCCGGATAATCCGCGGCGCATTATTATTGGCACGCATTACGACAGCATCGTACGCGCCTATGCCGATAAAAATCATCCGGAAGCGCCGATGCCGGGGGCCAACAATTCGGCATCTGGTGTTGCCTTGCTCCTGGAAACCGCGCGCGCACTTTCTGCCATGAAAGAACCACCGCCCGTTGGTGTCGATATAATTTTCTTCGATGGTGAGGAGGGGCCGCTCTCACTCGGTGCTGGTGATCGCAATTGGCGCGCGCTGGGCTCGCCTTTTTTCGCTCAGCATCTTTCCGATATTTATCCGGACGAGAAACCGGAAAGCGCCGTGTTGTTTGACATGGTCTGCTACAAAAATCTGAAACTGAGACCGGAGCCTTCCTCGGTCGAGGCTGCCAAGGATAAAGTCGAAAAATTCTGGAATATCGGCGCCTCAATTTCGCCTTCGATTTTTAAAGCGGAACCATATCCCTACAAAATCGAGGATGATCACGATGCGCTGATGAGTGTGGGTATCCCGAGCTTTCTCGTGATTGGCTTCGAATATGACCCCTGGTTCAACACCACCCAGGATACGATCGATAAATGCTCCAAAACCAACATCGAGGCCGTAGGGCGCACCTTGCTAAAATATATATATGCGCAGTAAAGCGGTTGCCGCCGGGCCCAATTTCAGTTATTTCATGAGTTTGGCGGGGCGTAGCACAGCCTGGTAGTGCGCTAGTTTTGGGTACTAGAGGCCCCGAGTTCGAATCTCGGCGCCCCGACCAGCCTACGCCTTCGGCTTCGGATGGCGAAGCCATGCGGGCCGAAGGCGTAGGATGCCCTTCGTAGCCGAAGCGCAGCGGAGGCGGAGGAGTAGTACTCGCTCCCTTCATGCGAACCCAATAATTTGCCCACTTACCAATAATCACAAGCTACGAAGCGCCACTAGTTGTGTGCGGCACAGATCTATGTTCTGTATCTCAAACGATTTTTCATAATTCATGGTTAACGTGATTGATTCTGGATTGACGAACTCGCTCTTAAATTTAGATAATAAATTGCAATATAAATTTAGGGAGGATCGCTTGGAAAAATCTATCGATGTTCGTGTAGTTCGCCGCAAAGGTGCTCGGCCCCGTTTTTCTCCGGCGGGACAAATTGTTTCACGAGCGGCTCATGCAAATGGAAATTCGAGTTCATCCGTAGAAGCAGATTCTCAGCAATCAACTTTAAACGGCCATTCTCCCATCCAAGGTGAGCGTGTAGTCCATGAAGCTGCCGCTAGGCACTCCTATGATCATCTAAATATGCCGCGTCCTCCCAAGTCCTCAGCTGTATCCCCAAAAGCAGCTCGCCAAATTCCAGAAATTACGACGGATGATTTCCTCGATGCATGGGCTGATGCGTGTAACGCCCATAATGCGAAAGTTGCCGCCCGTACACTGCGCGGCCCGCTGCCACAGAGTGGGGCGAGATCGATGGGTGAGGCCCCTCGGAATTTTGCAGCAGCATGGCTAACAGCCTCTACCGGGGCGAAAGCGGCAGCAACTTCAAACCATGGCTAATTAGGGCTTTACCAAAAGCGGGCAACCCACTGAACAGTCACGGTTCTTTTTGGAAAACTTGACACTGAGCTGACTCTATCCCTATCTTTCAGGCGTTTCGCAGTGCAATATGGTTCTAGGCGCAGGATGCGCTGGCATTGAACCCTTGGGGCTTCGGCGCCCGTTTAAAAAAAGGCCTTAAACAAGCATTTTGCCTATTCCTACAACCGTAATACGAGCTAGCCTTTAACCCTGTCACCGAAGCCTTCAGAGCAAATCCGCATGCAACTTTCCGTTAAAGGCAAGCAAATCGATGTTGGTGACGCTTTGCGTAAGCATGTCGAGTCCCAGCTGAAAGACATTACGGGCAAATATTTCAGCGATACGCTGGACGCGCATGTCACTTTTTCACGCGAAGCGCATATGTTCCGGGCCGATATCGCCGTTCATGCCGCGCGCGGCATTCTTCTGCAAAGCAATGGCAGCGCCGCCGAGCCTTACCCGGCCTTTGATCAGGCCGCCGGTCGCATCGCCGAACGCCTGCGCCGCCACAAGAACAAGCTCAAGCATCACAATCACGCCAATATCCGTCAGGAAGAAGCGTTTCTCGCCAACTCCTTCGTATTGAAGGGTGATGAGCATGAAGAAGAAGTCGGTGCCAATCCTGTGATTGTGGCCGAGATGACCACCCCCATCGAAACCCTCACCGTCAGCGAAGCCGTCATGCGGCTTGATCTTGGCGATTTGCCGGCGCTACTCTTCAAGAGCCGCGCCCATGGCGGCTTCAACATGATCTACCGCCGGCCCGATGGAAACATCGGCTGGATCGACCCCGCCAACGCAACCGCCGCAACGGCGCGAGCCTGATCTCCCGTAACCCACCTCAACCACCATGGCGCGCAAAATCATGATCCAGGAAATTATTTCGCCCCAAGGCATCGTGGCCCGTCTTGAAGCTTCGGCCAAGAAGCAGGTGCTTCAGGATATCGCCAATTTCGCAGCACCACTCGCGGGTGTCGAGGCGCTGGCCGTGTTCGACGTGTTATGGGAACGTGAAAAGCTGGGCACCACCGGCGTGGGCAGCGGCATCGCCATTCCGCACGGCAAGCTTGCCGGCCTCACTGAAGTGCAAGGTTTCTTCGCCCGCCTCTCGCAGCCGATCGCCTTTGAATCGATCGACGACAAGCCGGTGGATTTGGTGTTTTTGCTTTTGGCACCATCCGATGCCGGTGCCGATCATCTGCATGCTTTGGCGACCATCTCGCGCCTCTTGCGTAGCCCGCATCTCTGCGAAGCTATCCGCGCCGCGCATGACGAAGCCACAATTTACCGGTTGCTGACGGAAACACCGACGGCGCAGGCGGCGTAGAAGCTTTTTACATTTATGCTATTTCGTGTATGATTGCGGGGTATTTTAGACTTATTATCATGAGGTGTTTTCATGTCTTCTAACGGTATTGAAATTGCAAATGTCCACGTAAATCAGGAACGACATGTGGCCCAGCCAGTTCCAGCGAGATTGTATAATGGTGCCTATACCATTGAGGAGCAGCAGGACTGGGTACGCGAACAAAAAGAAATGGCAAGAAATGTCATACATTACACTGCCAAGGCGCAACTTAGAAACGCTTCTACTGCATTCCACAACGCCTCATTACACATCTATAACGTAGAAAATGGGGTTTTGAAGGGAGATCGCCGAATCGATTTTGGAAGGATACCGCCTGGAGCAGTTTCCGAACAGGCATTTCCTTTAGGAACAACTTCCAATTGGTATATTGGTGAAGTGATCGTGGATAACCAAAGCTATCCGGCCAACTACAGCTTAAATGTTCCTGCTCCAACAAGGGGAGGTGGCAAAGGATTTTGGGCGCGTTTATTCTCCGCGCCCGAAATGCACTAGCCGCTAATGAACGCTGGCGGGCTGCATTTCATGTTGCCGCACGGTGGCGAAAGCGAGATCGCGTTCGGCGACTACGGTGAGTGGGGTGCCATCGGCCGCATGGATCGCATGAAGTTTTTGTCCATCGACCATGACTGATTTTACATAGGCGGTATCTTCGAGACCAAGACTGCCCAGATCGCGCGCCGATAGATTATGTTTTGATAGTTCGGTTTTGCTGATCATGGATACCTCCCAATAAACTTTCCTGTGCTTGCGAATCCAAGTTTACCGTTAAAGAAGATAACCAATTCTTAATTTCATCGAGTCGGGTCTGCGGCATAACGTAATTTGGCAAAGGCTCGAGTCTCTTTGTTGCGAGTGCTCGAAAACACCAGTGATTCCGGCGTGAAAGTGCAATCGACTAAAATTTTAAATGCTTTCACCCGACCTTTTTTGTTCGCCCGGTAATGCTTGAACTCGTTCGCCAATCGCGCCATTTTGTACGTCTTATGAGGAATTTATGAGCAACCTTTCAGCCACCCTCGCAGCAACGCGCGACAAAGTCGCGGGCGAATCCGGTCCATTCCGATTCGGTTCCGACGAACATAAGCGCGCCTTTTGCAGCGTGCTGATCGATATCTTCGATCCTTACAAACCAGCCGTACTCGCTTGGCCGAAATTGTCACCCGATGCGCAAAAGCGACTCACCGATTTGCCCTTCTGGGATGTGGCGGTGCAGACCGAAGGTTATGCGTCATCGCGCATGCAGGCGATGGCCGATCAGCAAAGCGATCCGCTGATCAAGGAAGCCATCGCACTGAATGCTTTCGAAGAAGGCCGGCACAAACTTGTGATCCGCAACATGCTGCATTTTTACGGCATCTCGTTTGAGGATAACCAGGCCTATGCCGCGCCGAAAAATCCTGAGCAGGCCTTTATCACCACCGGCTATGGCGAATGCTTCGACAGCTTCTTCGCCTTCGGCCTTTTCAAAATGGCAAAAGATTCCGGCTATTTTCCGCCCGAGCTTGTCGATGTGTTCGAGCCCGTGGTGCAGGAAGAAGCCCGGCACATCATGTTCTTCGTCAATTGGGTATCGTGGATGGCGGCCAACAAACCGTTTCTGCCGCGCTTCTGGTTTCGCTTACGCTGCGTGGCGGCGCTGGTGCGTGCAGGTATTGGCCGCTTGTCTCTGGCCGGTGCCGCCGATGGCGGCAAGGACAGCGATAATTTTGTGGTCGCTGGCGGCGAGACGCTAACAGTTGGATTAACCGTACGCGGCTTGCTCCAGGTAGCGCTGGCCGAAGATACGCGCCGCATGCAAGCTTTCGATCAGCGCCTTTTACGCCCGCGCATCATGCCGTTTTTGGCAAAGCTGGCGTTGAGATTCATTAGATAAGGCGCTACATATTCTGCATATACTGAAGGAGATTAATGAAATGAAAAAAACTTTACCCGTAAAATCTGGCAGGGATGCCCTGATACATATTAGGCTTTTCACGGAAGATTTCGTGTTGTTTCAAAAACTAGAGGCTTGGACGGAAGCTACCACAGCATCCGAACTCGTACGTCGTGCGATACACGCTTACGCCGAGGAAAAAACCGACTCTTCCCAGGCCACCGAAGCGACGGACGCGCCCTTCATGCCCCCTTTCCATGCTCGACTGCCGCCGAAAACAAAAGCGCTTCTGGATCGGCTGACTGGAACCGAAGGCGTGATACAGGCAGAAATTATACGGAGAGGCCTCCAGGTAATGAAGCGTCAGGCAGAAAGGCAAGACCAGCTTAGGGCCATGCTCGCGAATCCCGAAGCTCATGCCAATGAAATCGCACATATAAAGCGAGATCTGGCGCAAATCGGGATGCGGTTAAGGATACGTCCACTCGGTACGCCCGCCAATCTATAATGGCCCGCATTTTCCGCACTGCGGAATAAGGTTATTTACAAATCCCACATTCGGAATACGTTAGCTCTGCATTTAACAGGAGGATTCCCATGCTCATCGGCGTTCCAAAAGAAATCAAGGTTCATGAATATCGCGTTGGCCTAACATCGGCCTCGGCGCGTGAGCTTATTGCGCATGGGCATAAGGTGCTGGTGCAAACCAAAGCCGGCGAAGGTGCCGGTATCTCCGATGAGGATTACAAAGCCGCCGGCGCGGAAATCGCTCCGGATGCCGCCGCCGTTTTCGCCAAGGCGGATATGATCGTCAAAGTGAAAGAGCCGCAACCGGCCGAATGCAAAATGCTGCGTAAGGATCAGGTTCTCTTCACCTATCTGCATCTGGCGCCCGATCCCGAGCAAACCAAGGGCCTGATGCAATCCGGCGCCGTCGCCATCGCCTATGAGACCGTCACCGATCCGGAAGGCAAGCTACCCTTGCTTGCGCCAATGTCGGAAGTCGCTGGCCGTATGTCGATCCATGCTGGTGCGCATTATCTCGAGAAAATTCATGGCGGTCGCGGCGTGCTGATTTCCGGCGTGCCGGGCGTGCCGCCTGCCAAAGTGGCGATCATCGGCGGGGGCGTGGTTGGCACGCATGCCGCCTATGTTGCCTGTGGTATGGGTGCAGATGTGACAATTTTCGACAGATCCCTCGAGCGTCTCACCGATCTTGATCGCCGTTTCCGCGGTCGTGCGCGCACGATCTATTCCACCGCCGCTGCCATCGAGGCCGCCGTGCTGGAAGCCGATCTTGTTATTGGCGCCGTGCTGGTAACAGGTGCGGCCGCACCAAAGCTGGTCACCAAGGAAATGGTCAGCCGCATGAAGAAGGGCGCTGTGATTGTCGATGTCGCCATCGATCAAGGCGGCTGTGTGGAAACTGCCCATGCCACCACCCATACCGATCCGATCTATTTGGTCGACGGTGTCGTGCATTATTGTGTGGCCAACATGCCGGGTGCTGTAGCCCGCACCTCAACCTTCGCGCTCAACAACGCCACACTGCCATATGTGCTGGCGCTGGCGGATAAGGGCTGGAAGAAGGCTTTGCTGGAAAACTCGCATTTCCGCCATGGGTTGAACGTCGCCGGCGGCAAAATCACCCACGCGCAAGTGGCTGAAGCCATGAAAGAAAGCTTTACGGCGCCGGAAGATTTTTTGAAGGCGGCGTAAGGACAAAACCATTCTAACAAGCTCGTCATGGCCGGGCTTGTTCCGGCCATCCACGTTTTGGCGGCCAAGACGTGGATGCCCGGCCTAAAGCCGGGCATGACGTGCTTTTAGGTTTCGCTCTTCTCCATCACTGCGCCAAAAAAACCATCCGTATTATGCTGAGCAGGCGTGAGCGAAAGATAATCTTCGCCGTCTTTATAAGGCAGCAGCTTAAACTCCTCATGCGCCGCCAAAAATTTCCCCACCTGCCTCTCATTCTCTTCGGGCAATAGCGAGCAGGTCGCGTAAATCAAGCGGCCGCCTGCTTTCACCAATCGCGCCGCGCTTTCAAGAATGCTGGCTTGTAGTGGCAGTAACGTCTCCAGCCCCGGCCCCAACGAACGCCAGCGTGCATCCGGATTACGCCGCCAGGCACCTACGCCCGTACAAGGCGC
>Ga0206886_1029_pt1 | contig 35104 bp, 32 predicted proteins | sample Alteio_BWOrgHeat_92_FD_152952 | JGI IMG/M metagenome (GOLD analysis project Ga0206886, IMG submission 152952) | Enriched cells from forest soil in Barre Woods Harvard Forest LTER site, Petersham, Massachusetts, United States - Alteio_BWOrgHeat_Nextera2 ... | reverse complement strand
TCGAAAGCGCCGAAGCTGAAAAAGCTGAAGCCGAAGAAACGCGCGCGGAGAAAACCGAAGAAGGTGAAGCCGAAAAAGCTGAACCTGAAGAAGTTGAAGCGACTGAGGTCGAGTCAGCCGACCCTGTCGAAGTTGAAGATAGCGAGAAAGCCGAAACGGAAAGCGGCGAAACTGAAAAGGCTGAAGCCGAAGAAGCGCAGGCTGAGGAAACCGAAGAGGTTGAAGCTGAAGAAGCTGAACCAGAAGAAGTTGAAGAGGCCGAAGTCGAGCCGGTCGAGTCTGAAGAGGCCCGCACGGCCGAAATTGAATCGGCCGAACCAGCAGAAGCTGAAGAAGGTGATGAAAATGAGGCTGAAGCCACGGAAGGTAGGGCAGACGAAAATGAAGAAGTCGAAACGGATAGGGCCGAACCAAAAGAGGCTCTAGAGGCTGAAGCTGAACAGAGTGAGCCCGAAGAGGCTGGCGAGACTGAAGTTGAGCCTGCCGAACCAGTAGAAGCTGAAGAAGGTGAGAAGAATGAAACTGAAGTTGCCGAAGGTAGTGCTGAGGAAAATGAAGAAGCTGAAACGGAAAAAGCTGAGCCAACAGAAGCCCCTGAGGTTGAGCCTGAACAGGGTGAGCCTGACGAGGTCGAAGAAGGCGAAAAGCCCGAAACGGAAGACGCTGAAGCTGAAAAAGCCGAGGCCGCAGAAGCTAAAACCGACGAAAATGTAGAAGCTGAAACGGATAAAACCGAACCGGAAGAAGCTGAAGAATTAGGCATTGAGCCGGTCGAAGCTGCCGAGCCAACAGAACGGACCGAAACCGATAAAGTAGAAAAAGGCGAAGCCAATGAAGGCGGTGCTCAGGAAAGCGCAGAGTTCCAAACCGAAGCAATCGAGCCAGAAAAAATCGAGGCTACGGAAACCGAAAAGGCCGCGCCAGCCGAGGCCGAAGAGGATAAAAGATCGGAAAACGAAGCAAGCAATGATGCTGAATCAAAGGAGGGTAAAGAGTTTGGCGGGCGCGAAGAAAAAAACAAAAATGAATCCCAAAATGAATCGAAGGAAGATGAAGAAAAGACAGAAAGAGATGGAGTAATAGCGCCCCTGTTAGGCGCGGAGAAAGCCGCCGATAAGGAATCCGAAATTGATGAAGCCGATGATAAAAAAGAAATCGGCGACGCTGAGGAAGGTGAGAAAGAATCCGAAAGCGGGGAAGGCGATAGTGAAACCGAAAAAGAATCCGAAGGCGGCGAGGGGGATTCCGAAGGTGATGGAAAATCTCTTTCGAAAGAGCCTGACGAATTATTCGAGAAAAAATCCCGTGCCAAAGAAAGCGAAATCAGGAAAGCGCCGAGGGAATCCATGTCCGCCGCTTCCGCCCCCAAGGCACGCGAAGCGCCTGATTTTAAGGTGCCCGAGGAATGGCATAGGGGAATTGCATTTAATGTGGCGCATCACGCGGAACGGCGGGTTCAGGCCGGCCAATATCGGTCTCTCGGGCAAATCAAGGCTGGTGTTCTAAATCTTATTAACACCGCCAGCGAAAGGGTTCATCGCAGCGTGGGCAATGTGAAGATGCAAGTCGCCAAAACGCTGCAGCCATTTCAGACCCGCTTGTACGGCATCATGACCGCGACTATTCCGGCAATTCTCGGGCATCCAACCGATACCCAATGGACTATCGAAGACAATTACAAAATAATAACCTCAACCGACCAGGTTCACGATCTCACGCAAAGCCTGCTAAAAAATCTCGATCAGAAGAATTTGGCCACCAAGAACATTACGGTTCGCCATCCTAATTCCGGTCACCTCTTTTCTTCCATGTTTTCGTCCATTCCCAAACCAAACCCCGAAGGATCACCATGAAGTATTTGATCAATCAGGATTGCCCCGATTTCATCGCACCAGCCATGATGCCCGATGGAACCATGCAAAGCGATTTCCAATTGTCCGATCACTTCGCCGCCAAATACGGAGTGATCTTTTTCTATCCGCTCGATTTCAATTACATCTCCTGGACCGAGCTTTTATCGCTGCAAAAACGCATATCGCATTTCGATGAAAGGAACGCCGCCGTCGTCGCCATAAGTTGCGATTCGCATCTGGCGCACCATACCTGGCGCGGCATTCCTGTTATCAATAATGGTCTCGGCGCCTTGTCGTTTCCCCTTGTGTCCGACATGACGCGCGCCATTGCACGCAGCTTCGATGTTTTGGTTGCCGAGGCCATGACCGAAGCCGCGACCATCATCGTCGATCGCGAAAACAAAATACTGTTTCAGCTGCGGCACGATACCGCCATTGGCCGCAACATCGATCGTATCCTCGAGGTGCTGCAAAATCTTCAGGATGAAAATGCCGTCGATACCGCGCCCGTCGACCAGATATTACAGCTGGAAAAGAAAGCGCCCGAGCTGCGCCGCCTTGGTTTCAATATCGTGGCGCAAAGCATCGATACCGATTTCGATCACCCGCAATGGAAACGCCTGCCGCGCGATGAGAATGGTAAACCAAAATTATCGTTCCCGTTTTATGCCTGCCAGCAGGAATGGCCCAAGCATGAGGGGATGACCATCGCCGTGCGCGAAGGGCTCGAATTCCACACCACCGGCCTCTTGAATCCGGACGGGCAGCTTTTGTTCGAATATCACGCCGATCGCCAGATACCCCGTAATTTTAACGAGATGCTCCGCATCGCCGGCGCCATGGAAAGCCATCTGGAAACCGGCGAAATTATTCCTTGGGAGAAACCCTAGCTAGTCTTCCTGCGCCTTTTGTTTTGCAGGGCTTAGTCCTGCGTAGCTTTAGCGGAGCAGGGTGGCGGAGACGGAGGGATTCGAACCCTCGATACACCTTTACAGCGTATAGCGGTTTAGCAAACCGCCGCCTTCAGCCACTCGGCCACGTCTCCGCAAGGCCCTACTCATAGCGTTATTTGGGGCGCGGGAGAATATGAAAAATGGGCCCAGCGGGGGCTTATTGGCGGGCGGGCCGATATTGTCTATGAAGCTTTGCGGAGGCTGCTAGATTAAGGCCCGGCCCCATTTTAAGCCGCTGCAGGAGCATCATGTCCCTCGATTATGAAAAACAATTCGCCGCTTTTTTCGATGAGCTGGCCGAGGCCGCGCGGGTGATTGCGCTGCGCTATTTCCGCCAGACTTTCACGATCGATGACAAGGACGACAAAACCCCTGTCACCCAGGCGGATCGGGAAATCGAGCAGGCCTTGCGGGTGCTGATCGCCAAAAAATTCCCCTCGCATGGCATTCTCGGCGAGGAATTCGGGTCGGAAAAACTGGATGCGGAATTTGTCTGGGTGATCGATCCCATCGATGGCACCAAGGCCTTTGCGACTGGCTGTCCCGTCTTCGGCCATTTGATCGGCCTTGCGCATAACGGCAAGCCGATGGTCGGCGTCATCGATCAGCCTTTTTCGAAAGAACGCTGGTTTGGTATTGCCGGCCAATTCAGCCGCCACAATGGAAAGCCGACAAAGGTGGCCCCTCCACGCAAGCTTGCCGCCGCCCGCATGTTTACAACCACGCCCGAAATGTTCGATGGCGACTATGAAGAGCGGTTCAAAACTTTACGCAAAACCGTGAAGTGGGCGCGGTTTGGCGCCGATTGCTATGCCTATGGTCTGTTGGCGCTCGGCTGGGCCGATCTGGTGGTCGAGCAAATGCTCAAGCCCTACGATGTGTTCGCGCCAATTGCTGTCGTAAGCGGGGCGGGCGGCTATAGCTGCGATTTTCAGGGCAAGGAGATTGGCTTCCAAAATAGCGGAGCGATCGTGGCTTCCAGCAGCATGGCGCTGGCGATGGAAGCGTTGGAGATTATAAATAGCAAGTAACGTTATGCCCGCGCAGGCGGGCATCCATTTTTCTTGCGGCTAAGATGGATCCCCGCCTGCGCGGGGATGACAATGTGAGCTTACGCGCCCGTATAGTTGGCGAGGCCGCTCCAGAAGCGCTCGAGCTTTTTGAGCATTTCGTTGGCCTTGTTCACATCGTCGGTGCTGATGCTGGCGCCGGCCAGCATGCCAACCTGCTTTTCAAAAGCTTCGCCGAGCTTCTTGTGCAAAGCGAGACCTTTGTCGGACAGTTTCACGCGTACCGAACGGCGATCATGCGGCGAGCGTTCCTGCGCCAGATAATTATTCTCGACCATTTTCTTGACGTTGTACGAAACGTTCGAGCCAAGATAATAGCCGCGGGCGGTGAGTTCGCCGACCGTCATCTCATCGGTGCCGATATTGTGAAGGATCAGCGCCTGAATGTTGTTGATGTCCTGAATCCCTTGCCGATCGAGGTCAGCTTTCACGACTTCGAGGAAGTGGCGGTGCACGCGCTCGATCAAAAGGATGGCTTCATAATAAGGGTGACGCACGACACGCTCCAATTTTTCGGTGGAAGAAAGCGGGATATTGAGAAAGATATTATTCGAATTGTATTGAAATCTGGTTAAAACTGGACCCTGTTTAATGCATTGATTTTAAAAGGAAATATGTGATTTTTAAGCTGAAATAAATAGTTCGAAATTCGAAGTAATCAGAAGCCGGCTTCGGCGGCAAAACTTTTTCCACGCTCGGCATAGTCATGAAAGAGACCAAAGCTCGGCGCGGCCGGCGAAAGCAAAATCACGCCGCCTTTTGGGGTTTCTGCTCTGGCGATTTTCATCGCTTCGGGCATTGAAGCCGCTATGAAAACAGATGCGCCACGGGTTTTTAGTGCGTCATGAATGCGTTTGCCGCTCGGACCGAGGCAGATAACGGCGCCGATCTTGTCGGCCACAATGCGTTCAATGAGCGGTGTGTAATCCACGCCGCGATCGAAGCCGCCGGCGATTAATGTGATCGCGCGATCATGATAAACATCGAGCGCGGCGATGGCGGCCTGCGGCGTAGTGGCGATACTGTCATTCACATAAAGAATGCCCTTCTTCTCGCCAAGCTCCTGCTGGCGATGCGGCAGGCCCTGGAAATTTTCCATAGCTTGCAGCGCGGCATTGGCATCGAGACCGAGAAATTTGATCGCTGTGAGAACCGCACATACATTCGAGAGATTATGCTTGCGGGCAAGATGGGCGTTTTTCAGCGAGCCTATGGGTTGCGCGCCATCAAAAATTTTTCCGTCTTTGGCGTGAAAACCGTCCGACTGGTTGAATATGAGCAAATGATCCGTGGTGATGCCATGGCGGCGCACTTCATCCAGCGTCGCCTGATTGATAATTTTCGTTTTGGCATGGGTGAGCAGGTTTAATTTATCGGCGAAATAGGTTTCCGCCGATCCGTGCCAATCGAGATGTTCGGGGAAAAGCGAGGTGAGGATCGCGATATCGCATGCGCCCTCGAGATTGGCGGCCTGATAGCTGGATATCTCAACCACCGCATAGGCGGCATCGCTCGGGATTTCGGTCACCGGCACGCCGATATTACCGCCAAGCGCCGCATTTTTGCCGAGCCCTTTCAACACATGTGTAAGCAGGGATGAGGTTGTGCTTTTGCCTTTGGTGCCTGTCACGGCAATAATTTTGGCAGCGCGCGGCTCGGCCAGCCATAAATTCAGCAGCGAGGTCACCGGCACATTCTTTTTCGCAAGGCGGCGGATAAGTGGATGATAAAGGCTGACGCCCGGCGACTTAATGACGATATCGGCATCATCCAGCGTGCTGGCGATAGCCTCGCCGCGCACGATGCGACTGTTTTCCGCGAGAGGCGGGCTGTTGGCCGGTGCCTCGGCCTCATCAACAAAGACCAGCGGCTGACCGGGAAGAATTTTATGAATGAAGCCGGCCACGGCCTTGCCTTCATGGCCGAGGCCCCAGATGATGATTTTCTTGTTTTTAAGTTCAGCGACCCGCATCCAGCATTCTCATATATTTATCCGGCACATTATGATCGGCGCCCATGGCAAACAACGCTTCATAAAGCTGATCGAAATCCTTGGGCTGATGCAGTTGCTTGCCGAGTTCGGCGACGACGGCATCATTCTTCCATTCATCGCCACGGAAAAGCTTTTCCATCAACAAGGCGCTCTCGCCGGTTTCGCCCACACATTCGAATGGCTTATGCTTGGCAAGGCCGCAAAGTTCGGCAAAGCCCGTTTTCTGGGTGGCATCATCCAGAAGATTTTTGCCAAAAATCCTGACCAGTTTTTCTTTCGCCAAAAACGGCGCCAGTGCGAGAAACACAAAGCGGCATTTCGGGCAATCGCAGCACCAATGCGTGGCGCGGGTGGCGGCATCCTGCCGGAAGGCTTTGTTGCAGCTCAGGAAAACATCGTGATAAGCGCTATAGCGCGCAAAACGTCGTGCGATTTCGGCTTCCGAGCAGGGGCGCAGGAAGGAAAAGACGCGCAGGTTGGAAGCTATCTGGCCGGTTACGTAATTGAACAGATCCATCTCGAAATCGAAGCTCTTGCTGTATTGGTGATTGATCTCGGATTCGTTCATCCACAAATTCGGCGCGCTGGCGGAATGCTCATTCGAGAAAATCACCGCATCGAAACCATGCAAAATGGCTGTTGCCACCGCAATCGTGCTGAGGATGGCCGTGATCGGCACATGGCCATTATAGGCGCCGGAGTTATTCACCTCCGCCAGATTAGGCGAAAGCGTACGCGCGACATGAAGTGAGGACAGACCCGAAACCTTGATCGTTTGTTCGATGGGTTTGGCAATGCCAGAGGCTGAACCGAGTGCAAACAATGTTACCGGCTCGCCCGCTTCTTTCAGATGCTCGAGCGTGACGATGGAATCCTTGCCACCCCCAACCGGCACCAGCGAGCGGCGCGAGAGAGCGAGCGGCGAGGCCGTGCGCGGCGGTACGGTATCGGCTTTCAAATTTACAAGTTTGCTTAAATCGAGTTTGTTGTTGTAGGCAAACTCGGCGAGGCCCTTGCGATAGGTCTTCTCGACAAAGGCGGCCGTGTCTTTATCGAGCGCGAAAGCGGGGCAGAGAAGCTGCTCGGGCGCGAAGGTTTTGTAATAGCTGGCGCCTGCCAGCAGAAAGATCAGGCGAAAGCTGGCATCGAGCGCGGCGAGATCGCCATGCGCAAGCGCACGTTCGGCCCGAGGAAAAACGATTTTTTCAACGAAAGCCGGGCCTTGTTCGAAACGGTAATGCAATTGCAGCGTGCCGCTTGCATTCTCATACTCATAGCGTTCGAAAATAAATGGGCCTGAATTCATTATCCCCACAGCTCCCTGGTTGCCGGATATATATGGTGCTTATCGTAGCGCAATCCATTCTCCCTGTCTTTTTCCAGCCATAGGGGCCCATCGAGATCCACAACACGCGCTTTTTGCGCGAAAAGAAGGGCGGGCGCAATCGCCAGCGAGGTGGCGACCATACAGCCGGCCATAAGGGTGAAATCTTGGCTCAGGGCTTCATCCGCCAGCGCCAGCGCTTCCGTAAGGCCGCCGGCTTTATCGAGCTTGATATTGACCGCCTCATACTTCCCCTTGAGCGCAGCGAGCGAGGCGCGATCATGCAGGCTTTCATCGGCACAGAGCGGAATGGGATGCGGGATATTGGCCAGCGCCTGATCCTGCCCGGCGGGCAGGGGCTGCTCGATCATCGTTACACCGGCCTCGGCGCAGATGGCAAAATTTTCGGCGAGATTATCAGGTGTCCATCCTTCATTGACATCGACGATAAGCTCGGGCTTGGGGGCAGCCGCGCGAATGGCTTTTAATCGTGCAAGATCGCCGGATTGCCCGAGCTTGATTTTGAGTATGGGCCAGTCGGCAGCCTTCTTTGCTTCTTCGGCCATTTTCTCGGGCGCATTGAGTGAAATGGTGAAAGCGGTCACGAGAGGTTTCAGCGCGGGCATACCAGCCAACTCATGAACCGGCTTAGCGGTTTGTTTGGCCTCCAGATCCCACAGCGCGCAATCGATCGCGTTGCGTGCGGCGCCCGGCGGCATCAGCCGTTGCAATTCCTGCCGTGTGAGGCCGCAAGCGAGCAACTCTTTCATCGCCTCGATATCGGCGAGAACAGATTCAGGCGTTTCTTTGTAACGTGCATAAGGCACGCATTCGCCGCGTCCCATAAAGGTACCATCGCCAAGATCGACCGTGACCGTCACGGCTTCCGTTTTGGCGCCACGGCTGATCGCAAAGGCATGCGCCAAAGGCCAGCGTTCTATGGTGGCTTTCATGGACAGGGCTGTCATAGATCCTTTCTAAAGCAAGAAAGGTCTGAAGGGAAATGCCAGTGGCTTAGCCCGCTTTATTGAAGTTACTGGCGATAAAATCCCAATTGATTAGATGATCGAGAAACGCCTGCACCATGTCGGCGCGGCGGTTCTGGTAGTCGAGGTAATAGGCATGCTCCCACACATCGCAGGTGACGAGGGCTTTCTGGCCGGCGATGAGGGGGTTGACGGCATTGCCGGTCTTGACGATGTCGAGCTTGTTTTTGTCCATAACAAGCCATGCCCAGCCGGAGCCGAATTGCGTCGTGGCGGCTTCCTTGAATTTGGTTTTGAAACCATCGAGGTTACCAAAGGCTTTATCGATTTCTTTAGCGAGATCGCCTTGCGGCACACCGCCGCCGCCCGGCCTCATGCTTTGCCAGAAGAAATTGTGGTTCCAGACTTGGCCCGCATTGTTGAAGATCGTTTTCTGTTTTTCATCTTCGGCGGAATGCTCGATGATTTCCTCGAGCTGGGCTTTGGCAAAGGGCGTGCCGTCGATCAGCTTGTTTAGCGTATCGACATAAGTTTTGTGATGTTTGTCGTGGTGAAATTCCAGCGTCTTAGCCGACATATAGGGCTCGAGAGCGCTTTTGTCGTAGGGTAATGGGGTGAGTTCGAAAGGCATAACGATTCTCCTTTTTCTGTTCATCGGTGAGATGTTTTAGACAAAGTTCATGACAACTTTATGGTGAGAAACGATAACATCAAAAGTGTATTTGGTTAATATTACATGTTCACCCAATATATGAGCAGTTGCTTTTTATGCATAAAAAATCCATTCTTTTGTCATTAGAAAATAGAGGAATATAAAATGTCAGAAACATTACCACATCCTTGTTTGATCATCGGCGATTTGCCAAATTTGACGGAGGCTGTACGGCAAACGGGACATGAACCGGTTCTGGCCAATTCGACAATGGGTGTTTTGAAGATTCTGTCGGTTATGGAATCTAAAACATCCCGTGTTGCTGAACCTGATTTCAGTGCTGTATTTCTGCCTGCCAATTATTCATTAACAATAATAGCGAATGTTATTGATTTGCGCGGTTTTGGCATCGCGGCCCCCATATTTCTTGTTGATGGCGATCGAAAAACCTTTGCCCCACTAAAAAATCTGGGTGTGTCTACGATCGATTCTTCGGCTTCTTGTCGCACTATCGTTCAACTCATTGATGCTGCGCAAGCAGCACGCAATTTTGTCAGAAAATCATCTGCAATTTATTCATTTTCAATTGAAGGAGCCAACATAACACTGAACAGTGAAACAAGAAGAATGAAGAATGCCGCAAATCAGAAGGATGAGCGTTTAACTGAAAAACAAATGGCCATTTTTGTCCGGTTGCTGGAAGCAGACCACCATACAATTTTTCGCCCCGTGTTGTTACAAGAGGTTTTTTGGCATGAGGGCGCCAAAACACACACAATAGAGACCCATGTGTCCAGATTGCGTAAAACAATAGAAATCGTCACCGGCATCAATAGCGCTCAAGCTGTAATTGTTGGCGTGCATGGTGGATATAGAATTTCTGATAATGTGACGATTAACGAGCCCATACTGGCAGTTAATGCGAGAGTAACGCCGCGCGATCTTTGGGATAAAGCGGGAAAGGCAATCTCGGAAGCAGGAGCGTCCTCAGCAGAAACCCCAGGTCAGCCTCATAACAGGCAGCCTTTACGCGCGCCGATGATGACCTAGAATCCCGTCTGAATCCGTTCAACCAGTTGTTTCACACTCGGTACGAAACCATCTTTGTACCAGGGATCGTCGGCGAAGCGGTAGGCGTTGTGGCCAGCGAACATGAGCTGCGTTTCAACGTCGCTATCGTGGCTGATATTCTGAAGTGTTTTCTGAATGCAGAAACTGCGCGGGTCCGGCTTGCGGCCGGTGGTGCCGGCTTCGTTCTGCGACCAGTTGGAAAACTGGCAGGCCGAAAGGCAGCCCATGCAGGCGACCTGATCGGCGAGAATTTCGGCGGCCCGTTCCGGCGTCACGAAAATAAGTGTGCTATCCGGCGTGCGGATCGGTTTGGTGAAGCCTTGCTTGATCCAGCCTTGCGCATGTACGAGATCGCCCGGCGTCAGATAAACCGGCTTGCCGACGGCGCTTACCTGAAAGGGTGCTGTGTGATCGCCGATATGATCGATCGAATAGGCCACTTGCCGTTCCGAACGTTCATGCAGCTCTTGCAAAAATGGATTGCGCACGGCCGAGGAATAAAAACCGGTCGGCGAAAAGCGGTTGAGATACACATCGCCCGCTTTCAGCGTGAGCAATCTTTTTTTCCAGGCATTCGAGATCGGACTTTCCTGTGTGAGCAGGGGGCGTGTGCCGAATTGAAAGGCAATCGGGCCGAGCTCCTTATTATCGAGCCAGTTTTCCCATTCCGAAAGCCACCAGACGCCGCCGGCCATCACAATCGGCACTTCACCGAGGCCCCATTCGCGCATCATCTGGCGCAGAGCCAGCACACGCGGATATGGGTCTTCCGGTTTCAAGGGATCTTCACTGTTGGAAAGTCCGTTATGGCCACCGGCCAACCACGGATCTTCATACACAACGGCGCCGAGCCAATCGCGGAACTTATGAAAGGCACGCAGCCATAAAGCGCGGAAGGCGCGCGCGGAGGAGATGATTGGGTAATAATGCATGTTATAGCGCGCCGTGATCTCGGCGATTTTGTAAGGCATGCCCGCACCGCAAGTAATGCCGTTGATGACGCCTTTGGCGCCATCCAGAATGCCGAGTAGAATGCGCTCCGCTGCCGCCATTTCCCACAAGATATTCATATGGATACGGCCCTGGCCGTTGGAACTGTCATAGGCCTTCTTTGCCTGCTGCAGGCCGCCGGCGATGGCGTAGGCGATCAATTCTTCGTGGCGATCGCGCCGCGTTTTGCCTCGGTAGATTTGGGGAATGAGATTGCCGTTGGCATCGTAGCTGTCCGCGTTGACGCCCGAGAATGTGCCGACGCCGCCCGCTGCCGCCCAGGCGCCCGAGCTTTCGCCGTTGGAAACAGAAATGCCCTTGCCGCCCTCGATGAGAGGCAAAACGTCACGGCCGGAGATGCGGAGACTGTTAAGTGGCTTCATAAATCGAGTATAGGCCTCAAATAATACGGGTGCCAGCCTATTTCAGGGCTGAAGAAAGCTCTTTCGGCTGATCTGTAAAGAGGGCGCGCGCGCCCTGATCCAGCAATTGTTTGGCGCGATCCGCCTCATTGACGGTGTAGACCAGTACCGGCAAACCGCCATGTTGCAGATTGATCATGCGTTCATGTGTGAGAAAATCGGAATCCATGACAAGTGCTTCGGCGCCTACCTTGGCGGCCTGTTCGCGCCAGTCATCCTGCCAGACCTCAAACGATATGCCACGTGGCCAATGAGGCTGAAGGGTGGATGCAATACCCAAAGCTTCGCGATCGAAACTAAGGATCATCGGCGGCGGTAGAGTGTGTGGCCAGATTTGCGCGGCTTCGATCAACGTAACCATGGTCGTGGCCTGCGTGCGGCCGGGGCTGGGTTTGATCTCGATCATCGGCCGGAGTTTGCGTTCGAGCGCCAGATTTAAAACTTCTTTCATATGCGGCACACGCTCGCCGGAAAATTTGGCATCGAACCAGCTGCCGGCATCGAGCTGCTGAATATCCACCCAGGATAGATCGGCCACATTGCCCTTGCGATTGGTGGTGCGGTCGAGCGTATCGTCATGAATGATAATCGGCATGCCATCCTGCGTCAGATGCACATCAAACTCGATCCATTTCACCCCGCTTTCGGCGGCGAGCCGAAAGGCGGCCATCGTATTCTCCGGCGCCTGTGCGCTGGCGCCGCGATGGGCGATGAGGGGAGGGTGGAAGGAGAATTGCATGGCTCTGTATAAGCATTTTTGGTTAATTTCGACAGCAAAGAATATTTCGCTTTTGTCGCGATGATTTAAAAAATCAAAGAAAAAGCACAGCTTTTTTTACTTTCGTGCGTTTTCCCGTATAATGTCACCCATTATTAGTGAGGAATAAATATGCCCGAATTTGACGATGATTTAGAGAAAGCTTTGTTCTCCGCGCAAGTGCCGGAAAAAACAGTGGATGCCATCCGCGAAGCTTATCTGGAAGGCACGAAGGATATCGCTGTTCTTGCACAGCGGTTCGGTTACGACTCAGATACAATTCAAGATATTGTTTTACAGCGCAATCAATATGCCGACGATCTTTCCGATTTGAAAACGGGCCGGAAACAAGCGAGCGCTGAGATCGGTGCGGAAGGACAGACACAATGGCCGCCGTCGAAAGGAGTTATTCTTGCGGCAGCAGTGCGAGCTGCCTATATTCCGGGACAATTTGGATATAAGGCGCTGGCTGCTAGATTCGCTCTTGATAGGGGAACGGTCCATCAGATCCTGACGGGCAAGAGGAATCGATCAGGCCATATTTCGGAAGAGCAGCTTCCCGAACTCATCGCATCTGTGGATGCCGCATTTTACAGGAAACATTTCGGGAAAATTAACCGGCCAATTGCAGGCTGGGAATTAGGTCATCTTATTGATCGGATGGAGCAGCGCTACGGACTGCAATTGACTCCCGCACATGCGAAAAAAATAGCCGATCTTATAAAAACTCAACGAATGGGAATTGTACAACAATGGGAGGCTGGTGCTATTCACGCGTTGTCGTCGCCACGATATCCTTTTGGACCCATATTTGTTTTTGAGCCTAAGTTATTTGGAGGTGTTATGTCGGCTTATCCCTCGGATCGTTTTTTCTTGTGTAATGGCGATTGGTTGACAAGACGTCGATTAATACGAAAAAAAGGTGCTGAAGAAAACGCAAAGGTAACCGGCTATGCCCGATTTATTGCTCAAAAAGAAATTGGGGGCGCCGCTAGAGAATTTGATTTTTCGATCATGGAATTACGGCCAGCACGAAGCGACAACACGATTACTGCCGGACAGCCATCAAATATAGAATTGTCACCCGAATGATTAGACAAAAAAACCGGCATTACCAAAGGTAATGCCGGTTTTATCTCGCAAATAATCTAGCCTAGCTCGCTGCCGCTGTTTGCTGCTGCAAATCCAAGCCGGTTTTCTGATCGACGGCTTTCATCGACAGTTTCACTTTGCCGCGATCATCCACGCCGAGAACTTTCACATGCACCTGGTCGCCGACATTGACGACATCGGTAACCTTGCCGATGCGTTGCGGGCTGACTTCGGAGATATGCACGAGGCCATCCTTGGCACCCATGAAGTTTACGAAGGCACCAAAATCCATGATCTTCACAACCTTACCGCTGTAGATCATGCCGACTTCCGGCTCCGAGGTGATGCCCTTGATCCATTTGATCGCGGCATCGGCGGCGCTTTGGTCGACGGCGGCCACCTTGATGGTGCCGTCATCTTCGATATCGATTTTGGCGCCGGTCGTTTCGCAAATTTCGCGAATGACCTTGCCGCCCGAACCGATCACTTCGCGGATCTTGTCCTTTGGAATGGTGATGGTGGTAATGCGCGGGGCATTGTCGCTGACGCCTTCGCGGGCGCCGGTGAGTGCCTTCGCCATCTCGCCGAGGATGTGCAAACGGCCGTCTTTCGCCTGGCCGAGCGCAATTTTCATGATCTCCTCGGTGATCGAGGTGATCTTGATATCCATCTGCAAGGCGGTGACGCCCTTCTGTGTACCGGCAACCTTGAAATCCATATCGCCGAGATGATCTTCATCACCCAGAATATCCGAGAGCACCGCAAAGCCGCGATCTTCCTTGATCAGGCCCATCGCGATACCGGCAACCGGAGCTGCCAGCGGAACACCCGCATCCATCAGCGAGAGCGACGATCCGCAGACCGTGGCCATCGAGGAGGAACCGTTGGATTCGGTGATTTCCGAAACCACGCGGATCGTATAGGGGAACGCTTCCTTCGTCGGCAGCAACGGACGCAACGCGCGCCAGGCCAATTTGCCGTGGCCGATTTCGCGACGTCCCGGGCTGCTCATGCGCTTGGCTTCGCCGACCGAGTAGGGAGGGAAGTTGTAATGCAGCATGAAATGCTCGCGGCGTTCGCCTTCCAGCGCGTCGATGATCTGTTCGTCATCGCCGGTACCGAGCGTGGTGACGACGAGGGCTTGCGTCTCGCCGCGCGTGAAGAGAGCCGAGCCATGCGCACGTGGCAGCAATCCAACTTCGCACACGATCGGGCGCACGGTTTTGGTATCGCGGCCGTCAATGCGCTTGCCGGAATCCAGAATCATGCCGCGGACATGGTCGTATTTAAGCTGTTCGAGGCCTTCCTTGAGGGCTTCGGCAGAAAATTCTTCCACCGGAATGCCGGCTTTGGCCTTGTCCTTCATCGCATCGAGCTTGGTGCAGCGCGTCTGCTTGATGGTGTCCCTATAGGCGCTGTTGAGCTCGGTGCTGACCAGTGACTTCAGTTTGGCTTGCAGCGCTTTCTTGTCGTAAGCGGGCGGGGGTAGATCGCGCGGTTCTTTCGCACAAATCTCGGCCAAACCGATGATGAGATCGATCACCGGCTGGAAGTTTTTGTGGCCGAACATAACGGCGTTCAGCATCACATCTTCCGGCAGCTCCTTGGCTTCGGATTCAACCATCAGCACGCCTTCCTTGGTGCCGGCGACGACGAGATCGAGCTCGCTTGTCGCGATTTCTTCCATGGTCGGGTTGAGGATGAACTGGCCTTCCTTATAACCAACGCGTGCCGCGGCGACGGGGCCGAAGAACGGAATGCCGGAGATGGTGAGAGCGGCCGAGCAGCCGATCATGGCGACGATATCCGGATCGTTTTCCAGATCGTGGCTGAGCACGGTTGCAATCACTTGCGTTTCGCAGAGATAACCTTCGGGGAAGAGCGGGCGAATGGGACGGTCGATCAGACGGCTGACCAGCGTTTCCTTTTCGGTGGGACGGCCCTCGCGCTTGAAAAAGCCGCCCGGGATCTTGCCGGCGGCAAATGTCTTTTCCTGATAGTGAACGGTGAGCGGGAAGAAATCCTGCCCTTCCTTGGCGGTACGGGCGCCGACGACGGTGCAGAGCACAGTGGTTTCGCCCATGGTGGCAATCACGGCGCCATCGGCCTGCCGTGCAACTTTACCGCTTTCGAGGACCAGCTTCTTGCCGCCCCACATCATTTCCTTGCGTGCTACTTTAAACATTGTTTTTTCTCCTCTTGGTGAGTCCCATCAGGCCCAATGCCCGATGGCCTTCATGCTGCTTGTTGCTTCATGAATTTCGTTGTTTTGTCATTCCCGCGAAAGCGGGAATCCAGCAACGCGCGTCGGCGCGTTAATGAATTGACGGTGTTTCCACCTGAAACACTGTTGGCTTTATTCGCTCGCTGCCGCTCGCAGCTGGATCCCCGCTTGCGCGAGGATGACAGAGATAGGTGGATCATTTTCTCAGTTTCAGCTCTTCGATCAGCTTCTCGTACGCAGTTTGGTTGGTGCGCTTGAGGTAATCGAGGAGGCGGCGGCGATTGCTCACCATCATCAACAGCCCGCGGCGCGAGTGATGATCTTTCACATGCTTCTCGAAATGGGCGGTGAGGTGGTTGATGCGCTCGGTGAGGAGCGCGACTTGCACTTCCGGTGAACCGGTATCGCCTTTTTTACGGGCGTGCTTTTTAACAAGCGCTTGTTTGCGCTCAGCTTCAATCGACATCGGATACTCCTTCTCCGTTAGAAATGAAAACCGCGCACCACACGGAACTCACCGGCTTTAACCTCGACCATGGCCACTGGCACGTCCTGAAAAAGAGCGAGAATGGTTCCCGTCTTCATCAATTCCTCGTGCTGGGGCCGGATGAGGATGCTTTGGCCGGCGCGTAACCGCTGCGCCTCGCTGGCTGTCAGGTTCAGGGCCGGGATGTCGTCCAGCGCCGCCTTCAAGGCCAGCAATGCCGTTAAGGCAGCGCCTTTATGCGATAATTCCTCAAGCTTTTCCAGTGAAATTGCGCGATCGAGACGAAAGGGCCCCACCCGTGTCCGGCGTAATTGATTAACATGGCCATAAGTGCCTAAACGCACGGCCAAATCGCGGGCCAAAGACCGCACATACATGCCCTTGCCGCAAGCGGCCCGGAAGGTGGCGTGATCGGCATCCGGCATGGTTAGCAGCTCGATAGAGTGGATCTGCACCGGCCGGGGGGCCAGTTCGGGCGGCTTGCCTCCACGGGCGAGATCATAGGCCCGTTCGCCCGCCACCTTGATGGCGGAGAAGCTTGGCGGGGTTTGCTGGATGGAGCCTGTGAAAGCGGGCAGGGCCGCGCGGATTTCCTCGGCGCCCGGGCGCTTGTCGCTTTGGGCCGTAACTTTGCCTTCGGCATCATCCGTATCGCGGGCTTCGCCCCACAGCACGGTGAACTCATATTCCTTATCGCCATCCATTACATAAGGAATGAGCTTGGTCGCTTCACCGAAAGCGAGCGGCAGAATGCCGGTGGCCAGCGGATCAAGCGTGCCGCCATGCCCAACTTTTTTGCCGCCCATAAAACGCCGCGCCTTGCCGAGCGCTTGCGTCGAGGTGAGGCCGATGGGCTTATCGAGTGCGAGCCAGCCATGGACGGGAATTTTAGGATTGGGGCCGAGCGCCATGCTTATTCTTCTTCGTCGCGCTCGAGATCTTTGGCGACCTCGGGATCATTCAGTAATTCACTTATGCGCTGGGCATATTCGAAGCTGCGATCGGGGCTGAAGAGCAGTTTCGGTACATGGCGCAGCTTCACTTTTTGCGCGAGCGCATGGCGGAAGAAACCGACATGATGGTTGAGCGCGCTCACCGTTTCCTTAAGCCGCCTGCCGCCGAGCGGCATCACGAAAGCGGTCGCATTCTTCAAATCAGGGCTCACTTGCACTTCAGTGACTGTGACGGTGGAAGGATCGAAATCGACAGGCCACGGCAGATCGCCGCGCATCAGAACGGTGGCCAAAGCGTGCCTTATTTCTTCGCCGACACGGAGTTGTCGCTGGGAGCGCATGTTAGAATTCTCTTCTCATTCTATCCATTTTCGTCATCCCGGCGAAGGCCGGGATCCAGTTGCGCTATCCGCAATAACAATGTTTTGCCAGGGCCGTTCGAACAATTCTAATGGCCTCGTCAGCCTGTGTTTTTGCGTAAAGTTTCACTGGATCCCGGCCTTCGCCGGGATGACGCTTGTTGTTAAAGCTGCCGCGCAATCTCTTCCGTCTCGAAGCATTCGATCGTGTCGCCGGCTTCGATGTTGTCGTAATTTTCGAAGGCCATACCGCATTCGAAGCCTTCGCGGACTTCTTTCACTTCGTCCTTGATGCGCTTCAGGGTTTTGAGTGTGCCTTCATGGATCACGACGCTGTCGCGCAGGAGGCGCACTTTCGCGCCGCGCTTCACCACACCTTCGACCACCTTACAGCCCGCAACCTTGCCGACCTTGGTGATGTTGAACACTTGCAGGATCGTTGCGTTGCCGAGGAATTTCTCGCGCAAGGTGGGCGCCAGCAAGCCGGTAAGGGCAGCCTTCACATCGTCGATTACGTTATAGATGATCGAGTAGTAACGGATTTCGACGCTATCGCGCTTGGCCATTTCGCGCGCCTGCGAATTGGCGCGCACATTGAAGCCGATGATCAGCGCATGCGAAGCCTTGGCCAGCGTAATGTCGGATTCGGTGATGGCGCCGACGGCGGCATCCAGAACACGTACACGGACTTCGGTATTCTCGGCCGTAAGTTTCACGAGCGCGTTCTTGATCGCCTCGATCGAGCCATGCACATCGCCCTTGATCAGCACGCCGAATTCTTTCACGGCGCCGGCCTTGATGTTTTCCATCATCTGTTCGAGCGTGCCGCGCTGGCTGGCGGCAGAGGCAAGGGTGCGCCGGCGGCGCTGGCGGAATTCGCCGATCTCGCGCGCGCGCCCTTCGGATTCGACCACGATCAGATCATCGCCCGCTTGCGGTGCGCCATTCATGCCCAGCACTTCGACCGGCATGGCTGGCGGTGCCAATTGCACATTCTCGCCGCGATCATTGATGAGCGCGCGCACACGGCCCCATTCGCTGCCGGCGACAAAGATATCGCCAACTTTCAGAGTGCCACGGCGTACGAGCACGGTGGCCACAGCACCACGGCCCTTTTCGAGCTTGGATTCGACCACGGCACCTTCGGCTGGACGATCCGGATTGGCCTTGAGATCGAGAATTTCTGCTTGCAGTAAAATGGTTTCCTTGAGCTTGTCGAGCCCAGCGCCCGTCTTGGCTGAAATCTCGACCGAGAGCACATCGCCACCCATTTCTTCGACCTGCACATCGTATTGCAGCAATGCTTGCCGCACGCGGCCGGGATTGGCGGCCGGCAAATCGGACTTATTGATCGCAACAATCATGGGCACGTTGGCCGCCTTGGCGTGATTAATGGCCTCGATGGTTTGCGGCATGATGCCGTCATCGGCGGCCACCACCAGAATGACGATATCCGTTACATGCGCACCACGTGCGCGCATTTCCGTGAAGGCCGCGTGGCCCGGTGTATCGATGAAGGTGATGCGATCGAAGCCATGCACGGCTTCCGGCAACACGACTTGATAGGCACCGATATGCTGCGTAATGCCGCCTTCTTCGCCCGATACTACATTGGTTTTGCGCAAGGCATCGAGCAGCGAGGTTTTGCCGTGATCGACATGGCCCATGACGGTAACAACCGGAGGGCGCGACTTGAGGCTTTCCGGCGCATCGGGTGCAGCGGTGGAAATGGTTTCGACATCGGCTTCCGTCACGCGCTTGACGCGATGGCCAAATTCGGCGGCGACCAGTTCGGCCGTGTCGGCATCGATGGTCTGGGTAATGGTTGCCATCACGCCGAGTTTCATGAGCGCCTTGATTACGTCGACGCCACGTTCGGCCATACGGTTGGAAAGTTCCTGCACGGTGATGGCTTCGGGGACAGTCACGTCGCGTGTGATCTTGACCTGTTCCTGCTGCTGCATCGCCTGGCGCTTTTCGCGCTCGATGCGGCGGCGCATGGAGGCCATGCTGCGCATACGGCCGCCTTCTTCGGCCGAAAGGGCTTGCGTAACGGTGATCTTGGCGCCCGCGCGGCGATGTTCGGTGGTGCGTCCGCGTGCCGGTGCGCCACGGCCTGCACCGCCCTTGCGGCGTCTGGCGCCATCGTCTTCTTCTTCGCCGCCAGTACCGGGAGTGCCAATGACGCCACGTTTAACAAGCGCGGCTGCCTTCGCGGCTGCCGTTTCGCCCGCGCGTGTTGCCATGCGCATGCGTTCGGGATCGATCCGGCGGCTGGCCTGCATATCGCGGCCATGGGGATCGGCTGCTTTTTCCTGTTCCTGAATGCGGCGCAACTCTTCGAGTTCGCGCTGACGCAAGGGGTCGCCGCTAACTTCCGTTCCCGGTGTTTGACCTTCGATGGCGGCTTCGGTTTCGCGGCGTTCATTATCGATGACGGCGCCACGTAGGGCGCGCGCGCGTGCATCGCGCTCTTCCGGCGTTAACTGGCGAATGACGGCGGAGGTTGCGCGTCCACGTTCATTGACGCTGACGGAGGTGCCAGGTTCCGGCCCCTTGACCATTTGCTGTTGCTGCTGCTGGCGCGCCACAACTTCGGCGGTTTCCTTATCCGTGCGCTTGCGTTGCTTGACCTCGACGGCGACTGTCTTGGAGCGACCGTGCGAGAAGCTTTGCCGTACCGAACCGGCCGCAGCCGCGCCATCGGCCGAAACGGGCTTTTTAAGCTCGAGTTTCGGTTTTGCGCCAAGGCTTAGAACTTTCTTTTCCTGATCGGTCATTAGATCCTGCTATCCTTTTCCTGAAATAAATGGCTATCGCCGGCGGCTTTTTCTAGCCGCAGCGTGCCTGCTTGCGATGTGACTATAGAGGAACGGCGGTCAATGTGCACGGCGATGCATGGCCTTTCCAGCCTTGCATCTGCTTGTTGATCTTCCCGGGCGATGATTGCTGCCGTGGACATATGTTTTCCCGTACCTCATTACGCGGGGCTCGTGGCGTCCGGGGGTGTTTCCCCGGCAAACCAATGGGCGCGCGCGGCCATGATGATCTCATTCGCCTTGTTCTCGGTGAGGCCATCGCCAATGATCTCGCGCAGCTCATCGCTGGCCAGATCGGCGACATCATCGAGCGTTTTCACACCCTTTTCGCCGAGCTTGACGAGCATTTCGGCATCGAAACCATCCAGCGCGACAACGTCTTCCGTCACGCCCAGTTCCTTGCGGCGGGCTTCGAGCTTGGCGGCATTTTCGGCCAGCCAGCCACGGGCACGTTCCTGCAACTCGCCGGCGACCTCGGCATCGAAGCCTTCGATCTCGGCCAGCTCATCGATTGCCGTTTCGGCGATCTGTTCCACGCGCGTGAAGCCTTCGGTGACCAGCAAATGCGCGATGACATCGTCAACGGCGAGTGCTTCGACAAAGAGGGCGGTACGTGTCGCCGATTCCTGCTGGCGACGTTCGGATTCTTCTTTCTCGGTGAGGATATCGATATCCCAGCCGGTCAGCATCGAAGCCAAACGCACATTCTGGCCGCGGCGGCCGATGGCGAGGCTGAGCTGCTCGTCCGGTACCACCACATCCATACGGTGGGTGTCTTCATCGAGCACCACTTTGGCAACTTCGGCTGGCGCCAGCGCGTTGACGACGAAGGTCGCGGGATCCTGCGACCAGGGAATGATGTCGATCTTCTCGCCTTGCAATTCGCCGACGACCGCTTGCACGCGGCTGCCACGCATGCCGACGCAAGCGCCGACCGGATCGATCGAACTGTCGGATGAGATGACGGCGATCTTCGCACGGCTGCCCGGATCGCGGGCGACCGACTTGATCTCGATGATGTTGTCATAAATTTCCGGCACTTCCTGCGCGAACAGCTTCGCCATGAAAAGCGGATGCGTGCGGGAGAGGAAAATTTGCGGCCCACGTTGTTCTTCGCGTACGTCGTAGATATAGGCGCGTGCACGGTCGCCATTTTTGAAATGCTCACGGGGAAGGGTTTCGTCGCGGCGCATCATCGCTTCGGCGCGGCCGAGATCGATGGTGACATTGCCGTATTCCACACGCTTCACGATACCGCTGACGATTTCGCCAACGCGATCCTTGTATTCGAGGAACTGGCGCTTGCGTTCGGCTTCGCGCACTTTTTGCACGATAACCTGCTTGGCGGTTTGTGCCGCGATGCGGCCGAGATCGATTGGCGGCAGATCATCAACGATAAAATCGCCAACTTGCACGTCAGACTTCGATTTGCGCGCGGCCTTGATGGTGATCTGGGTGAATTCGTTTTCGACCGGATCTGCCACTTGCAGATAACGTTGCAGCCGGACCTCGCCCGTCTTGCGGTCGATTTCTGCGCGAATATCGTGCTCATAGCCATATTTGGCGCGGCCGGCCTTCTGAATGGCCTGTTCCATCGCGGACAAAACTTCGTCGCGTTCAATGCCTTTTTCGCGTGATACGGCGTCGGCTACATGCAGTAATTCCATTGTCGTCTTTCCTCTTTCTTGTCGTTACCTGTATAGCGAGAACTTCTTGGTGATTTCAGAAACGTGGGCGGAGTCACCAAAAAAAACCGCTCCATAAAAATCCAACTCTTCATTCGAGGTCGATTTTGTGCGTGCCAATTGATCACTGTAGGAACCAACCGTCATTGTATTCACAAAATCGACAGTCTTTATTTCCGTGTTTTGGGCCGCGCTTACGGCTTCACGAATTTTTCCCGGTCGTCCCTTAAGAACGATAAACGGATAGGCAGAAATCGAAGGATGGTGAACACCACTTCCGTCGACATAATCACACATTAAACTTTCGCCGGATCCTAGCACTGTCCCCATACCAAGCGCCATATGAGCAAGTGCGTTCATCGCGACGCCCGCTTCAAGTTTTTCGCTCAAAACGGCGGCGAGCTTCTTGCTCAATTGTTTTGGCGCATCATCTGCTGTTATCATAATCATGTCCTAATGCCTGGTGCCGCCCTTTGTTTTTAGCGCGGTATCGGTGTGCACCAGTTTTGCTTTCGCAATTGTATTTGCCGGCACGCGCACATCGCCGGTTTCCGTTTTCAACTCAATCTCGGCATTCGCTTCCTTGCCGGTCACGCGGACGATGCTGCCCTGAAAGCGGCGCTGTCCTCCGGCCTGACCTGCGAGCGGTGCGGCCAGTTCAATATAGGCAACCTGGCCGGTGAAACGCTCGTAATCTTCCAGCCGTACCAGCGGCCGTTCGATGCCGGGCGAGCTTATCTCAAGCGTATATTTTCCTGCCAGCGTATTAGCTTCTTCGAGACGTGGCGAAATGGCACTGCTGATCTTCACGCAATCATTAACCGTCATTGGCTGGCGATCCTTGCGCTCGGCCATCACCTGCAAGGTGAAGTAGCGGCCGCCAGGCGTCAGCTGCACGCGCACAAGATCGTAACCCATCGTTCCGAGATCGGCACCGATGAGATCACTCACTTGTTTCTCGAGTTCCTTGGTATTGGTCATTGCCTGTACGCCCGAAACCGGCGGGGTAACAAAAAAGGCGGGCTTTTGGCCCACCCCTACCCAACTCCCCGCTGACGACCCTAATGTAGCGCGATTTTCAGGCGAATCAAGGTCTATTCCGCATCCGATTCGATATCGAGCGTTTCTGAAATCGTCCTGTTTCAGGTAATAGGCAAGTATAAATATCATTTACTATCAATAAGAAAACAAACAGGCGGCCAAATAATAGAAAACGGCCAAGTATTCTTAAGTACAAAAACTCAGAATTACTTATTACTTAAGTATATTTATTATCAGTTAACCTTATTATCCATATAATTACTTCACGAAAAGTTCCGTGTTGCGCCTGCATTTACAAGCTTAACGCGCGGCAGAGAGAACATGAAGACTCTCTTTACCTTTATACAATTTATCCTTGGCGCGGCTCTCTGGGGCGCGGGCCTGTTAATGTTAATGTGGCTGTTCTTTCCGAAGATCGTCCATGCGGAAGAAAACGGGTTTTACTCGCCGCTGCTTAACGATCGCCCATCCAACTCTGCCCTCGTCAATAGCGAACGCGATTATCGCATCGGCTTGATGCTCGATTATCTGCGCCATCAGGCGCCCGCCATGGTTCCGGGATTGCCCGATACGTTGCGCGGCCCTGTGCATTACATGATTGGCCAATTGAAATCGGCGGAAGAAAAATTGGGTGTGACGAGCGGGATTGAAGGCGATGTCTCGCCGACCTTTTCTCTCATCACGCCTGGAGAAGGAGGTGATCCCGAAGCCATGTGGCTTTCACCCGATTATCATCACATGCATGGCATGTCGCCTTTCGATGATGCACTCATGCTCGGCTTCAACTATCGCAATGCCTTTTCCACCAACCGCGTGAGGCTGGATGTGCATCCTTATTACGCGCAAAGCTGGCACTGCATGGATGGCTACTGGGGCATCGAGACAACACTCGATATCGGCTCACCCATGAAAGGGACGATGGGCAAGCTTGTCATTCGCTATGACAATGGCAACACCGATCTGATGGATCAGGCGCACGGGCTCGATATGCATGCGGATTTTTCGTTCGATGACCGGCTATCCCTCAGCGCCGGCATGCAGAAACATGCCGATAGCGATCTCGGAAATTATCTGCTGCTCAGATGGAAAATGGAGTTTGGGCGGTAGAGGATTAGTTCGGCCATTTATTTCCCGTCCAGTTTCTCGCGGTGTGTATTACACGTAAAATAATAATGGATTCCCCACCCGACGGCTGCCGTTCGATCATATAGGCTATAATGTAAGGTGAATGCGTAACGCCTATTTCGTAGGTGCCCTCAATACGGCCATAATGGCCGATAGCCATTTTGCCGAGATCGTTGCCGGTTTTCTCAATCTTATCGATTGTGTCCAGTGCTGCAGCTGGATTTTCAAGGGCAATATAATCGAGGATGTTCTCCATATCCTCGAGCGATTTGAGTCGCCAGGTGACGGAACGATTTTTCAACGTTTGTTTCGAGCCACTTTTTTAACTCGCGCCCTAAGTCTCGCCATTGCTGCATCGTGCGGAATAAGCTTTGCCTTGCCGGTGCGCACCTCATCGCGTGCTTGTCTGATTTCGGCGGCAATCGCGCTTTCGCGAACCACATAATCAACGATAGCGTTGGCGGCAAGATGTGATTTCGTGCGATCGGTGGCTTTAGCGAGGCGTTCCAGATCCTTCTTTGCTTTCGACGACAGCCGCACTGTCAGGGTCGTGCTTCCGTCCATTTTAGCCCCCTTCTTAATGTGTTCAATTGTGTACAATGTAACACAAAATGTGAGTTTTTGCAAATGGCGGTTTTATCGATAATCCTCGGTTCCATCCACCCAATCCCACCCCTGCGGGCCAAGCGCTTGGAGGGGCCTGAAGCGCGCTTTGTAGGCCATCTTGCGCGAGGCAGAAATCCAGTAGCCGAGATAGACGTAAGAGAGCTCGCGCCGCTGCGCTTCGGCGATCAGCGAGAGGATCAGTTGCGCGCCGAGGCTGCGCCGCGTTTCAGCTGGTGCAAAAAAGCTATAGACGGCCGAGAGGCCATCATTGACGTGATCGGTGATCACACAACCGACGAGATTTCCACCCGGTTTGCGCAGCTGGTAGATATGCGTATCGGCTTCGCCTTCATGCAGCATATTGACGAATTCGAAACGCGACATACGGGCCATGTCGCTGTCGGGATGCCGCGCGGTTTGATAGGCCATGAAGAGCGCGTATTGCTCATCGGTCACTTCGGTGCCGACGCATTCGATTTTAAGATCGCGATTGAGAGCGGCGATGCGTTTCAACGAACGCGAGGGCTTAAAATTGCGCACCGGCACACGCACGGGAACGCACGCGTTGCAATTCGGGCATGCGGGCCGATAGACGATGTCGTGACTGCGGCGGAAACCGGCGCGGGTCAGCGTCGCGTTGATTTCGGCATCGGTTGCGGGCTCGCCGGTAAGGCGTGTGAATAATTTACGCTCGACACGATCCGGCAAATAGGGACACGGCAGCGGCCCCGATAAATAAAATTGTAGAAGACGGCTTAATCCGGGAGGAATAATGGACATGAAAAGAGGCTATCATGCTCTCCGCGGCTTAGGCAATTTCGAACATGGTGTATTTCCCGTTTGACGCTAGCCCTATTTCACCGGCATTCTCAGGGCCGAATCAAAACCAATAAGAATGGTCAAATGGCAGAATCATCACTTCACGATGCCGCGAGCAGGGGCAATGCTGGACAGCTCAAGGCGCTGTTAGAGCAGGGGTCTAATGCCAACACACCCGATACTTCCGGTGAAATCGCCCTTCATCGCGCGGCATCCAATAACCAGATTGATTGTGTCAGGGTGCTGGTCGAAGCAAAATCGAAAATTGATGCTGCCGATAGAGCTGGCAACACGCCATTACACAAAGCCGCTGAAAATGGTCTTACTCGTGCTGTATCGGTGCTGGTTGATCTGGGTGCCGATATTCATCTGAAAAATTTTAATGGAGATACGGCTCTTCACGTTGCGGCGCGTAACAATCATGCCGTCGTTGTGCGGGACTTGCTGATATTCGGCGCCGATCTCAAAACGAAAAACAAAAACGGCGCAAGTGCTCTTGCCCTGGCAAAAAGCAATGTGGCGAAAGACGTATTGGTTGCGATCGATGAATATTACCGGCAGCAACCGCTCTTCGAGAGAATTAAGAAAATGTTTTTCGGGCCGTCGAAAGGCAAGCCTTTGCCTGCAAAGAAATCGGCCAAATAAGAACGCTTCCGCACCAATAGAAGTAGTTATTCGCCGAGCGCGATTACCGGGCCGCGTGCTGGCTGGGGGTCATGGCAAAGCGTCATGGGAGCATGGCCGGGCCGCTCGTCTTCGGTAATTTCCCGCATCACGACATCGTAAAGCGGCATGCTTCCATTATTGCCGACCATCAGCGCCATTCCAACATAGCCACCCCCTACTTTAAGGGCGGCGGCAAGCGGGCTCACGGTCAAATAATCACCCATATCGGCGCGTTCGCAGGCATCGCGTTCCATTTGCGCCAATCTGGCTTCTGTTTCAAACGTGGTGAGTTTATTCATATCGCGTGCCACGGCGGCGCTGGACGTAAAGGCATTGGCTGGCGGAAGCAGAATAGCAATGGCAGTCGCTGCAATGAAGGCGCTGCGGATTGGATGCAGTTTCATTTATTTATAAATGGGCAAGAGGTTTTGGCGATCGCTTTGATTATTTTATCATAAAAATTTTGGAAGACAGCAATCTAATTTATGTCAGATGCTGCATGCACCCTTATGGCTTGGTTTGTAGAGTTGGGGCAGCCAGTGGAGCAGGCGTCGCACCTACCGGCGTTGGCGCTTCCGGTGCTGGTGCGCCGGCATCTATGGCCGGAAGCGACTTGCGCAACAGAACGATGCTGATACGGCGGTTGCGCGGATCGCTGGGATCTTTCGGCACGAAAGGATCGCGGTCGGCAAGGCCGGAGACGCGCTGGATGCGATTTTCATTAACGCCAGCGGTTACCAATTCTTCGCGGCTGGTGTTGGCGCGCTCGGTGGAGAGCGTCCAGTTATCGCGCGGCGAGCCGATGGTGAAAGGCCTGTTGTCGGTATGGCCGGTGACCGAGATATTGTTGGGCAATTGCGCAACCACGCGGCCCACCATGCGCAAGAGATCGCGCGCGCGTTCATAAGGGATGGCGCTTCCCGAAGGGAACATCGAGAATTTGTCGCGGTCGACGATCTGAATACGCAAGCCTTCCGGCGTGCGATCGATGAAAATCTGGTTGGCGAATTCGCGAAATTCGGGATTGTTGACGATGGCGGCCTTGAGCACCTGTTCGGCCTGCTTGAAGCCAGCTTCTTCATTTTCCATGGCTTCGGCCATGGCTTGATCGGTTTTGGAAAGCGTGGTCGCGGCACCGGCTCCGGGATTTTCCTGCGAGGGATTTTCAGCGCTTTTTACACCTGTACCCTTACCCTCATCCTGGGATTTTCCGGCGCCTTTGCCGTCGTCCTGGGTTTTTCCCAACCCGCCATTATCATCCTTGCCTTTGGTATCTTCCTCGCCTTCTTCGCCCTTGCCGGCGGTGGGCATGGTGACTTCGTCGGTAGTGGGCGGTGTGTATTGCGAGATCTGCGCGCCGCTGGTGGAGGTGATGGATTCGCCACCCATTACCCCGCCCGCGCCGGATTCCGATTTCGAGATGCTGGCGGGTGCGAAGTAATCGGCAATACCGCGGCGCTGAACATCGGTGGTCACGTTGAGCAACCACAGCAGCAGAAAGAAGGCCATCATGGCCGTCACGAAGTCGGCGTAAGCCACTTTCCAGGCGCCGCCGTGATGGCCATCATGGCCGCCGCCTTTTTTCTTGCGGATGATGATGATTGGTTTGTTGTCGGACATTCTTTATTCCGCTTAGGCCGTCGGTGCGGGCAGGGCCTGCGTCGCTTCTTCGACCTCGATAAAGGTCGGGCGCACATCGCTCAGCAGCGCTTTACGCGCATATTCGATCGAGATAGAGGGAGCAAAGCCTTGCAGATGCGCAAGCAATCCTGATTTGAGACAGATCATATATTTGGATTCCGCATCGAGAATGGCCTTGAGCGAATTCGCCATGGGTCCGAAATAGCCGTAAGCCAGCCACACACCCATGAACGTACCGACAAGCGCGCCACCGATCAGACGGCCCAGAACTTCCGGCGGCTCGGTGATCGAGCCCATGGTGTGAATAACGCCGAGCACGGCGGCCACGATGCCGATGGCCGGCAAGCCATCCGCGATGTTGGTAAGGGCGGCGACCATCGCGTGATCTTCGGCATGATGCACATCGAGTTCCTGATCCATCAGCGCTTCAAGTTCGTAAGGCTTGTCGGAACCAAGAGTGATAAGGCGCAGGTAATCGCAAAAAAACGTGGTCGCATGATGATTGTGCACGAAGCCGGGAAACTGGCCGAACAGGGTGCTTTCATGCGGATGTTCGATATGTTGTTCGAGGGTCAGGAGGCCCTTGGTCTTGGCCAGCTTGAACACCTGATAGAGCATGCAAAGCACCTCAATATAGGCGGCTTTGTTGTATTTCGGTTTTTTCAGCAGAAGGCCGAGGCCGCGCAGCGTGCGCTTGATGACGATGGACGGGTTGGCGATGATGAAGCCGCCGGCAACGGTGCCGCCCATGATCACGAGCTCGAGCGGTGCGGCTTTTGCCAGCACCTCCATATGGCCGCCCTGCAGCATATAGCCGCCCATGGTGCAGCCGATAACCGTAAGAATGCCGATGATAAGATTCATGAAACAAGAGCCGGCAATAAAGGAACGCGGACAGGCCCCGAAAAGACCTGACTACACCCGTTATGTTTGCCCTAGCGTTCGTTAATATGGTTTTAACGTCTGGACCGCTTAAAACTATATCTAAGCTAATGTAAAATATGACAAAACGCCCCCTCTCCCCCGAGAGGGGGAGAGGAAGCGAAAACTTAGGCTTGCGCTCTTCAAGCAAGCCTTAGTTTTCGCAGGTGAGGGGGAGTCCCTGCAATGGAGAGTCCCCCCTTCCGCCTACGCCAAGAGGCTTCGGTGGACAAGCGCACCAGACCCGCCGAAGCTTCTTAGCGTAGGCGGGCACCCTGACCCTCTCCCCCTGTGGGGGAGAGGGAACAATCCGGTAATTGAACAGCCAGGCTTTCTGCAGTTACTGTGGCCGCCATGAACATACTTGATTCGGGTTCCTTTCGCCGCTGGTTCGGCGGGTTTGCCACCGGCGTGACGGTGGTGACGGCCAAACATAAGGATGGTAGCGCCATCGGCATCACGATCAATTCGGTGACATCCGTCTCGCTCGACCCGATGCTGGTGCTCTATTGCCTCGATCGCAAGGCGCATATCTATCCGCTGTTGCGCAACGCCAAACAATTCGCGGTCAATATTCTCGGCGAGAAGCAGGAAGAAATCTCGCGCCACTTCGCCGACTACCGCCATCATCCGGAGCCGAAAGGTATCTGGGACAAGCCGCAGAAAAACTGCCCGGTTCTGCGCCATACTTTGGGTTGGATGATCTGCGAGCGGGCGGCGATCCATAAAGCAGGCGATCACGATATTATCGTCGGCAAAACCATCGCGCTGCATCGCGCCAGCGGCAATGCGAAACCGTTGCTTTATTTTAGGGGGCGGTATCGGGAGATTGGGGAGTAGAGAATTTTTACCTTGGTTTCGGTTTTTCTTCCCGCAGCGGCGGTCTGCGTAGCGGGCGGTTTTCGGCGCTGATTTGCGGTTGAAGCGCGTTGGCGATGGCCTGGGCTAATTCTGCCGGGCTATCAAAAATTTTTGTCACTCGATTTCCTACGTGAGTGTGAGATTCACCCTTTTTCTCGTCGTAGGCTTTTTCAATTGGGTAATGCCCTATTTGTGGCACCAAGCTTGCCGCGCCGCCCACAATCACCTTTTTTGTTGCTCGCTCCATGATGATAACAAACGGCTGTTCGCCTGTCGGTACATTCATCGTGTTGCCGAATTGTGTAAACGATTCGCCTGGTTTGGCGTGACCTAAGGCAAGCCGATTTTCGTGATGGCCTAAACCATGATAATGCTTTTCGATTTGCGGCATTGCTTCTGAAGGCACAAAGAGGCACATGCTTGAAACATGAAATTCACCGTGCCTTCGGCCTTGCGAAAGCTTTAAACGAACGGTGCGCCCGTCAGCATCATAAGAATAAATGCTGCCCTGTTCGGTTTGAAATCCTGCAATTTTTCCCGTCATCAGAAGAAAATAACACGCGCTTGGTAAGAGAAGTCTTATAGCCGGATTTATCTAATAAACTCAGTCTCTTACCATCTATCGCTCGGTACGTTTAAAGCCCACCAATAAGCCCGGCTAGGCACATCTTTGCCGCCGATTTCTGCGGTGGTTTTGATGTTGGCGTTGATGCCGCCTTGTCTTTCGTAAAATTTATGCGCGGCCAGATTTGCCTCAAGCACGGTGAGGTAAATATCGGTGTATTTTTCCCGGCGCAACTCTTCGAAGGCGGCGTTCAGCATGGCGTGGCCGAGACCAAGTTTCAGAAAAGCGGGCATCACATAGAGCGAATAAATCTGCCCCAGTTTATAGTTCGGGTTGCTTGTTGGCGCTATCACCCCTTCGCGGCCGGGCCCAAAAATGACGAAACCCTGCGGGCCATGTTCCGTATCGGCGAGCATAATGTGGGAGGGTGCGTCGGCTTCCAGCGTTTTGGCAATTTCCGTGTTCCAGCCCGGCGTTAACGCGGCGATATCCAGACTTTGCAAAAAGCTGGCAGGCAGCATGTCGCGATAAGCAGCTTGCCATGTCATCACATGCAAGCGCGCCATAGCGGCGGCATCATCAAGCGTGGCGTGACGGATGGTGACGGGGAGATTCATTGCTTGAAAGCTATCCAGTCTTTCCTGCCGGGGTCACTTCCCCTCAAACGCCAGCTCTGCCACGCTGGGGATTTGAGATCGTCTTCGCTGCCGGTGAGCACGATATTATCCGTCGGCAAAACGATTGCGTTGCGGCGGAACAGCAGCAATCCAAAATCGCTGTCTTATTGGCATAGGAAATATTGGAAGGCCGGGTACAAGGGTTAGCTATAAATGCGAATCCCAAATACCATCGGCACTTCCAATATAATTTCCGGTTTCGATCAGGCTTTTAACGAGTCGGTGCCGCCAGCAAAAGACGCAATTGCTTTGCGCCGGGGTCGTCTGGGGCAGGCAAAGCTTGCATGCGGAAATTGGGGAACATGCTATACATTAGCATTGGCATGGCTTCGCCTACGCCTTTGAGAGTATTGATCGGAACTGCATGGCCTTTGGCTACAGCAACAATTTGCTTATAGCTGTTAAGTAATGCCTGCTGGGGTTTTAAAACGAGGGCATGCAAGGCAATAGACAGTTTGTTTAACGATGACGCAGCTTGACGAACTTCGTTGACCGGTTCATCCAGGCGATTAGCGACGAGAATAATGGAATCAATTTTCCCACGACGTCCATGTTCTGCAGCCGTAGCTCGAAACGCTTGAGCCAGGCGTGTCTCGGATTCATAGCAATGCCAGCCATCCAACTCGCTTCTGATGTCGTGTGGTGTCGTGCTCCAGCCGGTGCTATGCAAACAATCATCCATGAACGCGGTAACACGCATATCAACAGTTTGATTGGGATTGGAAGTCAGTTCTCTTTGAACGCGGGTCAGTACCGAACCCAAACGCTGCACACGTTCCGGATCGCCGGTGACAACAATTTCTACACGACGGAGTACCTTAACATCTTGAAGAAAACTGGCGGAATCGATGGGTTCATCATGCTCACCTTTGTAGGGAGCCATATGATCTCTTTGCGCAGCGCCGGTGAGGCGAAAAAATAAACCGCCGGTTCTTTTTGTCTCGCATGTATCAGTCATGGCATGTCTCCATTTATTAAAAAATCAAATCTTATTATTAAAACTAGTAAACGTTTATGCCGTTTTTGTCAATGTTTTGATACCCTAAAGAAGTATTATGGCGCGACATACCCTCAGGACTTTGGTGCATCCAGCATAAGCCTTGTTCCTTGGCCGCTAGGGGTGCTTGGAAAACAAACTTTATTACTTGATCCCTCAATAACCTTAACTTTTCCGTCAATGAGTCCTTTATCAAATGGAACCAAGTCGAAAGTGACGCATGTTTGGTATCCGGTGCCTTTTATTTCTGTGGTTTGAGCTGTGGTAACGACAAATTGGCCGGCAAATAGTTTTTTGGATATTTCAAAAGGAATTTGCTCTGTCACGAAGCCCGTTTTTGGAAGTGGATAGGTGGTGGCAATGACGTGCTGGGCTTTTTCAACGATGTGCGGTTTGGGTAATCCATCGAAGATAATGCCCCCTGCAATGGAAGCGGTTAGCCATCCAAAAAATAATCCCGCCAATCGTCGATTGCGTCGCACACCATCTATATATCCGAGGGCAATAATTCCGGCATAAGGAGCCGCTTCCATAAGGGGGGTGTCGGTCGCCAAACATTGTGCAGCCGCAAACAATCCGACGGCTATGCTTTCTGCATATTGCACGGCGCCGAAAGGGCGAGGGGGAGTTCTTACGTATGCGTTTGCCGTGCTTGCAACTGCATCAAATATGTCAGTGTCGTCATCCTCTTCCGCTTCTCTTCTTGCAACTTCTTTTTTTGCGGCTTCGAGTTCGGTTTGAATGCGGCTATATTCTATTTTTAGCGTGGCTAACGCCTCTTTAAGAGCAGCGTTTTCTGTTTGGTGAATTGCACCACCATCTTGTTCTCCCTTGGCGGCGGATTTGAATACATCCGACCAGCTTGAGCCATTTTCGTGCAGATAGCGCGTAACCATACGGAGTGCGGATATCCGTTCAAAGTCATTTCGAATGTCTTCGGGGAGGGGCTTATCAAGAAAAGCGATAAGATTTTGAAAGCGTTTTTCTACCAGGGAAGGCTGGCTTGTCTCGGCATTCGAAGGTCCGGCGGTCTGATCTTCAGCTGGTTCTTGTTTCGTCGTGCATTTCTTGCGACGAGCTTTTGGCGGTTCTTCTGGCGGCATCGGTGCGTTTCCAAAAAATAAGATGTTTCGATAATATTATGTATAAATAAACTCATGCACAAAGTGGTGATGACTTTCTCGCTCTCGATAAAATTTTTATTTTGTCGAAATAATATTAAAAAGACTTTCCATTACACACATATCGAGACCAGCAATGATTATCCATCACTCTAAACCCGTTTTATTTACTAATACGAATCCCCTGCTTCTACACCAAAAAGTGCAGTAAATGCACCTTCAATCCAATTCTAAATATTTTCATTATTCATGGTTAATAAAGTGGATGCCGACTTTTTCTGGTGTTTTTCCTAAGGTTACTTCCCCTCAAACACCAGCTCCGCCGCCCCGCGTGCCCTGAGATCGTCTTCGCTGCCGGTGAGGGTGAAGCCTTGCACGGCTTCCCAGGGGGCGACGAGATCGCCGTAATGTTTGGTGAGGATGTGGCCGCTCTCGCCGGTGGCGATCATGAAGCGGGATTTGGATGGATCGCCGAGATCATAGATGCCGCGAAAGCCTGCGCCATGTGTGCGCTCGAAGGGATGATCGGGGTTGGTCGTACTGCTGCCGCCGCGATCGAGCGTGTAGAAATCACCGCCTGAAGCCACGCTGAGATCGGTGAGTTTATCGAACAGGGGAATGTGCGACCAGAATTTGTTGCGCAGGATCGTGGTCTGTTCCTTGCCCCATTTCCATTTGGTCATATCCTTGCCATCGCGCTGGGTGAGCAGATCGAGCGCGGCATTGAAAGCCTGCTGAATTTTATCGTCGCAATTCTCGGCGGGCTTGCACCAATCGCCGGGCGCCGAAAGAATATCGAGAATGGCTTGCGCATCGAAGGGCCCCTGGGCTTTCAGGGGATCGCCGGCTTTATCGGCCAGCAGCAATTGATGCATCTCATAAAGCCAGGCTTCGAAAATAAGCGGCTCCGGCTTGTTCTGATCCATGACGGCATTCCAGCCATGCAAAAGCTCAATCGCCTGCGAAGCGCGCGGATCGGAGAATATCTGACGCAGGAGATAAGGGAGCAATTGCCTTGCGACCGGCGAAGAAATATCCGCCTGCATTGCGGCTGAGGTATCGAGACTATGTTTGCCGAGCGTGTTGAAAAATTGCTGGAGGCGTTCGGCACGGAACGCTTCTTCCCAATCTTCGCCATAGTTATAGGCGGAATCGTGGCCGACGATGGCGTTGTTGGCGTTGAACACAAAGCCGGCGGGCGGATTATAAACCTGCGGCCATTGGGCTGTGGGGATTGTGCCGCTCCAGTCGAAAGCACCTGAAGCGCCATCGACCGGCACGGTGCCATCGCCCTTCTTGCGGATCGGCACAAGGCCGGCGGCGATGAAACCGATATTGCCGGTCGTATCGGCGTAAACAATATTTTGTGGCGGGGCTTTGTACATCTCGAGCGCCATCAGGAATTGCTGCCAGTTCTCGGCGCGGTTGATGCGCGTGAGGGCTTCGGGAGTTGTGTCATCGCCGCCTAGCGCAGTGAAGGACAGCGCCACCATTTTTCCTTCACCGACAAGATGCGCAAGCTCGGAATCGATATCCGAGAGAACGGGGCCGTGGCGCGTGGTGCGCACGGTGAGTTTTTCATCTGGACCATCCTTCACTTTTATAACTTCCTCGCGCGTCACGAAGGGAATGGAACCGCCAGGGGCCATATAGTGATCGGCATTATTTGGATCGATCGTTTCGATAAACAAATCCTGCACATCGCTGGCGGTGGTGGTGAAGCCCCAGGCAATATGCGCGTTTTGGCCGAGCAGCACGGCCGGCAAGCCCGGCACGGTGGCGCCTTCGATCTCGACATCCGGCGTTTTGATACGGGCGAGATACCAGAGGATCGGCGCATCGAGCCCGAGATGCGGATCATTCGCCAAAATCGGCTTGCCGCTTTCGGTGCGCGTGCCGCTGATCGTCCATTCGTTCGATGCAGCCATGGCGAGGTTGGTGATGGCGCCGAGTTTGTCGAAGGTAGAATTTAGAGCATTGGTTGTTGTGTTAGAACAATCTCTCAACGACGTTCCCCTCCCCTTGCGGGAGGGGTCAGGGGAGGGGTTCTCTCCACAAGAGCCAGCGTTCGTTCTTGCGGAACCAACCCCTCTCCTGTCCTCCCCCGCAAGGGGGGAGGAACCCTGCCGAGAGACCGGCCATGTACTTAATGATGGTTCTGGCTTTTCCATCGCCCCACTCTTCGTTAGTCCCGGCTTTGTTGTTATCGGCGCATCGGCGGGTGGTGGTGGGAGGAGGCGTTTGATTTCGTCGGGGGAAAGTTTTCCGGCGAGTTTCGCGCGCAGGATTTCATGTTTGTAATTGCCACTCAGTTGCAGCGCCATCAATTTACCCCAGACGAGGGAATCGGCGACCGTCCACGGTTCCGGCGTTA